>CEUS01022216.1_pt1 | contig 43501 bp, 34 predicted proteins | sample 427031 | NCBI WGS metagenome assembly CEUS01 (sample SAMEA2622837, study PRJEB7988) | marine metagenome | biome: marine biome (ENVO:00000447); feature: marine epipelagic mixed layer (ENVO:xxxxxxxxx); material: "saline water (ENVO:00002010), including plankton (ENVO:xxxxxxxx)" | depth 140 m | reverse complement strand
CGTCAGCCGATTGTATCATCGCACGATTACAATGGGTTGAGAATGTGATGTCAGATCTGCCAGTTGTGCTTTAATGCTAAACCTGACTTTAGGTACTATCTACTTATTCTTGGCGATAGTGTATGCCATTATAATTGAAGCGAGCTTGCACGCAGGGATACCAAGAGTACTTTTTTGTAATTCAAGATTAAGGCTAGTTAATGGGAGCCTTTGGCCTAAACTGTGGCCGATATTTGTTGCTGTGTACCCCGCACGGAGTAAGGATCTTGATTTCATCCAAGCGTTACCACCTGGTTCGTACTGATGGCGCATTTCGGGCTCCATGTCGGAAATGATTCTTGCGTTATCTAGTGCTGGACTCGCGCATGCTGTTGTACTTAAAGCTTCCAGAAGAAGATTCAACTCGATACACATTTCATTTGCCAATGTGATGCCTTCAGATACAGCTTGGATATTGAGCGATAGCAGTGTTTTGTTGATGATACTTGTTACTATATTGGTGTCTACTTGAATGGAGGAGCCGAGGCTGATTTTTGCTAATTCCTGGTCAGATAAGTAATCATTTTCACTCGCATCTAATGTAATTGGTCGTAACGGATATTTGGCATCTTCTGGCTCCTTGTTATATGAACTTACAATTGTTTGATTTAACCTGCTTGCATAAGATTCGCCAATCTCGTTGACTGCACTAGTTAGCGGGAGTGATATATTTAGGTTATGTCCTAACTGGATCCCTAGACCAACCTCAACAAAGCGGGCTGTTTTTTTGACTGTCGGACCAGGTGACTCATCAAAATGGGGTGGCTCGAATTCCTTACGCTCATCATCTGTCATGTTTAAGGCCATAATTGCCCTATCCATAACCCAACTTCTTGAAGTCGATGTCCTAAGTTTCTGAAGAATTCTTTTTACGTCGATTCCCATAGAAGAGATTAATGTCATCATTTCTGATAGACACCTCATCTGGGTTTTTTGAATCATGTTGGATAAAAGTTTGGCTTTGTGCCCGCTGCCTGGAGGTCCCATATAAAATACGTTGGATGCCATAGTATTGAATAGCTTCAAGTTGTTTTCGAATAGATTTTTGTCTCCGCCTACCATCATGCTCAGGGTTGCTTGGCGTGCAGATCTAGGAGCGTTGCTCACTGTGGCGTCCAGGTAAAGGAGTCCTCGATCAGTCGCTTGCTTGTACTGAGGTAATCCATAGTCTAAAGAGTTAGGATTATTTCCATCTATCAGGATAGTGCCCGGGTTAGCACCTTTCAGTACGCCTTGTTCTCCTGACAAGACTGCGGTCATATGCTCCTGCCCCATTTGCATCCAAACTAGATCGGATACTTTGGAGATTCCCGCAGGAGATTCGGATGTTTGCGCGCCTATAGCCTTCATTTTATCCATCAACGGACGTTCTATATCATAGACAGTGAGTGTAAATCCCGCCTTTATCAGATTCCGAGCCATCGCCATCCCCATGTTGCCCAGTCCGATGAATCCAATTTTACGTACCGAACCTCTTTTTGACAGACCTTTTCCCATGCCCTCCTACTCCTTATGAAAAATATCTCTGGATTATGCTCAAATGGACAAATCAACTACGAGATGTTTTGTCCATTTGTCCAATTAATCAAAAAATCCAGAATCTTCTTCCCGCAAGTGTTGCTTGGCGGCTTTGACGTTGAAGGAAATTCCAAGGCCTGGGCTGTTCCATACTTCTATGAAACTATCCTTAACAATTGGATCCGGCAGCCCTTCGATTATTTCGTACCACCAGCCAGGGTTATCCGGTCGCGGCCACATTGGACCAGTGCCGGGGTATTCCATTGCAATAAAATTTCTGGGTAGAGTTGCAGCGAGATGAACGTGCGCGGCCAACCCAATTAAACCATCAGCCACTCCATGAGGTGCTATGGAGATAGAATGAAGTTCTGCGTATTCAGCGATCCACTTTGTTTCAGCGATACCTCCAACGTCCAATGGGTCTGGTCCAACTACGTTAATAGCCTGTTTCTCGAACAGTTCTTTGAAATGTTGTCTGAGATATATTTGCTCACCAGTGTGGATAGGTGTTGAAGTACTTTGTGTTACTTCTCGGTAAAGATCAGCCAAGACGTACGGTGTATAGTCACCAGTGATCAAGTCTTCCAGCCACATAATGTTTAATGGTTCCAAGGCTTGAGCAAGTTTGATAGCGTCTGAAACCATGAAACCTGGTCCGCAATCAAGTGCTAGTCCAACATCATCTCCGAGTGCATTCTTCATAGCTTCTACGCATTCGATAATGTGCTTAAATCCTTTATCTGTTAAAAGGCCTCCATGACGAACGCGTATGCCTGGTACCATTTCTGTGTAAAATTCCGAGTTGCCGTAATAGAAATTCGGGACTTCATCTGCCATGGGGGAGTGAAATCCTATTCCCTGCTTCACGAATGAGAAATTTTCTTTTAGTGATTTCATGTTCAGCATGTCGTTTGCAAAATCTTTGGGGGTAACTCCATTCATTTTGAATCTGATGCTGCCGTTATATACTCTCACTTTGTCTCTGACCTTGCCTCCAAGCAATTTATAGACAGGGATTCCGGCCGCCTTACCAGCAATGTCCCAAAGCGCCACTTCAATTGCACTAACTGCCGCTCCCCAGGGTTTAAAGCCACCTAACCTACGTATTTTACTTATCACACTTTCTACATTGGTTGGGTCTTGGCCTATAACGTAGTCTTTGTAGTACAGAACAATTGGTTTTAGATAAGGCTTGGTCCACTCTGCCTGTCCCAATCCGTCTATTCCTTCGTCAGTGGTGACTCGCACCACTGGACTACCGCCAATGATTGCACATTTGACATCAGTGATTTTCATTTTGAATCGCTCCTCAAATTTAAGATGACAGAATATATGTAGTTAAGTCTTCTGAGATTAATGATTGAGGGAAACAGAGTGAATCGTTATCCTAACTCCTCCGAGAATCTGGTATTTCTGAATGAACAAAGCCTCAATATTTTCAGACGAAAGAGAGGAGTTCTGCTGGATTGCGAGTAGTGATGCCATCGATTTGATCATGTGATAAGCCTCTATCAATTAGCCACGGAACTATATTTTCGAGAATATGAGCGTACCCGTAACCTCCGTACTTCACTAAGCGTTCTTTACGACAGATGTCTTGTGCAATGACGATACGATTTTGGTAGCCTGCGTCAACAAGGAACTGTATAAAGTCTAATCTTTGTGCATCGCTTGCCATATCTACTTCAGCTAATGGAAAATATGATACTTCAATACCGAAAAGATCATATTCGAGATAACAACCACTCGAAGCCAAATCAAGGAGATCTTTTGTATCAGTGTAAGTTCTATCAAGATGGCCTATTACGGTACGAGTTATATCGGCGTTAGCATTCGACAAGATATCAAGAATTTCAGAAGGTGCTCCGGGTGCCCTTCCTGGATGGATCAGAATCGGAGCTCCTGTTTCTAACTGAGCAGTTGCAGCTGCACGTAATACTTTACGTTCATTAGCGGTTAACGGCCATGAACAACCTATTTCTCCAATGATTCCTGACTTTATCCCTGTGTTTCCTACTCCTTTTGTAATGTCATGTACGATTTGCGAGGCTATGTATTCTTCGCTCAGTTGGTCCATGTTATTAGGATGCACATCATCTACATAGTAGCCAGATCCCATTATAATGTTGATGTTGGTAGACCGAGAGATTCTAGCAAGTCCTTCAGGGTTTCTGCTTATGCCGATAGGAGTTACATCTACTATGGTGCCCCCTCCGGATTCTTTGTAAAGGGCAACTTCTTCAATGGCTACATCTATGTCATCCAATACAAGGTTGTCGCGGTTGTTGAAGTGGTTGAACCTGACCCATCCCAAGTTATCGAGAGAAACTGCCTCGTACGCTTTACCTATGTGCTTAGGTTGGTTAGGAGGGCTGAAACTGAATCTTAGATCAGTCAGCAAATGCTCATGAGTTGTAGTCGGCCCAAGTTCTTCAGAACTTACTGGACCCAGAACTGTTTGTGCCATTCCTCTATAGGTTTTCGCACTCATGGCAACTCTTACTTTTGATAGATAGTTAGTGATGTTTTAAAGATGCCCACAGTATAACCCAGGTGGTCAAGAAAGAATCTCTAATGCGCAGACGGTTGCCGATTAGTGTGGCCTTTAATTTCTTATCATTGATCGAAAGTACCCCAAGGCAGCCCCTGTGGCACGGTTGCTGGTTTTAGGCATGTGGTTTCAAGGTCTATATGTCTACCTGTGTCTGACGAGGTGTGGATCGCGTGCATTATCTCCAAAACGTGATTCGCTACGTCACCGTTGACCCTACAATTTCGATTTTGTCTGATCGACCAAGCCATCTCGATTAAACCAATACCTCTAACTTCGGGGACTTGTTCACGTTCGAGTACTATCTCATTCCACTCCATTTCGTTATCTGTCCCCCTGGTGAGGAGATTGATTTGGCCTCCTAAATGCACAGGGTCCGGGAGGATGATTGTTCCTTCAGTTCCGTAAATATCTATGTATTTTTTCGTATGTTCTCTAAGGTCCTTTGTTGGGCCCCACATGTCAAAACTAGTAGTTATATTGCCGATAGCTCCTGATTCAAAATCAAGAATTCCAACAGCGTGAGTAGATACTTCGACATCAATTTTTGTATTTTTCCCAATACGTTGAGGGAATGCACTCATGTGAGAACCGGTCACTCTTTTGACGGGGCCTATTAAGTTAACCAAAGTGCTTAGATAATAAGGGCCTATATCGAACATAGGCCCGCCACCATTTTTGTAATAAAATTCAGGATTTGGATGCCAGCGTTCTACACCGTGACTGCCGAAACATGCAATAGCTGAAACAGGTTTGCCGATAATTCCTGCTTCGATGATTCTTTTGCAAGTTTGAATTCCATCACTCAAAACGGTATCTGGAGCGCATCCCACCATTAGGTTATTGGAATTAGCTGTGTCAATGATCTTTTGACCATCTTTAAACTCAATGGCTAAAGGCTTTTCACTGTACACATGCTTGCCTGATTCAAGTGCACTTAAATTTATATATGCATGTGCTGATGGATTAGCCAAGTTAAGGACCAGATCTATGTCTGGGTCTTGTACCAATTCTTCAAATTGCAATACTTTAGGAATGCCAAATTTATTAGCGGTTTCAACGGCACGTTCGGTTGATAAATCACTACAGGCCAGTAGATTGATAATATTCGAAAAATTTTGCTGGATATTCTCCAGATATACTGGGTTTATGTTGCCACAGCCGACCACTCCCACATTTAGCAGAGGTCCAACTAAATTGTGTTTTCCCATGTCAGACATTTAACTATATAAGCCTACTTTGTTGTGTTTAAATTCAAGCAGATTGTTACATACTACGTTGCGTTAGGATTGAATAAAGCAACCCATAAGGTGAAAATTTGGTACCCCTGCCCGGACTCGAACCGGGGCCTACGGTTTAGGAAACCGTTGCTCTATCCGCCTGAGCTACAGGGGCTAAAAGTTCGTTGTTCGATTCACGCTCCATTACAAAAGAATTTCAGCAATCGTGAGAGAAAAAATTTGTTGGGATATGAATTTCAAAACCTGCAAATGAAGGATAATCCAAATAAGATTACCTATCAAGTATGAAATTTCTAATTAATCACGTGATTTGAATGGACTAGCCGCTAATTATTCATTAACGCACGAAAGAGCTATTGTTCATGTCAACGTTAGATCTAAGAGTTCAGTTGTCTTTAACCTTCTTTCAGATACATACCTTAAATAAGTGCGGAGTAAATGTTGAACTTCAGTTTGAGACTTAGTTGAAACTTTTAAATTTTCCAAGTTTTCGAACATAGGTTCGCGCTCGATGAAACGTAAAAATTTCATCGAATTGACAGATAACGGTAATAAAACATCTGTACTTGAACGACAATTGGTACACACTACTCCCCCAGATGAGCAACTGAATAAGTGATCCCTTTGCTCAAGCTCATTCTGGCATTCTATACAGTGATATAACTCAGGATCAAACCCTGAATGTTTTAGTAAATTCAGCTCGAATCTCCTCATCAAATTGTGTAAGTTAATGCTGTTACCGAGTAATTCAAGAGTTTCAACAAGCAATAGGTATATTGATTCATTGGAAGCTTGTTCAACCGTGAAATTATCTGTCAATTCTGCAAGGTATAGACCAATAGTGAGTCTTTCCAATTCTTCCCTTACGGGTTTGTATGAATCAATAGTTTTAGCCTCACTGATTGTGTCTAAATTTCGGCCCCTAGATATCGATACAGAGGCACGAGACACGAGTTCCAATTGTCCCCTCAGTTTGTTTTTGTGCCTGCGAATACCTTTAGCAACAGCACGGATTTTACCCAACTCGGGTGAGCATAAAGTTAGAATACGGTCAGCTTCACCAAAAGAGACTTGTCTAATTACAATTACTTCTGTTTTATATATCCTTGGAGGAGGCATATTTGTAATCCGTCGCGCTCAACTGTTTTTGTGTCTAACATTGTATTTTGTATCTAAAAGGACTCTCTTCCTTCAAGCGCACGTCCGAGCGTTAAATCGTCAGCATATTCTAAATCGCCACCTACAGGGAGCCCGCGGGCCGGGCGAGTGATTGATATTCCAAAAGGATTAAGCAACCTATGAATATACATAGCAGTCGCTTCTCCTTCGATGTTTGGATTTGTTGCAAGAATGATTTCTGTGACATTCTCTATTCTGACGAGTAGAGCTTGAATTTTGAGTTCGTCAGGGCCAATACCATTCATGGGCGAGATTGCACCGTGTAGCACGTGGTAAAGACCGTTATAAGAACCAGTTCGCTCTAGTGACACGATGTCCATTGCTTCTTCTACCACGCATATGCATGAATTGTCTCTTTTTGGATCAGTACATATCTTGCAGGGGTCTGATTCAGTAATATTGAAGCACCTAGAACATAAAGAAATCTTATCCTTGACCGAAATGATTGCTTCAGCCAAGTCTTTTGCCTCTTCTTCTGGCATCCTTATCAAATAGTATGTCAGCCGCTGAGCAGTTTTAGGCCCTATCCCGGGTAGTTTGTGGAATTGGTCTATCAATTTGGATACAGGTCCATCTGTTCCCTGTCCGCTGTCGTTCATCATCCGGAAAACTCCATGGTGATTATGTGAGGCCTGGGATATTCAGCCCCCCGGTGAGAGATCCCATCCTTGTTGATGCCATTTCTTGGGCCTTTTCGAGTGCTTGGTTTGTTGCGGCCATTACCATGTCCTGTAGCAGTTCCACATCTTCTGCTGAAGCTACTTCTGGATCAATTGTTATGGACTCAACTCTCATCTTGCCGCTTACAACTGCAGTAACCATACCGCCACCAACCGTGGCTTCAACTGTAGATTCTTCAAGTTCCTCTTGTAATTTCGTCATCTGTTTTTGAAACTCTTGAGCTTGTCTAATCATTTTTTTGTTAATCATTATTCTTCCTCTCTTTCGCTGATCACTTGGGCTCCTTTGCTTCGGGCAGCCCTTACTAACGGACTGGTATCTGATAGTTTTTCAGGTACATTGGTTGCACTATCACTAGATAAGGCTACCTCTATGTTATAAGGTCTATCCATTATACGTTCCAATATCTCTTCTACCTGTTTCCTGGTTACTGGATCTCCAAGTTCTTCTTTCACCCTTTCTACATGGGAAATATATGGGAATCTAATTGTGAGTAGTCCATCTGAAGCTTCACGGTTCTTGCAACCTCGAAGTAAAGCACCTAATTTGAATCTGTTGCCGATCAGTCTGAGTTCCCTAACAATGTCGTTCCATTTGTTATCTAGTTCAGTTGGTGGAATGTTACTTGATTGGTCTGGATATTCTTGTTGGTCTGTATCTGGCTTGGAAGTTTGACCTGGAGGCATTTGGCTAGGGGGAGTTGGAAGACTTTTGGCAATAGTTTCTTTTGGATGGTTTAAAGATGATTCCTCAATGTTTTTTTGAGAGCCGTTTTGCTGGCTAGGTGATTTGGGTGGATTTTTTACACTGGTTACGGCTTGTGGCTGGTTGAGTTGGTCTATTTCTGCCGATTGAATGAATGCCAGTTCAAGAGGAAGTGATGATGAGTTGTCGCGGCGCATATCAACGGAAGCAAATATCTTCAATGTATTTATTAGTCTACTGAGTGATGTCGAAGATGCTACATTTTGCAGATCATTAGTAGTTTGTTCGGAGTAGCCTTCTACCCCTCCTGCTCCAGTTTTGATCAATAGCAAACAGCGTAGATACTCAATCATAGCCCGATGTAACTCAGCGAGGTCTGCCCCGTTTGATGAGAGGTTGTTGAGCTTTGTTAATGCTTGAGCCATGTCGTTGTTAATAACGTGAGTGATCAATAGTATGGCTGTTTGGTCATCCTGCAATCCAGTCATGTCTCTGATGTTGTCATCGGTTATAGTACCGTTGTAGGAAACAATGGCTTGTTCTAGTAGGTTTTCCGCATCTCTCAGGCTACCACTTGACCTGCGGGCTATTAGCGCTAATGCTTGGTCGCTAACATTAACTCCTTCAGATTCACACAATTCCAGTAATTTGTTTTGCATCAGATCCTGAGGTATTCGCCTGAAATCAAATCTCTGACACCTTGAGATGATTGTAAGCGGTATTTTGTGTACCTCTGTAGTTGCTAATATAAAAATTGCATGTTCTGGAGGTTCCTCAAGTGTTTTTAACAATGCGTTGAATGCAGGGGAAGTTAACATATGTACTTCGTCTATGATGTAGACTTTGAACTTAGCCTCACTTGGAGTAAACCTAACTTTGTCGCTTAAATTCCTAATATCATCAATTCCTCTATTACTTGCGGCATCAATCTCTATTAAATCAAGAGCCCTGCCCCCAACAATGGATACGCAAATATCGCATGAATTGTCAGGTTCTCCATTTTGTGGGTCACGGCAGTTTACTGCCATGGCAAGTATTCTAGCGGTACTAGTTTTTCCAGTTCCCCGTGGACCGCAGAACAAGTAGGCGTGTGCAACACGACTTGAGGAAACAGCTCTCTTTAGGGTCTGGCTGGTTGAATTTTGCCCGATCAGTTGGTTAAGCTGTCTTGGACGCCATTTTCTATACAGAACCTTACTCAACTTTCAATGCCTCTGTAACTACGATGTCTTGAATGGCTTTCATTTGGACCTCTTCATCAGGTAACTCGTGGTCGTAGCCTAGCAGGTGTAATAGTCCATGAGCAAGGAGGATTATTAATTCTTTCTTTACGTCGTGCCCTTCTTTTGAGGCTTGCAACAATGCTTGTGGGTAGGAAATTATGACCTCTCCGCAATCAACTGAATCTCTAGGAGGAGTTATAAATGGATCGGTACCGGCATCCGGGGTATTCTCTCCATAGTAATGTCCCTGACGTAGATTTGAAAATGCGAGCACATCCGTGTTTTCGTTAATTCCTCTGTATTTATCGTTCAACTCCCTAACAGTTATGTCATCTGCTATCACAACTCCAGCGTTTCCCTTAACCATTGTTTTTGTGTTGGCTGCTGTTTCGAATGCCTTTTCTGATACTCGTTCAATCCAACCATTTGAGAAATGAACCATGAATTCTTCAAAAACATTAACATTGGTTCTGAATTTATTTTCGCTCTGTGCCAACTGGTCGTTCTCCTATAAGGTTATATGAGGTATATGTTTGTTCAAGACAAGACATCAACAATTTTCAGGGATGGCGCGACTATAAATATTTCTGCGAACTGTCTTGTTACTCTGAAACCTTATCAGCATGCAGGATTTCATAGGAACATCACGTTATAGAGTAAACCTGATATTTCCCTTGGACGGATTCGGCAAAACAAATATGAACTGAAGCGCCTCTAGTATATGCGAGTAGCAGTTATCAAGAACAGAATTTAACTAAAGAACCGTGGGTATTAGTATTTAGTTGATACGAAGTACCTTGATGAGTGAGTGTCACGGAGAATCCCGGCACTGTTTTCTTTTGGTAGTCGCGACCCTCTTCAGGGCACCCAAGACTCAAGTCAGGCCAGTTAGTAGTCTTAGAACCCACCAATTCCACCTCAGAAACGTCGATATCTTTGTTAAAGGTGTTTGAAAGGTCCGCCGCAAGACGCCTAGCTGCAGCAACTTCAGCACAACTAGATCCAATCTCATCATCAACAGATGCTGGATTCTGCGATTTTTGGGTACTAGAAGCATCGACAATTCCGGTACGTATTTGTTCAAACAAGTATCCGAAATTCTCAGCTCCCATAACCACAGTGTCGGTTGCTGTCAGGATTGTTTCATTAGCTTCAAGAGACTTCTGGAAAGTAAAGAAATCGGGATCTTCGCCAAAGGCATCTGCAAATATCCCAGTTGCCTCAGCTTCGCCACAACCTCTGATTATGTTAGCATCTTTCTCAGCATTGGCCCTTATTATAGTGGCTTGCTTATCAACAGACGCTCTGACTTGAGCGTCTACCTCAGCTCCTTCAGCACGTTCCTTATCCGCTTTTCTTTTGCGTTCTGCTTGCATACGTGCGTAGACACTGTCGGCAATCTCTTCTGGGAAATCGGCTCGTTTTATCCGAACGTCAATAACTTCGATACCGAATTCACGGAGTTTCACTTCCACGTTTTTTTGGACTCTTCCCATCATAGCTTCGCGCTTAGTAGTAATTACCTCAGATTGGTTATCACTAGCAACTTCTCTTCTGACTTCTGAAGTGATAATGTCGACGGCTCTGGAAGTAGCCTGCATTTCATTCATCACTGTCTCACGAAATAGTTTGGGATCACTTATTCTTGCCCTGGCATAGACATCGATAATCAAACGTTTTTTGTCTTTTGTAAGTAAAGAGTCTTTAGGTGCGTCGAATATTAACAATCGACCATCAAAATATGTGACAGAATCTATAAATGGCACTTTCAAGTAGAGGCCTGGGGATGTGTACGAATTTTGGATTTCTCCAAATCTAGTAACAATAGCTAGTTTGGTTTCATCCACTGTGAACAAAACGGTTCTTCCGCCAATTACTAGAACCACTAGTGCGACTATTATAATTGTTGCTATCCGTTTCATTTTTATAACACCAGTAAATATTTATTCTGAAATAGGTACAACAGTTCCTGTTGTACCTGGTTGTGACACTATTATACGTTCAGGATCACCGATAATTTTGTTGATCTGAGGAAGGATTTTCTGCATAGCCTCAATGTACATTCTTTGTTGAGTGATTTCAGGTGCTTTTCTGAATTCTCTCAATATAGCAAGGAATTTTTCTGATTCTCCAGTCGATAGAGCAATTCTTTCTTGCCTGAATGCTTCTGCATCTTCAAGCTTTTTGGCAGCTTCACCTCGGGCACGTGGAAGGATGTCTTCTTTGTATGCGTCTGCCAAGTTAATAATACGGGCTTTGTCTTCTTTAGCCCGCACGACGTCGTCAAAGGCGTCTCTAACTTGTTCTGGTGCGAATACGTTTGCCAGCTTGACTTCGGTAATTTTTATGCCTGTTTCGTACTTGTCCAACAAGCTCTGAAGAAGAAGCTTTGTTTCTTCTTGGACATCTTCTTTCTTGTCGGTTAGGACATCATCGATAGGACGACTGCCCACTACTTGTCGAAGTGAAGTTTCAGCAGCATCCTTGATGGTTGCTCCTGCTGGGTCCACTGCCCGGTAAAGGAATAATTCAATATCTTTGATGTTATATTGGATTGTCAACTGTACATCAACTAGATTTGGTGCTTCCCCAGGCTGTCCAGATTCGTCGGGATCACCGGTAATCATCAGGGATTCGGAGAGTATTGCTGTATCTCCTCGCACTCCTAGTTCCAGCCTTCTAACTTCGTCAACTCTAACAGTGTCCCTTGATCCTATAGGAGATGGCCACCACCAATGCAATCCCTCGTCCTTGATATCGCTGAATTTACCCCACATTTTTACGGCTGCTTGTTCACCAGGTTGGACTGTATATATACCCGAAGCTGCCCATAGCAGGATTCCGACAAAAACTATTCCCAGGAGAATTACTGAGGAGCCGCCACCTTTACCCAAACCTATTTTGCTTAAGAATTCACGTATTGGTTTGGTAAATTGTTCGAAATTAAATTCCGGTTCTTGTTGAGAGTACATTCACTCACTACCAATTTCTAATATAAGTTATACAACTATAGATGGTAACACTCAGAACATGAATTTTACAATATTGGAATAAATCTGGTATTTAATTTGCATTGATCGCCGTATTGTCAATTATCGATAACTTCAAGAAATTCATTGTAGCTACCGACCTTTGATATTTCTCTGATGAAAGAACCAACGTCTTGGAATCTGCTTCGGAATACTTTGAGTTGTTCTCCTATCGGGCTTATTGACATGGGACTATTGGCATAGGTGCCATGAAATGCAAAGTAGGCTTGATTCAATTTTCTTATGTAAAATCCATTTTCTACAAATATCTGCCTTTGTTTTTCCATGTACTGTTCTGCTTCCGCTACATTGCCATCTAATAAAAACTCTTCAACTACTATTCTGGTTTCGCGCATTAAATCAGCATAGTCGAAAATGGATTGACTGGTGTTGAATGGATTTGTAGTATTTGCCAACTCGGGTTCGATTTTTGATAATACTATTGATCCAATTTCAATACCCGCTATATCAGCCGCGGTTTCGTTAAGGAGTTGCATTTCTTTGCTGGTGAACATGTTGATTCCCAAGGGCTTGAAAAAGAAATAATGATGCAGCCATTCGTGAACCGAAGTTTGAAGTATTGATTTAAGAGGGCGATAGTTGGCAACCGAGGCAGGGTAAGTTGCTATACCGCCAATAGGTGTAACTAGAGCGGACAGATCAAATTCACCCAGTAATTCACTCTCCAAATTTTCTATTTGTTTTAGTGTAATAGTTGGTTTTAGCAAAAGCTCATAGCTTCGATCAATTGATGTTCTTGGTGATGTGACTAGCAAATTGGGGATTTGAGTGAGTTTTATATCTACTGGTGGGAAAACATAGTCTCCCCATAAATTCAATTCTTGGTCGATCAATACTTTCTGTATTTCTGACTCTAAGGTTTCTTCGACATCTCTCTCCATATTTTCCCTATGTATTTGCAACCTAGATATTGCGTTTTCCAGATTGGAAATATCAATGTAAGGAGGAGATGTCGATGCTGATTTCTTAGCGATATTAAGTTTTATTTTTGTTATTTCGGTGCTTAGTTTGAAATAATCACGTAGCTGTTCATTTCTGTAATCACTATCAAAATCTTTCAGTTGGGCATAGTTTTTAATTCGATGTGTCCATTTAGATAAGATGTTGGACGCTTCCCAAAATAGTAGATCGTGAGAGTATTTATATGCTGTTATCTCAACAGGATTCAGTGTGTATGTATCGGAATTGATTGTGATCAACAAAATGCAGAGAGAAGCCAGGAAACATCGGCGAAATAATGTGCTCATTATCGGGTAACTAACTCAATTGGGGAGTGCTTATCTGAGTGTTCTGTAAATATCTAATATTCAGGAGTAGCGATTGGATTGAGACTCTTTGTAAAGAGAATCTCTTAATTAAATCTAATTCCGGAAAAGGTTTAAAAACCTTGTTTCATAATATTGGAAAAGGCCCCAGCGATCGAGTTCTCTCTTCAACATGTCTGGATTGGCTCCTTGTTCAACCGCAATGAACAATTTCTCTATTTCATTTGCTGCCGCTCTCGGCACTCCACCAAGGTGAGGTTGAGCATCTAGAAGGCCTTTACCTTGCAATTCCATCACATTGCTCATTGCAGACGATGATGTGAATTCGTACATGAATTTCAGTAATGCAATATCCCAAAGTTCGTCGACACCAACCATAACCACAGCTAAATTTTCCTGACGCTGCTCCAGATCTTTACTAATACGATTAGCTATATCGCTAGGGGTTCCTTTGACAATTTCGACTTTGTCTGATTCGTTAGTGTACTGGTAAAGAATACCTGGACTTTCAGGTCCGTATTGTTGGGCTAGGTGCCGAAGATAACCATATGCTTCTGAACTAAAACCTTGGAGGTTTAGTGCGTAGGTGGGTGTAATGACTGTTGGTTTTGCCGTGATAACTTTACCTGTTCTGATTACGCCTTCTTCCTGTCCGGGCATCACATCGGCATATATTGGTTCAGTCACTACATAGTAAGATATAGTTGTTGAGCCGAAAGTAGCTAATTGCTGCTTAGGGTTTCTAACCACATATGTCTGCTCAATTGCTTTTATCCAATTTTGAGTAGGATCATCCATTTTTAGTTAATAGTCCCAGTTTATTTCGGATTTAAATAGATTCCAACACGTCCACAGTTATATACCTATCACTCGAGTATTATACAGGCTTGGAAGTCACTTTGGCATAATTTGCTTGCAGGATTTTGTATGCCAAATACTGTTCAAGTAGGAAGCAAAAATGAATATTCTACTTGGAGTTTCGAGATTGATTATACTGCTACGTGATAAAATCAATGACTACCAGAATTTAAGGTCGCATTCGTTTCCTTAAACCGAGTCCGACAAGGATAAACCCTATAGCTATGGATGATGTATCAATCTTGTTATTTGTGCTTCTATTACACGATCCGCCAGTGGGGTCTACTTCGTTAACGGAGTAGGATTGTTCTTTTGTTATTGCATCCTCGGAATCCGGAGTGACTTTTGGTATTGAGCTGTCACTAGGGTCTGCTTGAGACCCGACAGTATTTGCGTCTGCTTGTGGAGTCAGGCTAAAAGCCAGGATTTTTTTTCTGGGTATTGGTGTAGGTTTGGAGCTTCCTTTCTCTGGAGGCACGTATTCTGGGGCATATATAGCTTTCCTCCAATTGTTTTCCAGGATAAGTCTATCGCCTCCATATATTTGGATCAGGGCGGTATCAATATTGGTCCCAGATTTTAATAGTGCAAGCAGATCTTTCATTGCAGTGGTACCCCAAGTTTGAATCATGTATCGTACTAGACTCCTAGCTTGACCGTAAAATATTATGACGTCTTCCGGGTCTCCTGGTAGAACTGGCATAGATGTAATAGGCATAAGCCTGTCAGCATTTATCGCAAAATCTAGAGCAATGTCGTAGGAAAATCCTGGTTCTATATTTCCAAGTTCGGCGAGCCCTTCGTCCAGCCAAGAAGGCACCCTCGCGAATATGCTGTCACCGGCTCTGTGCGTCAATATGTGCATTACTTCATGGGATGCCGTTCCTCGTGACATTCGCCCTCCTCCTAGAACAAGGAGTGTGCCAACAGAGGTGAAAGCTTGTCCTTCAGTTACCAGTTCACTTCTGATAGTTGAACTGCCCGGTGGTAAAGCCTCCAGCATCTCCTTAACATTGTTGTACATAGTGACTCGAATGGGTTCATTGGTGCCTGCTCCAAGAACTGGCGCCATAATTGCTATTGTATCGGTTATGGCGCTCAATATTTTTTCAGCTCTGGTTTTGACTGGCCCGTGATACGCTACTGACACATTCGTTGAGGTGATTTCTTCCCACTCGAAACGAGCATCTTCTAAAATAAACTGCTCTGTTTTCGTGTCAATTCTTTCATCATTTATATTGGTGATTTCAAAATTGTAGGTTATTATCGTTCCTGGCGGTATATATCTAGAACTGGTGCTAGTTCTCCAAAATAATTCTGCCTCTACATTCGTCCCTTCGTTAAATTCTAGGTATTCATAGGCACCTCTAGTTTGTTGGCCAACTCGTAAGCGTATAGCAATTGATTTCACATTAAATTCGGACTCTACCGATGCATTAATTTGAAAACCTGATGGGAATTTACTGATAACACTGGAAGACAAAAGTCGTATTGTAGGTGATTGAGCGGTAGATGGACTCGAGTCGTATGTGAATAGTCCAACCACTAAGATAACCGGGATCAGATAAATTAACACAGTGCTCTTGATCATTTATACATCTGTTGTGCGAATTTGTTTGGCAATAATAAAGGTTCGCTGTATAGCAGTGCCTATTGTCAAGGCCGATATTATTATCAGAGCCACAATCATTGCAGATCCCCACCAATTTCCAACTATCAATCCTGCAGATAACATGATAACTCTTTCAGGTCTTGTCATGATCCCGTCAGTACACTCTATGTTAAGAGATTCCGCTTTTGCCCTTAAATAACTAACCAAGATAGAGCCAGCAGCGGAAGTGTAAACAAGCACAATACCGACATTAAGATCTGTATTGTTAATGTAAAACAGCATTACTCCAAGGAGTACAATTAACTCAGAAACACGGTCAGTTAATGAATCAAGTAATGCCCCAAATTTGGTAGCTTGGTTGGTGGCTCGGGCAAGCGTACCGTCGAGTAAATCAAACATTCCGGAAGCAATCAACACGAGGCCACTTGGAAGTAACAGCCCTATACTCGCCAGGTAAGCGCTCAAGCAAGCTACCGTAAGTCCGATCAATGTCAATGTATTAGGAGTTAACCGTAGAAACATAAGGAACTTTACCATGGGTGATTCAAGCTTTGACTCAACAAGAGCCCTTGCTTTGATACGTATATTGTTTGACTTTGATTGATTGTCTTTCATTTAAAAAATGACTGATTCATTGCTATGTATTTGATTTCAAAACAAAAATTTAACCCATTTTACATTTGTAGTAATCTAAGATTCTATTTGAAATATTGCTCCAATCATAATTGAGTACAGTTTCACTAGCATTATTCACCAGACTCTCTCTGTATTCGGGATCGTCAATCAATTTTACTAGCGCATTAGTTATTGACGTTTCATGTTTTGGTTTAATCAAGTGGCCGTCGATTTCATGAGATATAACTGAGGCGTACCCTTGTATATTCGAGGCTATGATAGGGCAATTTGATGCCATTGCTTCAAGTAAGACAATACCAAAACTCTCTCTACCAGTCGCGGGTGAGCAAAAAATATCTGCAGTTTTGTAAAATCGAGCTTTGGCACTGTCACTTATGCCACCTACGAAAACTACGTCTTTTATGTTACGTTCCGAAATCATTCTTTGAGAATATGCGTCAGGTTCACTACTTCCTACAACTAACAGCCTGGTTTGGGGATGAGTCCATTTCAAAGAACTATATGCTCCAAGCAAGTATCGGAACCCCTTCCTTTTTTCCAGCCTCCCAACAAATAGTATGTTGACTTTATCGTCTTTGAACTTTTGATATGGGTTTGCTTTTTGGAACTGTTTAATATTCACTCCGTTTGGAATGATTTCGTATTTGCCAGGAAAGTATTTTGTAATGAATGATTCACACGGTTTGGAAACAGCTATTCGACCATCGATTCGGTTAAAATATCGTAAAGCAATTCCTTTAGCACCTATTCTGGTACCTATTTTATACAGTGGCGTCCCGTCAAGGGTGTGAAACGTTGCAAATGCTTTCGTTTTTACTGAGGGTAGTACGCTCAGAATGTTCATTGTAATAGCGCCTGCAAATGGCTCATGGAGGTGGAGTATATCGAACTGTTCTTCTTCTAATAGGGCCTGTATTTTAGACCTAAGCCAAATAGACAATGAAACCTTTGCGATTGCACCTCCACTTGGTATTGGTATGACTCCGCCTAATGAGATCACATTTTTATTAACACTAGACTGATGTGAGTTAGGTGCTAAAATTTTGACGTCATGGCCTGAGATGCGAAACTGTTCCGCCAAATTTGAAATGTGATCATTCACACCGCCAAATGCGGAATAGTCGTAAGGAGAAACTATCCCTATCTTGAGCGGATTACCCATCACGGTTGTTTTCCTTTTTGACCGAATCTCCATTGAATGAAGAAAGCCTTATCAGGATAGCTGTATGATACTTAGATTGAGGGGTCTGGTGGTGATTCGTTCTGGAGTCCAGTTATGAAATCTTCCACCATTGTTCTTGCAACATCGTCAGTATATTGGACTGGTGGAGACTTCATGAAATATGCAGATGGACCTAGGATGGGCCCACTGAGCCCTCTGTCTTTAGCTATTTTGCAACATCTAATAGCATCTATTACCACTCCAGCTGAGTTAGGACTATCCCAGACTTCCAACTTTAACTCTAAATTTAGAGGAACGTCACCAAAGCTGGTACCTTCCATTCTGATGTAGCACCACTTACGGTCGCTGAGCCAAGGAACGTAGTCACTGGGTCCAATATGTACATTTTCTGGTTCTATTTGGTAGTCTAACTGGGAGGTTACTGAATTTGTTTTTGATCTTTTCTTTGATGAAAGACGCTCTTGTTCAAGCATGTTTAGAAAATCAGTATTTCCACCGAAATTCAATTGGTAAGACCTCTCTAGCTTAACACCTCGGTCCATAAAAAGCCTGGTAAGAATTCTGTGTATGATGGTAGCCCCAACTTGAGATTTTATGTCGTCTCCTATAATTGGAACTCCAGCTTCTTTGAATCTTCGTTGCCAATAATTGCCTGATCCACTTGCAATGAAAACTGGGACGCAATTTATGAAACCGCAGCCAGCTGCCAGTACCTGTTCAACATACCATTTTGTGGCTTCTTCTGAACCTACTGGCAAATAGTTTATCACCACGTCAATCTCGCGTTCCTTAAGAATGCCCGTGATATCATCTGTAGGACCTTCTGCTCTTGGTATAAGATCGGAAGTGTATTTGCCCACTCCGTCATGAGTCATTCCTCTTGAAACTACTACCCCAGACTTAGGAACATCATGAAATTTGATTGTGTTATTAGGTTCGGCAAATATTGCTTCTGAGATGTCGAGACCAACTTTGCTAGCATCTATATCTATTGCAGCTGCTATATTGATGTCATTTATGCCATACTCACCAAGTACAGGATGCATTAGACCCGGAATTGTTTCCTCGTTTCCAGAGTCACCGTATTTATGTATTCCTTGAATTAAGGATGAAGCACAATTCCCTAATCCTATAATCGCCACATTTATTCCTGCCAAGTTACACGCCACTCCCTACTTAGATTTAAAAAGGTGAGCCAAAAACAGGGAAGTAATCCAACCAGATTGAAAAACTAATCTCATTTAGTTAATAGACCCAGAAAATTTTAGCAGTTGGATAGTCAATAAACAACCCTCCAAGCAGTCTCACTGTATGAGTTGTATAACTAAAACCAACCTCCTGGACCTCTTCCCATAGAGTATGGTTGCCAGCGGCGCAAATTGGTTTTTTCCAATACCGATGGGTTAACGCATGTCCTTGGCCAGCGTCCGCTCAAAACTAAGGCGATTTCTTGTCCAACACGCCTGCGCGTTTCAGGTCCCATACGTCCAGACGCTGATGCGACGTGAGGTGTGAGTATTACATTATCCATGTGGATCAGAGGATTCTCTAAGTCGGGCGGTTCTGTTTCGAGAACGTCTAAGCCAGCCCCGGCTATCCATTCTTCTTGTAAGGCTTTTATAAGAGCCTTCTCATCTACTGTAGGACCTCTTCCATTATTTATAAACAATGCACTTGGTTTCATCCGTTTGAAATGTTCTTCGCTTAGCATATGATGGGCTTCGGGTGTTGAAGGTGCGTGCATTGAGAGGATGTCTGAATTTTCAAGTAATTCATTAAGAGATACAGGCTCCACTCCGTATTCACTCATGGATAGTTCTTCTATGTAAGGGTCATATGCCAGCATGCGTAATCCAAATGCTTTCGCGCGTACAGCAGTGGCTCTGGCTACGTGGCCAAAAGAAACGAAGCCTAGAGTTTGTCCCATCAACCTTGGGTATCGTGACAACAGGGGTCTCCCCTCCGCCCATCTCCCTTCACGCACATACTTGTCCATTGTCGTTAATCTTCTAAAAGTTGAAAGAATCATCATCATTGTGTGGTCGGCAACTTCTTCGATAAAAGTATCAGGGACATGGGTTACAGGGATGCCTTTCTCTGTAGCTGCTTCAACATCAACTTGGTCTGATCCGACGCTTCCCAGGGCTATGATTTGACAACTTTCTAGACCGGATATGATTTTCTTGGTGATAGGGCGCCCACGGGCAATAATTGCATCAGCATAGCGTGCAGATTCAACAAAATCTCCCTCAGTTTCTGCCGGGATTTCTATAATCTCTGCTTCAATTTGTCCCAGTGATTCCATTTCGAGGTCGTAAGGTGCGCCTGCAAGGTCAAAAGTTATTCCAGAAGGTTTTTGAGTCATTACTTTGAATTTGGACAAAGGAAACTCCTAATTAATTTTATTTAAGATTGCTTATTTGTAATCTTTGCAGCACCAGAATACTGCTCAAGTTGCTTCCTGTCTAGATGCTGGTATAAATGTTTCAAAATAGTTTGGAACTGATGAATATAACTAAGAACAAATCTTGACATATCTGATGAAGCTCTGTAGATTCAATTACGTAGTGAATGAATTTCTACATAAGTCTTTACCAATTATCCTGAAGTTGACTTGCCGATTTCTCCCCACCGGCGATGACCTGTCATGAAAAATTTTGAGGCGGTAGTTCTTGCAGGTGGTAAAGGTACGAGGATGAATTCCAAATTACCCAAGGTGCTACACTCTATATGTGGCCGGGAGATGGTTCAGATTGTATTGGATACGGTCAACGCTTCAGGTGTTAGTCGTACGACGCTTGTGATTCCAGCCAACGAACATCTTATAAAATCATTAGTAGGTGACAGGGTCGCATACGTTGAGCAAATTGTTCCCTTGGGGACTGGAGATGCGGTCAAAAATGCGATCAGAGATAATCCCAATAGTGAAAACGTAATGATTTTGTGTGGGGATATGCCTCTGATATTATCAGAGACGTTGGTTAGATTGAGAACCACCCATTTGAACAGTAATGCCCATGTGACTGTTCTTACAGGTGAATCTGAAAATCCTAAAGGAATGGGACGTATAGTACGAGAGCAATCAGGTTCCATAAAGGCTATAGTTGAAGAAAATGATGCCGATGCATCCACCTTAGCTATCAAGGAAGTCAATCTTGGTGTGTACTGCTTCAGATATGATTGGCTGTCGGAAAACCTGCATAATCTGGAACCTTCAGATTCGGGAGAGGTATATTTGACTGACTTGGTTACAGTGGCGGTTGCCCAAGGGCTGGATGTGGCTTACGTTCAACCGTTAGATGTTACAGAAACTATTGGGATAAACAATAGAATTGAGTTAGCTAATGCAGAAAATATTTACAGACGACGTTTAAGGACAAAATGGATGCTTGAAGGTGTAACCATGACAGATCCTGAGACTGTGTACCTAGACCATGGCGTGGAATTGGGTACTGATGTTGTGTTGTTGCCAAATACCCACATCAAAGATGGATCCAAGATAAGTGATAACTGTATTATTGGTCCTAATTCAGTTATTTCACATTCAACTATTGGTCAAAATACACAAGTAAGAGCCTCTGTAATTGAAGATTCTGTTTTAGAAGAGAATGTTAAAATTGGTCCTTTCAGCCATGTTAGACCTGGAAGTAGGATTGGATCAGGTGTGAAACTGGGTAATTTTGTTGAAATTAAGAATAGCAACATAGGCTCTGATACTAAATCTGGCCACTTTAGTTTTATTGGGGATGCTGATGTAGGTTCTAATGTGAATATTGGGGCCGGTACTGTAACTGTTAATTATGATGGTTCTTGTAAACATAGAACCAATATTGGAGACAGATGTTTTATTGGCTGTGACACTATGTTGATCGCACCAGTCAATGTTGGCTCTGGAGCAGATACAGGAGCGGGTTCAGTAGTCAAACATGATGTCCCTCCTGATTCGAGAGTAGTTGGAGTTCCTGCGAAGCCAATACCTAAGAAGAAATGAAACATCTATGACGATTATGAGTATCTACATTTCCCCCCCCCTGCCAACTGGTACTGAGTGATGGATAACGACGTACCATTATCGGCCCTATCTTTTATAATTTCTGTATTTTTGTACGCTGTTGCGGTTGTTCTTGAAAACAGTGTTGCTTCAATCAAAGGGGAACAAATTCAAAGACTTGTTTCAGAATCGGTAGACGGCTCCACTTATTTAGAAAAATTGCACTTGAGGTCAATTAAGCCGTCGGAAGCAATGCTGTTAGTGAGGGTTATAGTACTGGCACTGGTAATTCTCTCGGGGTTAACTCTCCTGTCATCAAGATATGGTCACAATTGGATGTTATTTTCCGCGGCAGTGGGCGGAATTCTTGTAGGGTTAGGGGCTGTACATCTTCTAACTAATCTAATATACGGTAGTCGGTTGGAAAAGCTTGCTCTTAGATTAGCCAGATTAGTTCTATGGATAACATGGCCATTGATAATCCTAGGAGTTGTCAAGAACAGAGTGGCGGTGTTCACAGCCAATGATCCCAATACTGATTCAGGGCTAGAAACTATGAAGGACGAAGAGGAATTGTCAATTGAGCCGGTGTCTGATCCAGTTGACGAAAGGGAAGCTCGAATGATTCGAGGTGTGATTCGTCAGGATAAGACTGTAGCCAGAGAAATTATGGTTCCACGAGTTGACGTAGTGGCTGTGGAAATTGGTACACAGATTGAAGTGTTAGCAAATTTGATGGTGGATGGTGGTCACAGCCGTGTACCTGTTTATAGAGATGATCTGGATCATGTGATAGGTATAGCTTATTCTAAAGATTTGTTAAGGCATTTGTCTCCTGGTAATGGAGATGTGGATTTAAATCAATCTTTGCAGGAAGTGATCAGGCCGGCATTGTTCATACCAGAATCTAAAACACTGGAAGAGTTGCTAGGTGAATTTAAAAATAGACGGGTGCACATAGCCATGGTAATAGATGAACATGGCGGAGTATCGGGTCTTGTGACCATAGAAGACTTGATAGAGGAAATAGTTGGTGAAATAGAGGATGAGTTTGATTTGGGAGAAGCGGAGATAGAGCGAATTAGTGATGATGAATTTGTGATGAACGCTGGTGTGAACATTGATCAATTGAGGGATCTCTTTGACGTAGAAATACTGAGTGAAGGATTTGATACTGTAGGAGGATTGGTATATCAGCGTTTGGGTAAAATACCTAGCTCAGGAGATTCGGTAGAACATGCTGGAATTCGAGTGGAGGTATTGTCAACATCTGGAAGAAGATTGAAAAATTTGAAGGTTACTAGATTACAGGAATTCAAAGTCTAACCAGGCTAGAAATAGTTTTAACCAGAAACGATCGCTTAGCTTGTATCTAACACCATGGGTTTGATGAATTTCTTAACTTGGTAAACCCAACCACATTATTCTGCTTTGATTTTGCATAGGAGAGTTGTAATGAGCAAGCTTGACTTTGTTGATTCTCATATTCATATGTACGATATGAACCATCCTGATTTGTTTTATGGCCATTGGCAGCCAGGCGTGCCCCACCCAACTCTGGGGAATCAAATTCAGAAATTAGCTGAGCGAAGCTATTTTGCAGAAGATTATATTTTAGAAACTCGGAATTCCAATGTTACTAAAGCTGTACATGTACAGGCTGCAATAGGCTCTAAGGATCCGGTTAAGGAAACAGAATGGCTTCAAGAAGCGGCAGATAGAACCGGATTTCCTCACGGCATTATAGCCTATGCTGATCTATCTAATCATAATGTAGAAAATATATTAGAGCGGCATTGTGAATTCCCTAACATGCGTGGAATTAGGGATTTTGGCGAGGGAGACTACCTTACAAATTCTAGTTTTCATCATGGTTTTGCGTTATTGGAGAAATATGATTTGAGGGTAAGTGTTGGAGTTGAATGGCAAGATATGGAACATCTTCTCAGATTGGCTGGGAAATTCCCTAATACATTGATTGTAGTAGACCATGCAGGTCTACCTCAAGAAAGAAATACAGAATACTTTGTTCAATGGAAAAAGGGTATGTCTATGATAGCCCAAGCAGATAATGTTAATTGTAAAATATCAGGTTTGGGAATGGGAGACCAAAATTGGACAGTTCAAAGTATTCGGCCGTACGTTTTATATTGCATAGAAGCCTTTGGTGTCGAACGCTGTTTTTTTGGCAGCAACTGGCCGGTCGACTGGCTCTGGAGTTCCTATGGCGACTTGATCGATGCGTATGCAGAAATAATTTCGGACTTATCATTGGAAGAGAGGAGAAATCTTTTTTCTCGTAATGCTGAGGATGTTTATAATATCTGAACTTGAGAATTAGTAAACATATACTATAAAAAAGCCCTCGAGTTCACGCGACTCGAGGGCTTTTTAAATTAATCGGTTGTAACAGTTACTTATCTGTTACTAGTAACGGACCCGTTGCTTCGGACCCTTCATCACCGTTTGCTTTCAATGTGTAGACGCCAGAGCTGTTGCTAATTGTTACATCGAATGAGAATGCACCCGACGAATTAGCCTCACCACCAGCAATCAATCGGTTTTTACCTCGACCAATAATCTCCACTGTTGCGTACTCACCTGGGTTAAATCCAGCTCCCCATATGGTAGTGGTTCCACCTGATGCAACAGCCTGAGAGGCCAAGCTTGATGAAACAGACGTTGAATCCAGGCTAGTAACAACCATGACTGGTGAACTAGCGAGTGAACCATGTCCACCTTCCGCCAATACAGTTGTTATTCCTGTGTCAACATTTATGCCATCACTAAAGTCTACTGCGAAAGCTCCTGCGCTATTGGCAGCCACCTGGGCTCCGGTTCCTCCGCCAATTATTCTCTTTGCTACACCAGAGTTGACTGTGATCATTACTGGCTCGTTGGCCTTAAAGCCTGAACCCCATACTGATATCGCTGCACCCTGTGCTACTGTGTTCGCGCTCAGAACCAGTCGTGCCTGTGGTGATACTGCAGCCGCGCCAGCTGCTCCTGCTTCACCTGGAGGGCCTTGCTGACCTGGTGCTCCGGGGTTACCTGGGTTACCTGGCAATCCTGGGAGACCTGGTTCACCCTGCGGACCTTGCAAACCTGGAAGACCTGGGTTACCTGGGTTTCCTGGCAGACCTGCTTTGCCTGGAGGCCCTGCTGGACCTTGGCATGCTACCAATGCTAATACTGAAACAGAGAAGAGCAGGGTTAGTATCATACCCTTATCGCGGAAACGCTTGCTCATAAGACCCCCTCGTAATTTGATTCTTATTTTCCTCGTCACTGTGCGGCACCTTGAATCGTAACGACCAGCGCAAGTGTATCGAATTCAGATACACTAAGTAATATACAAGGCAGGCTAATCATATTAACAGTGGGTTCGGTTGTCAATACCCTTGGTAACATCTTAATTCAACAAATTTCGGCCATGTGTATCAGATTGATACTGTATCCTCAAAAAAATCATCAGATTGTAGCTAGAAACAGCTGTGATATAGTTTGTCTTGGTAGTTGATTATTTGTGTTGTTATTTACACCCCCGTAGCTCAGCGGATAGAGCTCTGGCCTCCGGAGCCAGGTGCGTGGGTTCGATTCCCACCGGGGGTGCTTCGACTCGGTATATCAGCTAAAACCAATTTGCCTTGTCAACTATGTTCAATAGTTCTTGGTTTTTGTTAAATCGCACACAGTTCTCTATCAATATTTTCGCGCGACGTTCCATTGTATGTGGGCCTAGTCCTGCGATATGCGGGGTTATTATAATGCCTTTTGTATCCCAAAGGGGATGCGCAACAGGTAATGGCTCTTTCTCGAACACGTCTAGAGCAGCGCCGCCTAGATGTTTCGTTTTGACAGCAGTAGTTAAATCATCTAGTACAACCGTTGAGCCTCTACCGACATTTATGAAAAAACTACCTTTTTTCATCAACTTGAATTTTGCTTCATGAAACAAATTTTGAGTGTCAGGAGTTTCTGGCACAGTCACAATTACAAAATCCGCTTGAGAAAGCATTTCGTCTAAATAACTGGGGTTAAATATCTTTTCGACACCCTCAGGACAAGTAGTTCGCCTGGGGTCAATTCCTATCACTGTGATTCCCAACGCACTACATAGTCGTGCAGTTTCAGTACCTATACCTCCGAGTCCAACTATCAACGCAGTGGATTCAGGTAGATGGACAGGTTGATAGATGGGTTCCCACTGACGTAGATGTTGGTGTTCCATATAGCGATTTATGTTTTTGGCGAAACTTAAAACCAAAGAAATAATATGAGTAGCTATATGATCGCTATATATTTCCCTCATATTGGTTACTAACACGTTACTTTCAACTAATGCTTTGTGATAGTAACCTGCAGGAGGACCAGCCCAAGGACAACAAATCCATCTCAATTTGGTGGCTTTGTCAAATATTTGAGGGGAAACTTCTCCGTATGCGGCATCCGCATTTTCAATAATTTTGATCGCCTGATCCTGTGAATTGCACAAGTTAATATCTATTCCTGGTATTGCCTTTTTGATTCTTTTGATCCAATCGTCAGGGAAATAAACATGGGGATTTTGAGTGTGGTGAGTCGGAGGTAACACAACTAGATTGAAGCTCATAATAAACCTCTAATTTTAACGAGTGCGTGGGTTAAACACATCTACCAATGCGTCTCCCAGTAATGTCCATGCCAATATCAGCAACCACGCTGCGATACTTGGAAATACTAGCATCCACCACTCGTTTTGCAGAGTTCCAATGTTACCCCCTTCAAGCAACATTCTTCCTAGGCTTGGTCTAGGAGGCTGGATACCGAGGCCTAGAAAGCTCAGAAAGATCTCTGCGAATACAAGTGATCCCATTCCAGAGCTAACCACGACTATGATAATACTGATTGAGTTTGGGAACAGGTGCCTGAATAGAATTCTAGGAGTGGATGCACCTATCGCTCTAGCTGAATCTATGAATTGAGATTCCTTAAGTACAAGAACTTGTCCTCTTACGATTCTCGCCATACCGAACCAACTGAGAGGCAGCAATGCTAGAGAAATAACTATGTAGTCTTGCACTCCTGACCTAGTCAAACCTTCCAAAACGGTGTTGTCTTCAAGCCATCTTATCCACACTAGTACTCTAGGTTTGATTGTGGCCACTAGAACGATCATGAGTAATGCTTCGGGGAAAGCTGCTGAAAGCTCACCTACCCTGCTGATAAAAGAATCGATTTTACCACCGAAATAACCTGAAGTTAGGCCAAGGGTTACACCAAGGAATAGAGATCCGCTAGCAGTGGCTATCACTGTAATTATTACGGTATTTTGTATTCCCCACATGATCCTTGTTAGCATATCTCTTCCGCCCTGTCGGTCAGTTCCGAAAGGATGTTCAAGGCTTGGTGGCTTTCTAATCTGGGAATAGTCAGGTTCTGTGTATCCGTAAGGAGATAGGAATTCTGCGAATATTCCAACAGAATATAGAAATGTGATGGTAAGAATGCATAAAATTGCCAATTTTTTCCTGATCAGCCGGGATAGCGCATGCGCAAGATGGCCACGAGGGTTGATCGGTGTGGTTCGATGCTGGCTTAAGCTATTTGATGACATTAACTTAAGCCTCTATGAATAACGGATTCGGGGATCCACATACGCATAAGCTATATCAGATATCAATATTGAAATGATGAAAGCAGTAGTTAATATTATAGTCATCCCCATCATCACTGGATAATCTCTATTAAATAAAGAATCTATAGCGAAATTCCCGATACCTGGGATACCGAATATACGCTCGGCTACAAAACTTGTGGTTAGCATTCCTGAAAGAGAGAATGCCAAAATGGTTACAATTGGTATTAGTGAATTCTTCAGGATGTGTCGATAATCGATGGAAATCTCACGAAGACCTTTAGCTCTAGCTGTTCTGATGTAATCTTGTCCCATAACGTCTAGGGTTCCTGCCCTCATTATTCTTATAAACCCGGCAGCCCCAGGGATGCCCATTGCTAACATAACCGCTATGATCCTAGAATCTAGTAGCCCTCCCCAACCTGAGCATGGTATCAAGTCAAGTTTCAAACACCCGGCCCACAAAATGCCGGGCGCGGTAACCATTATAGGTATAGAAGCCAATATTACTGCGGTAGAAACAGTTGTTGGATCTAGCCATGATCCTTGCTTGTGAGCTACCCAAAATCCAAGTGGTAGTCCAATGGATAGCGCCAGTGTTAGCGCAGCAATATTGACCTGAAAAGAAACCCACATCTTGGATCTGAGCAGGGATCCTACTGGTCTACCTCTGAATCGGAAACTTTCGCCGAAATCAAGTCCCAGAAAAGGAATATTGATAACTTTATCATCATTATCTCCATATCGGAGTGTGTGGACTTTCGGCTTAATTATTTTCCAAACGTAAGTTGTGTATTGAGTGACCAGAGGTTTATCTAGGTCTAGTGATTTTCGTAACCTTTCAGCCACTGTTTCATCATAGCGTGCTCCCAGCATTACTGTCACAGGATCTCCCGGAACTATTCTGAACAAAGCGAATGTGATTGCTGACACTATTAATAGTAGGAATGGCAACCATACCAATCTACGGGCTATATATATCCACACAGGGCAAATCCCTAAATCAAGAATTGACTAGTCACTGTCCATGAGCGTACCACAATCACATAATGGCTATGAACTGGACAAGTTATGGTATTTGAAGCACAAGCAAAATTATTCAATATAAATTTGCTTGAGTTTCGGAACTATCATTGGAGTAACTTCAAAACCTTTCACATAGTCTTTTATCAAGACATATCCTTCACTTGGGTACCATAGAGGTACCCAGGCCGCGTCATCAACAATTAATTGTTCAGCGTTACGATAAAGATCTATTCGCTTCATAATGTCAGGCTCGATACGGGCATCTTCAAGTATGCTGTCAACTTTTGGATTTGCATATTTACCATGATTGTTACTGCTTTCAGAATGGAAGAGAATATCAACAAAATCCTGGGGGTCAGGGTAGTCTGCTTGCCAACCAAGCCCTGCGAATGCTTGAAATTTACTCTCATTTAAATCGGCCAAATAAGTTGCCCATTCAACTTGTTGTATCTCAACTTCAACTCCTAGTTCTTGCCGCCACATCTCTATGATAACTTCTAGGTCCAGACCTATGGTGCCTCCTGTGCCGGGAACTGTTATTACTATTCTTTTATCTTTATCAGACAGTGAAGGGTAATCAGACTGGCTCAAAAGTTTGCGAGCTAAATCGGGATCAAATGTTAGACCTGTAAGGTTTTCATTGTGCCCGGGGAAGCCTGGTGGCAAGGGGCCATAAGCTGGCAGTACCATGCTTGACAAAACGTCTGTAGCTATTAGGTTTTTATCTATTGCATGATTTAATGATTGTCGGAACAATTTATCATCAAATGGTTTCATTGATGTGTTGAATCCAATATATGAAACACTGAAATCAGGAGGAGCGACCACTAGTTCTCTGTTAAGGTCCTCGTTAGGATCCAGCACTCTTTCAAGGTCAAAAATGCCGACACCTGTTATATCAATTTCGTCATTTTCATACATGGCCATTGACTGACCGCCAGCCAAGTTCATCAGGATCATGTCAATTTTAGCTGGGTTTCTATAATAGTTATCGCTACGTTCTAATACGATGCGTTCCCCTACTAGATATTCTTTCAATCTGAACGGACCTGTACCATTAGGGGAATCAGTCCAAGTTCTACCTCCGGTCTCAATATTTTCCCTATCCATAACGTATGCAGTTGGGTATGACATTTTGGCTAGGAAATAGGCTTTTGGCGCATCTATTTCTATTTGTAGGGTATGGTCATCGATTACTCGTATCCCACTGATGTTAGCCTTTTCTCCATTCAATACATCTTCGATACCTATGATGTCATTGAGGTAAGTGTCTGCGACAGGAGATCCTGTGTCAGGATTAGCGGATCGTTCTATAGACCATTTAAAATCATGAGCAGTGACTGGTTTGCCATCATGAAATTTAGCATCAGTCCTTAAATGAAAAGTGTAAGTTTGTCCATCTGAACTTACATCCCATCTTTCAGCTATATCTGGAATCAAATCTAGATCAGAATTAAATGCTACTAATCCGCTGAAGATTTCGACCACTACGCCTGCTGACGTTGTATCTGTGACGAGTGAAGGATCCAGAGTAGGTGGGTCAGCCCATATCCTTCTGAAGGTACCACCTGATGTGTTTTCGTTAGTAGTTTTCAAAGCAGGAGTATTATCATTATAGGATGTGTCAGGCGTACTACCTGTACTCGGTGCGCTGTTTTCAGCAATTTGGGTACTATCTTGTTCTAACGCATTTGAACCAGTTGCTTGTCCACCAACACCACAAGCAACTGTTGTGATGAGTAGTACCGCGGATAACGCTGATGTAAGTGTCTTCATGACAGGCCTCTTTTTCTAAAAATTCAAATAATGTGAGTTTGTAAAATTCCTAAATTTGTTTTCCGACTGTTTCAGTCAAATAAGCTTTAATAAAACCATCAATTTTCCCATCCAAGACAGAATCAGCATCGGCTGTTTCGAAGTTAGTTCGATGGTCTTTAACCATCTTGTAGGGATGCAATACGTAACTTCTGATTTGATTTCCCCATTGAGGAGAAATGTGCTCACCTTTCAATTTTGCCAATTCCTCAGCTTTTTGTGCTAATTCTAATTCAGCGAGACGGGCCAGCAAAATCTTCATAGCAATTTCTTTATTTTGATGCTGGGAACGTTCATTTTGGCAGCTAGCTTTCAGGCCGGTTGGGAGATGAGTGATTCGTACAGCGGTGGAGTTTTTCTGAACGCTTTGTCCTCCAGCGCCCCCAGCTCTAAAAGCTTCTATTTTCAATTCATCTGCATTTATTGATAAATCAGTTCCTTCTTCCGCCTCTGGAAGCACTTCCACAAGAGCAAAAGAAGTGTGGCGAGCATGGTCTCTGTCGAATGGAGATAATCTAACCAGTCTATGAGTGCCTTTTTCAGCTTTCATATAACCGTACGCGAACGGCCCGCTAATATTTATGATAGCGCTTTTTATACCTGCTTCTTCTCCAGACGATGTGTCTAATATGTCGACAGAATATTTGCGGATGTCTGCCCATCGCAGGTACATTCTCATCAGTATTGAAGCCCAGTCTTGAGATTCAACTCCTCCAGCTCCCGCATGAAGAGCCAGAATCGCGTTACGATCATCATATTGACCAGACAGTATTAGCTTGAATTCAATTGTATCTAAGTCTGCTAATATCGATTGAACTTCAATGTTGAGGGATTCAAGCAAAGAATCATCCCGCTCTTCTACTGCAAGCGTCAACAACTCTTCGACTGAAATTAACTGAGTGTCTAGCTTAGTCCACTCTTCAATTTCGGATTTTAGCCGTGCTAATTTACGCATACGGTTTGCTGCTCTCAAACCGTCAGCCCAAAAAGATGGATCAGACGACTCTGTTTCTATAGCATTTATTTCACGTTCTTTTTCTGACAGGTCAAAGACGCACCATTATGTCAGAAATTCTCTCTCGCATACCATTTACGGTTCCTACAAAATCTTGCATTTATGCGTACCTCCTGAAAGTTGCAAGGTCTACGATCTATAAAACGCGTGGACCTATAAAAGGTTATCAACAAACGATTCATATTTCCGATCTCTAGATATTATAGCAGTGAGAAAGTTGATCCTTGCAATTTTTCGAAACTTAAATTGATCGAATGTGAAACTCAATAAATGACTGGTGTTCAATATTGTGGAACACTCTTTGTTTAGCTAACCGATACGACTTATCCATGTGGCTTGAACTGAATGTATTCGGATTGATGTCGAATCTTGGCCAATTGCTACTGCTGATATCCAGGCGTATTTTATGACCTGAGTTGAAAATATTTGATGTAGGGTACAGTTCGAATATGAATTCGTATGGATTATTGGGAATCATCGGTTCTGGAGAGGACCAATTATTTCTATATCTTGTCCGAATAATTGAGTCAGATAAATTTATAGCGAGACCTTCAGGGTAGGAGGTAGAAGAAGGCACAACGTCAATAAGTTTTGCTGTGAAATCCGTGTCTGTTTCAGATGACGACGCCCATAAATGAATGACTATAGGACCAGTTACTTCGACAGGTTTTTCAAGAGGTAATGTTTGGAAAGTTAGAATATCGTCACGGGTATTGAGTGGCTGAGTGTCTGAGCAGCCCAATAAGTCGAGTCGTCCTCTCTGGTCGTATGCTCCAGGTGGCATGATTGAATCAGCAGCCGATAAGCCCCCGCCGACGGTCGGGACAGGATTTTTAGGATCGTAAGTGTAGCTGGTGCATGAATCATCATTGTTTTGTGGTGCATTTAAAGATAGGCCACCTTCTTGTTCTAGATAATACCTAGTAGGAAGGGAATCATGTGGGGGCCAATTACTCTCATCTTGCCAAAAACCACCTTTATATATTCTGTGTTGGTCATCAGGGCGCACTTTCTCAGAACCCATTGTGAAAATACGAATATCCGGCCAGTACTTCACTTCAGTGTCCATGTTTTTCATATAATGGTCGAACCAAGATAGACGTAAATCATTATGATTAATATGAGAATCAGTTCCGAAATCAACATCACCCGAGTAAGTTACTTCCCAACCACCATGAGTCCAAGGTCCCATGAGTAACTTTTGAGGGGAGTCCTTTATCTCCTTGAGCTTTAGGAAACTTTCGCAAGTGTTTCTAGCATAAGAGTCATACCAGCCACCAAGGTAAAGACTCGGTATATCGGCATGTTCAGTATAATATTCAGATATAGCGTACCCTCGTTGTTTCCAGTAATTATCGTAGTCAGTATTTTGCACTATGTCCAAAGCCCACTTCTCATAGGAAGGTAAACTACTCAATAAAGTACTGTTTTTCTTCAGTGGTAAATTTTTAACTATATCCGGCATTTGATTTTCAAAAGCGTCTATGAGCGCTGCCTTCAAAGCCGGGTTTGCTGAAGCTTCCTTGCTTGTTACTGCCATTCTGAATGCGTATACTTGGAATCTTTGTTCTGCCGCCCCATTATGTCGCATTGAGCTGTGGTAGTAATTTGAAGCACCAACTCCAACTATCATTGTTGATAGATGGGGTGGATTTAGAGTTGCTGCAGCTGATTGGTTGCTTCCTCCATATGAACTCCCCATTGTCCCCACCAAACCATTGCTCCAAGATTGGATGCCTAGCCATTCAATAGTATCAAACCCGTCAGGTGCTTCTTTAGCGAATGCATACCATTCACCTTCAGATTCGAATCTGCCGCGGACATCCTGTATTGCTGTTATGTATCCCCTCCGGGCGAAGTATTTTGCATTGGTAACAGCAGACGGAGACGAATTGTCATAAGGAGTCCTTTCTAGTATAACCGGAAACTGTCCTGTAGCTTTTGTGCCTTGGAATGCAGGGAAATATATATCGGTAGATAATCTTATCCCATCTCTCATGGCTATCAATGTGTTTGGTTCACATATAACGTCAAATTCTTGTAATGAACCTTGATATTTGGCAGTCAAATAAAAACCTCCTATGTTTTAACCGTGGGGGCGACTCGTTGAATTTTTTGAGCGCGTGTTCCTAGCAGTATTCCGGTGCTTGTTATTTGATAACATAACTACTGAAAATTATTTATCTGTAATTATACTTTGGAGGCTGTGGTAGTTGCTTTTAATTTTGTCCCAGTCGTATAGCATTTCATTTAATTCTAATTTGGCCCACTGTTTGGACTGATCGCTGTAGTGTGGGCTTCCGGGATTGCCTGAAGATCCTAATGGTACTATCCAACGGGAGTTGTTCCAATCACTCAGGTCGAATACGTATCTCGCAGCCGAGGAACCTGTAATAGTGAAAGGTTCCGTTTCGGAAAAACCAGCTGCCATTGGTGTGTCACCGTCACCACCCAGAGGAACAGATGGCGGATCTAGAATTTCTGCTAGTTGGGGATAAATATTTGATAGCACATGATGAGGTTTAGTTTTATGCACCTTTCCCCATTGCCAATTGGATGTATTTGGACCGAATATATTAGTTAGTGCTAAGACACTTAATTCCAGACACACCTTTGTTATTGTCACCCATGTGTGCCCTGGCGGTAACATAGTAGTTTCGTTATGGTCCGCTGCTGTCACCAACCTGGTTCCCAGTTGCATAAGATGAACTGGAGCACCTCGTCCTGAAGACTCAGTGGCCGCATTATACAGTTTGCCTAGCAAATGGCTAAACACTTTTTCATGTAGTTGAATCCTGAACATACTATAAATAGTAGGTGCTATTGATTCAGTATCCATGCTGTTGTTCCAATCGATAAGTAATTCTTTTGCCCACAAGAATTTTTCATTGGAAGCTTCGATCTGTGGTAAATACTTAGTGAATATTGTGGCAGGAATAGACAAGTCGTCTCCATGAATTGCTGACATATCAGCTACTGTTGCTTTATTCAGAGATTCGAGTCGTTTAGTAATCCTCGCTGCTCTATATTCTGGAGCGAACCAAAATCCTATATGGTGAGGATATGATTCATCTACGATTTGATTATTGGCAGTCACTATGTAACCTGATTTCGGATCATGTATTCTTGGTAGTTCGTTAAATGGTATATAACCTGACCATTCGTGATCATCAGTTGATCCTGGTACAGGTATCCATCCATTAATCTCTGATCTCTTGGGTATTTTCCCCCTTAGCAAATAACCAGTCGAGCCATCTACGTCTGCGAACAAAAAATTATTACATGGATCGACCCAATCTTTCATTGAGTTGTCAATTTCATGCGTCGATTTTGCTTGTAACATGGAGTAGATAGAGTTAAATCCTGAGGACCCCGGTTCTGCTGCTGTGTATTTAAATGAGAGAGCTTCACCATTTTCAGGATTACCCATGACTATTGGCCCGTGCCTCGTCGCCCGAGTTGTTATTTCTATTGAACTTTCGCCTCTGATGTTGATCTTCTCTATTCGTATGTCAGCATCATGCCATTTCTCGTCGTACAGGTATTTACTGGTATCTGTAGGATGGAATCGTTCTACGTACAGATCTTGATAATCTGCTTGCGCATGAGTAACACACCAAGCTACTCGGGAATTATGCCCGAAATGTGGAAACCCAGGTGAACCAGGAAAAGAAAGTCCTATAACGTCAAAATTTGGGCACCTGATATGGTTTTGGTAATAAACATTTGGTGTGTCGATGGGTCTGTGTGGATCACCTGCCAATAGTGGTTTACCGGAAGCAGTTTTTTCACCGGACAATACCCAATTATTGCTTCCGGTACCAACATCGGCTAACCATCCTGTACCGTTCAGAAATTCAGTTAAGTTTTGGGGCATGGGAATTTCACTGCCTTGGTACTGGCCTCCGGGCGGCAATATTATGGAGTGACCTGACTGGTACCCTTTGATTAATGAACAAGCACGGTCATATCCTAGTTCTTGAAATAGACGCGCACGCCAAACTTTCCCTTCAAATACCCCCATCATTATGTGTCTAACCGCATAGACGGCAATACAGTCGTAAATATTCCATTGTTCTGGTTCTGATTCAATTATGGAGAATTCGATAGGTAATTTTGAACTTGAATCAATGAATGCGTTTATCCCTGCTGTGTAGGACTTTAGCATAGCCAAAGCTTCAGTTGAGGTAGTTTTTAATGAGGATAAGGCCAGATCCTTAATTCGGAAAGAACGAAACAAACGGTCCTGATCAAGACCAGATGTACCTATAAGTTCGGACCACTCCCCGTAAGCACGTTTTCGATCGGCTTCCATGTGCCACAATCTATCTTGAGCTGTAGCGAACCCTTGTCCAAAGAAAGCATCATTTTCTGAGTTGGCGTAAACGTGAGGTATCCCATGATTGTCTCGGTAAATTTCTATGATTCCTTCTGGACCAGACAGTCTTACCTGTCCATCTAATTTAGGTATGGAATCATTCAATTCAGTTGATGTAAGAGTTTTGATATTGATAACAATTCACCTCTGGATTGGGCTCAGTTTTGTAATTCTCCCACCAATTAACCAGTCTGATATAAACACATTACCTTGTTTATCCGCTGTTATGCCGTGGGGACTATTGAACATACCTTTTTCAAGAGTGTCTTGAGGTACGTTCGGCCAGCCTTCTAATCTCAGAAAGGCTCCAGAGTTTTCACCAATATAGCCAATTAAATTGTCTTCTTGGTCTAATATGGTTACACGGGAGCCTCGGAGTTCAGCAACGAACATTAATTCTCCTGATACAGCGAACGCACTTGGGCTATGTAGCCAATCTTTACCTGGTTCACGGCCAAAGGTTCTTATGAAGTTACCTTCAAGGTCGTAAACTTGAACTCTGCCATTAGCTCTGTCGGCAATGTAAAGTTCATTAACTGATTTACGGGTGTCTATCCAAATTCCGTGTGGTTGTTCGAATTTGCCTCCGTCTCTTTCAGCGCCATTAATACTTGCTATGTAATTACACGTTGAATCATATCTGTGGATATAACTTTGGCCATATCCATCAGCAACCCAGATGTCTCCATTACCTCCAAATTGGACTTCATTGATAGCGACACTCGTGGGAGAATATTTCCCATTTACATAAGCCTCAATGTCTGGAGGGGATATGCTCATGGCTGTGGTTCCATCCATAGATACTTTTAACACTTTCCCCGTTGTGTTATCTGCCATCCAGATAAATTCATCTTCTGCTTCGTTTACGATAGCCATTCCATGTGCGTTATTGACTTCAACGTCTATTCTTTTTTTCACATTGCCTTGATGGTCGAAAATCAGCATGGTTGGGTCTGCCTGATGGAATCCTATGATATCTCCATTTTTAGAGACAACCATGTCGTTATGAGCCCAGCCATTCACTGAACTGTCAGTTATTGGGATTTTTGCCCATTGTTCGTACCATTGGTATTTGTTTGGGTTGCGCCCTACCTCCATAATTGCTCCTCTGAATTGAAATTAAACGTAACGTGATTGAATAAAGAATGTGGGGAGTGTAAATACGGCCATACTAATCTGTCAACAATGTAACCAAACTGTTCTGCCAGGGGTATCACTCAAACATCTGTTTTCTAAGATCAGGCATTGCGTTATGGGGTTGAATTTTTATAGAATGCGCAATCATCGTATCTGATAAAAAAAAGGAGGACGACGAATATGAGTGAAACAGATCTGTCCTTGGTTGCACATCTGATGCGGAGAGCAGGATTTGGTTCTACTAGATCTGAATTAGAAACACTAGGCCAAAAACCCTACGAGGATATTGTAGAAGATCTGTTATTTCCAGAAAGGTCTCCTGGGATAGAACGTGATTTATTGGATAGATATTTGGCAGAGCCTCATGCCGCGATGCCCGTGCATATTGGTATATGGATTTATCGAATGATAAATAGCAAACGACCACTAGAGGAAAAAATAGCTTTGTTTTGGCACCACGTCTTTGCGACAGGATTCTCAAAGGTTATGCATCCAATGTCCAATGCCAATCAGGTTGAGATGTTCCGGTCTGTCGGATTATCCAAATTAGATGAGATTTTGTTAGCCTTATCAAAAGATCCAGCGATGATTTTTTGGCTAGATAATTCAGAAAATCATGGTGATGAGATAAATGAAAATTACGGTAGAGAACTACTCGAACTGTTCTCTATGGGAGTTGGTAACTATACAGAGGATGATATAAAAAACTGCGCACGGGCGTTTACCGGATGGACTTTTACTCAACCTATACCTATCTATCCACAAGGAGATTTCCCCTCATATTTCCATTACAGAGAAGATGACCATGACAGCAGTGTAAAGACATTTTTGGGAGAAACGGGACAATTTGATGGTGCAGACATCATCAAAATAATAGTTAAACAACCGGCCACGGCAAAATTTGTGTCTAGGCATCTCTATAATTTTTTTGTTGCTGACGAACCGCAAGTGCCAGCTTGGGATGAATTACCGCCGCAAGATTCTCAAGCCATAGACATGCTTTCCAAGGCTTTCACAGATTCTGAGGGTGACATGAGGTCTGTTCTCAGAGTTCTCTTCAACTCTGAATTTTTCAAACAATCGCAATTTAAACGGGTGAAATGCCCAGCTGAATTGGTAGCTGGAGTTATCAAACTCACGGGTACAAATAGAGAACCGAACAAACAACTCGAAGCCATAGGAGTAGCAACGGCTGCAATGGGGCAAGAGTTGTATAATCCCCCGACTGTAGAAGGATGGCATACCGGTAAAGAATGGATAGATGGCGGGGCTCTGAACGAGAGAGTGAATTTCGCTGTGAATGAATTGGATGATATCAGCAATCCTGGATTAAAAGATTTTGTTCAACGCCTCAGTGATAGTTCTCAACCTTTGGATGCCACGAACTTGGTAAACAGATGTGTGGAATTTGTTGGAGGGATCGATCTCGCTCCAATTACACAACAAGCCTTAGTTGCATACGGTAAAAGCTGCGGAGAGATCACATTTGATACCGAAGAAGAAGTAGAGGGAAGCACTAGAAAAATAGTGAGACTGTTGCAACTGATAGTTGCGTCTCGGGAATATCAGTTCGCATAAAAAGTAATATAACAACTCAGCAGGAGGCAAATCATGAAGGGGAATGGTAACCAACCGGTTCTGGTGGTAGTCCAATTGTCCGGAGGCAACGATTTTTTAAATACACTGATTCCCTACACTAATCCTGTATATTACGACGTAAGGAAAAATGTCGGGATTCCCCAAGAACAAGCTTTGCCAATAAACGATACATTAGCGTTTCATCCACAGGCAGAGCCCCTTAAGAAAATGTTTGAAAATGGTGATGTAGCTGTAATTCAAGGAATAGGGTACGAGAATTCCAGCCGGTCTCATTTCAGAGCTATGGATATTTGGCATACATGCGAACCTGACAAGATAGGAACAGAAGGTTGGTTAGGTAAAGCAATACGCGAGTTGGACCCAGGAAAAGATAACGTCTTGACCGGAGTTAATTTTGGACGAGGGTTGCCACGAGCTCTCTCGGCGCCTGGTGTGCCAATAAGTTCGGTGGGAGATTTAGATAACTACGGTTTGATGACTGGGATAGAGGATCAATATCGCAAAGAAGCCCTAGGGATTTTTAAAGACATGTATGCACCTGCAATTGGGTCAGGACCAGTAATGGATTATCTGTCTCAAACCGGAAGTGATGTCCTCAGAGGAGCAGATATACTTAAACAAGCTCCAGCGAAATACAGTTCTAGCATAGAATATGCGGATAATTCCATCGCCAAGAGTCTCCGAGATATTGCAAGAGTACATTTGGCTGGATTGGGGACACGGATTTTCTACGCTAATCATGGAGGTTACGATAACCACGCCAACGAATACCCTGATCATCCTAGGTTAATGACTGAGCTTTCAGGTGCCATAATGGACTTTTTCGATGATCTGAGGGAACACAATGCATCAGAGAATGTTTCAATGTTAATTTTCACAGAATTTGGAAGGCGGATGAAAGATAACGGCAGTGGTACTGATCATGGTTCAGGTGGAGGCGCGTTTTTGATTGGTGACAAAGTTAAAGGTGGTCTTTATGCTGAATATCCTTCAATTGAACCATCTGACTGGTTGTATGGTGAGGATATGGAGCACACCTATGATTATAGAGGTCTCTATTCGACTGTATTAGAGCAATGGCTAAATCTTTCTGCTCCTGAGATCGTTGGAGGTACTTACGAGCAGCTACCCGCATACTTGTGAACGAGGAGGTATATACAGATGTCTAGACCGTATGCGTTGTTGAGAGCTGGATTCCCATATGTCAAAAGCTTGGGTATGAGGCGAGTGACCAATGACCCAATAGATATCGCATTGGGCGACGGCATGTACTATGTATTGAATAGGACTGGGATTATCGCAAGATTACAATGGGATGATGATGGATCATGGGATGTCGGGGATTTGAAGCCTATAGCTGGTAGTGGTCAACAAGATGGTAAATTCGATTGGCCAGTCTCCATACTTATGGACAACCAAAAATCTTTGTGGGTCTCGGACGAAGGGAAACATTCAATAACAAATATTAGTTTAGAGGGCGAATTTATAGACAAATGGGGCGAACATGGTAGTGGTGATGGACAATTTAATGGTCCATCAGGCATGGCTTTTGATGCTGAAGAGAATTTCTACGTCTCAGACACTCGTAACCACCGTATTCAAAAATTCACCAAAGATGGCAAGTTTATTTTGAAATGGGGTGAATTTGGCGATAACAAAGGTGAATTTAATATGCCGTGGGGTTTGACAGTGGATGAACTGGGTGATGTTTATGTTGCTGATTGGAGGAACGACCGGATTCAAAAATTTAGCGCGGGCGGTGAATTTATTTGTTCATTAGGAAAATCTGGAAATTCTGATGGGGAATTTTGCAGACCTACTGGTGTAGCAGTAGATGCTCATGGAGACATCTATGTTGCTGATGCTGGGAACGATCGAGTTCAATTGTTCGCTGAAGATGGCCGATATGTTGAAAAATTTATTGGAGATGCATCTCTGTCAAAAATGGCTAGAGATTATATGTTGACAAATGCAGGTCCTCTTCGACAAAGAGAAATGGCTAAATTAGAGCCACAAAAACGTTTTCGGACTCCTAGGTCTGTTAAAGTGGATGACCATTTCAGAATGTTTGTAACCGATATGCGTTCAATGAGGGTTCAGGTCTATCAAAAGGATGCAGAACCACTAACACCAGACCTGATTTTGGCACCTCCTAAATCCCCTTCCCTCGTTACTAATTAGTAACGAGGGAAGGCAGTGCTTTAGACTGGTCGGGGAGACAGGATTCGAACCTGCGACCCCCTGCACCCCATGCAGGTGCGCTACCGAGCTGCGCTACTCCCCGAATATTAGTCGTTCGACGAAATCAGCATAGCATAGCGATATTTTGTGTTCAATGCAGGACGCATATTAACTATTGATTATTACCTTGCAGTCTACGTTTATGGAACAGATAATGATTTGCATAGCCAGAATACTGACCAAACCGATTCTGTGCCCAATATCTCAATTTACTGTCAGGTAAGTTCTCTAAATTTGGATCCAAAGGTGAATACCACTCTTTGATTACCCGTTGGATCCAAACATCTACAGGGAAAGCCTCTAGTTTGTTGAGTGAAAACAGCAATACACAATTCGCCACTTTGTCTCCCACGCCAGGCAACAAGATCAACTGATTAAGCGCTTCTTGATATGGCATGTGTTTTAATGAATGCAAGTCAAATTTTCCTGATGCTACAATTTCTGATACTTTTGAAACGTAACGTGATCTGAATCCAAGTCCCAGATTCCTTATCTTAAATTCAGTGGCACTGGCCAATGCATTTGGAGTTGGAAATGAATAGTAAGTGTTGGCTTTTACCCGAATTGGTTCCCCGAAAGTGCTACATAGTGATTCGATGTTCCTACTTATTTTGGGAATATTGGAAGCAGATGAACAAATAAATGATATAAGGCATTCCCACGGATCTTGATTCAAAATCCTCATACCTGGGTATTCAGAAATACTGCTCTTAATACGATTGTCCAGTCCAATATATTTATAGATTGTGGATAGATCATCTTGTAATCGGAAATAATTTTTGATCGTAGGCAATAAATCAATTTCTTTAGCTGGGGTGCAATTGAATTCTATACCATGTTGGTTCTGTTGTATTTGTACTAAATTGCCAAAAATAACACCCCTAAACCAGGGATTATTTATAGGTTTGGAGTCGACTCTTTCCCATCTAAATACCTGCCCGCTTTCAAGTGTGTTTCCAATGTCTAAATCGTTCTCGAAGGGGATTAGCATTCGTCAGGCTCCGAACCATTGTTGTATGTTTTCACCTATCCCTAGCACACTTATGTTTTTGACTACGGCCTCTGGCAATGCATCCAAGAAAATCTTGCCGTATCTTCTGGAATTCACACGACCATCCAGAATGATGGCCACTCCACGGTCATCTTTCCTTCGGATAAGCCGACCAAATCCCTGTCTTAATCTTAAAACTGCTTCAGGGACGGCGAAGTCGGTGAATGGGTTTTCATATAGTTCTGAACGAGCTGAGAAAACCGGCTCAGAAGGCACATTGAAAGGGAGTCTGGTTACTAGTAATACTCTCAGCGAGTTTCCAGGTAAGTCAACTCCTTCCCAAAAACTGGCGGTTCCAAGAAGTAGAGATTTACTATCATTTCTGAATTTTCTAATCAGTTGGGCAGGAGTACCGTCTACTCCTTGTGCTAAGACATTGAATCCTTTTTGTTCTAATTCACCTCGTATTTTGGAAGAGGTGGTTTGCAGAGAAGCATGTGAAGTGAATAGAACCATAGTTCCGCCATCTGCTGCTATAACAGCATCTTTGATTGATTGTTCTATTGCAGATTGGTAGGCGTATGAATTTGGTTCTGGCATGTCAGTAGGAACACATATCATAGCTGTTTGGGAATAGTCGAAAGGAGAGCCTAAAAGTAATTCACTCGCATCTGAAAACCCAGTGCGTGCAACCAGATGGTCAAAATTCCCACTTGTGCTTAATGTAGCACTCGTCATTACTACTGATTGCTTTTGAGAGAACAACAATTCTTCTAATAAAGAAGCAACCTTTAGAGGAGCCTGCCTGAGCACTATTTCTTGTCCCTGTTTTGTCCGAGTGACCCAGTAGATACCATCAGTTGAAGGTTCAGCAATAAATTCTCGCAATTTACTTCTTAATTCAGAATTAGTTTGCTTGCATGTAAGTAGTTCCTGACTGATGTTGTCGTAATCAACAAGGGAGTTAGCTTCCAAGCCTTCAATCGCGGTAGACAGTTCGCGAAGCATGGTTTCCAGATCTATTAATATCAAATCAAGATTTTCCCACTCAATTTCCAATTCCGACCAATCTGGAGAAATTCTAATGGAATTTTGAACCCTGAATTCTTGCCATGCACGAGAATCATTCTCTTGTGCTCTGTCAATGATTGCTGATAACAATGAAAAAATGCTTGTTACAAAATTTCTGATCCGAGGCACGCTAGAAAATATCTTTTGAGTAATCTTTTCTATAGATGATTTTCTTGTTGGTGAAAGTGAAGGAACTGATAACATATTGAGTGTGCGATTTAAAAGGCCGTTCTGATCAGATAGAGATTCGATGTACTCGTTGAAAGATGATTGGAATAATTCAAAACCGAGGTGCTTTGTAGCTTCTCTTTCTAGGTGATGAGCTTCGTCTATGATCAATATGTCATGGTCAGGTATGAGACCTCCTCCTGACTTTAAATCGGACATAAGGAGTGCGTGGTTTACAATTATGATGTGAGATTCACTTGCTTTTTCACGAGCTGAGCGCAAAAAACAAGGTGTGCCTTTGTTCATGCAGTCTATGGAACCTTCTGCTGACAAACGATTCCATGGAGTTGAGGCCGCACGATGTCCGAGGTTCAGTTCTGTTCGATCTCCAGTTTCGGTGTCATTTAGCCAGACTCTTGTCTTGCATAGCAATCGAGCTTCATCCGAAGAAATGGAGTCAGCTGACTTCAATCCTTCCCATCGCCGTAAACATAAATAATTTGACCGCCCTTTTAGTTGGGAAAATTTTAATTGAGGCATTCCATTGTTCTCGAATTCGGTCAAAACCTGTGTCAGGTTTGGTAGATCTTTTTTGACTAGTTGCTCTTGAAGTGTGATTGTGTTGGTTGACACTACCACCCTCTTGTTATTTTCAAGAGCATATAGAGAGGATGGCAGTAGGTATGCTAAAGACTTCCCCACTCCAGTACC
>CEUS01066251.1_pt1 | contig 43503 bp, 46 predicted proteins | sample 427031 | NCBI WGS metagenome assembly CEUS01 (sample SAMEA2622837, study PRJEB7988) | marine metagenome | biome: marine biome (ENVO:00000447); feature: marine epipelagic mixed layer (ENVO:xxxxxxxxx); material: "saline water (ENVO:00002010), including plankton (ENVO:xxxxxxxx)" | depth 140 m | reverse complement strand
CAACAATCCCTATATGCGACGAGTAATTCTTCATCAACACATTTTCAACGGTATAGAGGGTATAATCAAATAGAAATGAATGACCAGAGCAACGCCCTAGTTACACTTCAGAAAGAAGAAGAGGTTTCATTAATCAACCTAAATGATGAGGGTTCTTTTAACTCTTTATCCGAAAATTTATTAAAAGAACTGTTTGCCGTCTTAAAACAAGCCGATCAAGATGACTCAACTAAGGTTTTGGTGATAAGAGGAGTAGGCAGAGGCTTTAGTGCTGGTCATAACCTCAAAGAAGTTCAGGAAAATCAAAATGATGATTTTTATAGAGACCTTTTAAATAGCTGTAAAGATGTGATGACTTTTTTGTCTAATTTAAGTAAGCCCGTTATAGCAGAGGTACATGGTGTTGCCACGGCAGCAGGATGTCAATTAGTAGCCTCATGTGATTTGGCTTACGCCGACAACGACACTAGGTTTGCAACACCTGGAGTGAATATAGGACTGTTTTGTCACACCCCCTTAGTTCCTGTCTCTAGGACTATAGCGAAAAAACATTCAATGGAAATGCTTTTGCTTGGCGACCTCATAGAAGCATCAGAGGCTAAAAGGTTCGGCTTAATTAATGATATTTTTGAACCCGAACTACTTCATCAGAAAGTAATGGAGGTAGCAAAAATAATTAGCTCCAAGTCTTCCTATGTTTTAAAAATGGGCAAAGAGACCTTTTATAAGCAGTTAGATATGGACCTTGGAGAAGCCTATGAATATGCCACAGAAAGGATGATCCAAAATTTAAATGCTGACGACGCAAAAGAAGGAATAGATGCTTTCATAAGCAAAAGAGACCCTGAGTGGAAGAATAGGTAAAAAAATTTATTGATCAATATAGAATAGGAAGTTAATTAAAACTAAAAAGGAGAAAATATGTTTAGTCACATAATGGTGGGAGCGAATGACATAGAGGAGTCAAAGATATTTTACGATAAAGTTTTGGGCGTTTTAGGAAGTGCACCTGGTGCTTTAACAGTTAACCCTACTGGCCATAAAAGATATATGTATGTTGTGGGAGAAATCATGTTTTTAATTTCAGAACCAATTGATGACGCCCCTGCAACTCATGGAAACGGTGGAACCATAGGTTTTAGTGCTGATAGCCCTGAGACAGCTGATGCTTGGCACGAAGCTGGGATTAATAGTGGAGGCACTACTTGTGAAGACGCGCCTGGTGTTAGGGAGGCAGATGGGATGAAGTTTTACTTGGCCTACCTAAGAGACCCATCAGGAAATAAACTTTGTGCACTGCACAACATGCAAGGTTAGGATTTTTGGGCAAATAAAATAACGTCTTCTTTAAATAATAAAGCCGTCTAGTGACGGCTTTATTATTAGGATTCATATTAAGAAAGATGAGTCCTACCTTTTTCTTTGGTATTTATAGTAACCATCAACAGGAATCATTATGTGAGCATAGTCAGTGTCTGGCATCATTACATATGGCTCTCCATGCATAAAGTCATCACTGTACTCTGCTAGGTCAGACGCTTCCTTAGGAAGTAACATTAAGTGGGGTCCGGATTCAATCCATTGCCCAGGAGCGGAGTCGGCCTTATTCATGACTTTTGGGGTTGTGTTATCTTCCCCAACGTCACCATGCAACATCCACATAAATGTTGATCGAGTAAGGTTGGGCTTGGTATCAGACATGAAGGCTTGCATCCATTTTGCGCCTTCCGCATCAAAACAAGCTGGCATTGCATCATGCGCATCTTTCCATCCTCTTTCTGGATAAGGCCTGGGGTTTCCGGCCTGACAAGTCCACCCATTGGTTCCTTCTCTTAAAACCCTTCCATCTGCTCCGATAATCGTTGCTTCATTTCCTAAAAAAGAAGGTGCAGCGCTTGAATAGGCCCATATTTGCCACTTATCAGTATCATGAGGACCGTAGGGCTCTCTTGCCAACAAGTTAGATGAAAGAAAGACAGTAAAACAAGTTAGCAATAACGTTTTTAAAAGCATATCTTTTCCTTTAGTTAAAAATACATTTTGATACAAAAAAAATTAAATAACAAACAAAGAAAAGACTCTTCGGGATTGATTTTTTTTATGCCTACTCTATCCTCATTCCACAAAAAAATATAAATAAGAGTAGAGTTTGAAATACATAATTTTTACAACCATATTTTTAGCTTCCTTGATCTTCGCTGAACAAGAAGATTACCCCTGGCTACATAACTTAGATCCTGCTAGCGGTTATAAAGAATCTGGAGAGAGGTTAATTGGCCTCCGAGCAGGGCTTAACCCGCTTGAGGTGTTTAGTGGTAAGGAAAAAATACTATTAGTGTCAGTCCATGGAAGTAGAAGTGAGGGCTACGAATGGATATATCCACTTAAAACATTAGACACAGAAAAGAGCGCAACATACTTTTACAGGTGGGATGACACTTCGTGTTATAAAAGTTCAGCTAAGAGTCTTCAGCTAAAATTGACTGAACTGACTAAATCCTTACCTCATCTGGATAGATTGGTGATCCTTGGACACAGTTACGGTGCGATTTTAGTGACCTCAATGGTTGAAGGCTGGAAGTTTGGTCTGCCTACCGAAATTCATTCTATAGCTGGTCCCATAGGATCTTCTTTCTCCAGAGCTTCATGTAACTTCTCCCCGCCAAAAAGCATTCCCGATAACCTGACATTTTTCCAATGGAAAACACAACACCACTTAGATGCAGCTTTTAAAAGATTAAAGAATGATCCACAGAACCTGAATCTATTAGGAAGTGAGGTTACAAGGCTACCGGAAACTTATAGAGGAAAGAGGCTTGGGCATAATTGGTCTATCAGCTGGGTGGCTGATAAGCTAGGTCCACAACAGTAAAAAGATGTCTTTGAAGAAAAATCTTATGGGCCTGACTGAGGAAGAGTTGGGAGAGTATTTTTTAAGCCTAGGAGAAAAGCAATACCGGGCCACGCAAATCATTAAGTGGATTCACCAAAGGGGAGTAAGCGACATTTCTATGATGACTGACTTATCTAAAGAACTAAGAGAAAGTTTGTTAAAAGAATTTGAGATTCGAGTACCAGAGGTTATTTACCAGAGAGATTCCAAGGACGGGACAAGAAAGTGGGTTATAAGTGTTGGAGAGGGTGATTTAATTGAGATGGTATTAATACCTGAAGGCAAGAGAGCTACCCTCTGTGTGTCCTCACAAGTAGGTTGCGCAGTAGATTGCAGCTTCTGTGCTACGGGGAAACAGGGTTTCTCCAGGAACCTTTCACTAGATGAGATCATCGGACAGCTGTGGATAGCTGAAAATTCATTTGATGAGCCCAAAAACAAAAACAAAAGAAATATTTCAAACGTGGTTATGATGGGCATGGGGGAACCCCTCCACAACTTTGATCCTGTTGTAAAGGCGATGGAATTAATGCTGGATAACAATGCTTACGGAATATCAAAAAGGAGAGTTACTTTAAGCACTTCCGGTTTAGTGCCTCAAATAAAAAAGCTATCAGAGTGCTCAGATGTTTCTTTGACCATTTCTTTACATGCCCCAAACGATGAATTAAGGAATAAATTAGTACCAGTAAATAAAAAATACCCTATAAAAGAACTTCTTGAGTCTGTGAAAAGTTATGTTGAAAAATGCAATGACAGCAGAGTAACTACTTTTGAATATATATTAATAGACAGGGTTAATGACTCCCTTGAGCTTGCAGAAGAACTAGCAAACTTACTTTCTAACTTTCCATGTAAGATTAACTTAATACCCTTTAATCCTTTTTCTGAGTCTAACTACAAAAGGCCTTCAAACAACAGAGTTAAAAGGTTTCAGTCGGTCTTACAATCAAGGGGTTACGTAGTTACCATAAGATCAACCAGGGGGGACGATATCATGGCGGCTTGCGGGCAGCTGGTTGGAAAGGTTAACGACAAGACCAGAAGAAAAGAGAGAACAGAAAAGAAGCAATTAATTAAAACTAAATCAATTTAAAGGGATAATAATGAACAGAGTAACAGAGCATTTAGGGTCAAAATACCCAATTATCCAAGCTCCCATGGGCTGGATAGCAAGAAGCAAACTAGCTTCAGCAGTATCAAATGCAGGAGGCTTTGGAGTAATAGAAACTTCTTCAGGTGAAGTTGAGAACTGCAAAGAAGAAATAAAGAAAATGAATGAACTGACAGACAAGCCCTTTGGAGTCAATCTACCTTTGCTTTTTTTGCAAGACGACAGCATGGTTGAGTTTTGCGTTTCTCATGGAGTTAAGTTTGTTACCACTTCAGCAGGAGACCCATCTAAATACATAGAGGTTTTGAAATATGCTGGCATAACGGTTTATCACGCTGTTCCTAGTGTAGAGGGGGCAGTAAAAGCTGCAAACGCAGGAGTAGATGGTCTGGTGGTTGAAGGAACAGAGGGAGGTGGCTTTAAGAATCCAGAAGAAGTTGGACTTTTAGTTCTTATTCAGGCCATAAGAAAAGAATTAGATTTACCAATAGTGGCTGCCGGAGGCATAGTTGACGGAACGGGAATGGCTGCAGTATTTGCAGCTGGTGCAGAGGGTATCCAAATGGGAACCAGGTTTGTTTCGAGTAAAGAAAGCCCTGTGCACGAAAACTTTAAGAATAAAATCCTTGATTCAACGATCCAGGGAACTTGGATCTTAAATAAGACTTCTAAACCTGTGATTAGGGCGTTAAGAACAGATTTTACTAAGAAAATACACGAGGCGGGCATTATGGAAATGAAGGACATGTCCAATATTCAAGACTTGTATTTTGGAGGAGACATGAACGCAGCTCCAGCTTTGTCAGGTCAGTCAGTTGGCTTAATAGATGAGGTTAAGGCAGTAAAGACTATAATTGAAGAGACTGTCTCGGAATTTAATGAGGCATGTGAAAAGCTTTCCCAACAAAAACTTTAAGGGGTTTTAACTAGAGATCGCCTTTTGCCCTTACTTCGCTCTGGTTAACTGTAAATTGCTCGCCGTATCTGGCTTCCAGTTTTTTTTGGTTTTCTAATATCACCTCTACGGGGTCCAGTTTAAGAGCCATACAAGCCGTAACCCAGTACCACATAATGTCACCCAGTTCTCTTTTCATGTGGAATATATTGTCTTCATTGGCAGGCTTTCCTTGAAGAAACATCTTTTTAACAATCTCGACAAACTCTCCACCCTCACTGCTTAGACCAAGAGCAGCCGTCATTAATCTAGGTACATCAATCTCAGAGTTGTTTTGAATTTGCTGCAATGCAGACTTTAGGCTTTCAAGATCTAGGCTAGGATCACTAGTTACTTTTGTAACAAAATCACAGTAAGTATCAAAAAATTTTTTTGGTTCAGTCATGGTGTTTTAAGTCAATTATATTAACTTAAGGAAGGTTATTTCACATGGATTTTTTTTCAACTTTTTTACAAGCCCCTTTAAAGCGAAACCATATAAAATAGACAAGTGGACGTATCCGACATATTGAATAATCTAAATGAAGCTCAAAGAAAGGCTGTCACCTCTGAGTCTCCACATTTACTTGTTTTGGCCGGTGCCGGTTCTGGCAAAACCAGGGTTATTGCGCATCGGGTTGCTTGGTTGGTGCAAGCTTTAAACAACAGCCCTCATTCTTTGCTCACAGTGACCTTTACTAATAAAGCAGCGAACGAAATGAAGGGAAGAATTGAATCCATGCTTGGACAAGAAATGGCAGATTTTTGGTGTGGAACATTTCATGGCATTTCACACAGAATATTAAGAAGGCACTGGGAAGAGGCGGGTCTTAGAAGGGAGTTTGCTATTTTAGACAGCGAAGATCAGTTGAGGGTTATAAAAAGAGTTTGTAAATATATAGGCTTAGATGAAGGTAAGTGGCCTGCAAGACAAGTCCAGTGGTATATAAACAAAGAAAAAGACGAATGCCGAAGGTCAAACCAAGTTGAGTCAGTTGATGATTATTTTGTTGAGCAAATGACAAAAGTTTATGCGGAGTATGAACAACTATGTGACAGAGAGAGCTTAGTAGATTTTGGTGAGCTACTGTTAAGGTCTTTAAATTTATTGTCTTCTAACGAAGAACTGCTTTCCCATTATCAAAAAAGATTTAAACACATCTTGGTGGACGAGTTTCAGGATACTAATGAAGTTCAATATCAGCTGTTGGCTTTAATGAAGGGAGGCGAGAGTACTTACACCGCTGTGGGAGATGATGACCAATCAATTTATGGTTGGCGAGGAGCAAAAAGTGACAACATTGATAGGTTTACCAAAGACTTTAATGGGACAGAGGTAGTCAGGCTTGAACAGAACTATAGATCAACACAAACCATATTAGATGCTGCAAATTCTGTCATTGAAAACAACCGATCTAGAATGGGAAAAGAACTTTGGACTGAGCAAAAAGAAGGGGAGAAGATCTCTGTTTATGCTGCATACAATGAAGATGATGAAGCTAGGTATGTTGTAGGAACTACTCAGTCTTGGATTGAACAAGGAAACTCACTAGATGAGGTAGCTATTCTTTATAGGTCAAACGCACAATCAAGAGCCCTGGAAGAGGCTATTCTTAGAGAAGGAATGCCTTACAGGATTTATGGAGGACAGAGGTTCTACGAAAGGGCAGAAATTAAAAATGCGATGGCTTATGTGCGTTTAGTTTTCGGGAAGGACGATGACGCAGCTTTTGAGAGGGTGGTTAACTTGCCCCCACGCGGAATAGGCGCAAAAACAATGGAGATTATAAGAAACAAAGCTAGAGAAAAAAACTTCTCACTATGGAAAGCAAGCTCTGACCTGATTGAATCTGATGGATTGACATCAAGAGCCAGAACATCTCTTTCCGGGTTCTTGTTAGACCTAGAAAACCTAAAAGGCGAAGTAAATGGTTTGGAGTTAAAAGAAACTGTTGATCATGTAATTCAAAGAAGTGGCTTAATCGAGCACCACAAGAAAGAGGCAGGAGAAAAAGGGAGAACTCGCGTAGAAAACCTAGACGAACTCGTAAGTGCAGCAGGTGATTATGTTCCGGATAATCAGGAAGAAGATACACCGGTTTTGAAATCTTTTATAGATCATGCGGCACTGGATGCAGGAGAAGATCAAGCAGAAGAGCATGAATCAGCTATACAGCTTATGACCCTTCACTCTGCTAAAGGACTAGAGTTTCCTTTGGTTTTTATAACTGGATTTGAAGAAAATCTTTTCCCACACAGACTTTCTTTGGAGGAACCAGGGCAGCTAGAAGAAGAAAGAAGGCTTTGTTATGTTGGAATGACAAGGGCCATGCAAAAGCTATATATAATTTATGCTGAAATGAGAAATCTCCACGGGAATGAAACTTTTAATCCTCCTTCACGTTTTCTAAGAGAGATTCCTTCAGAGCTTACTCAAGAAATAAGGACCGGAGGTTCCATTAGCAGGAAGTCTTATGACAGTAAGGGCATCATAGCTCAAGGTGAAATCCCTGAAACTGACCTTGTTTTAGGGCAAAGAGTTGTGCACGAGGTATTTGGAGAGGGTGTTATTCTTAACTATGAAGGACAGGGTGCTAATGCTAGAGTGGAGGTGAATTTTGATTCAAGCGAAACTAAGTGGTTAATGGCTTCTTACGCAAAACTAAGACCAATTTAATTAAGGAAAATTATGAAAAAAAATATTATACCTATCTTCCTAATTGTGTTTTTTGTAGCTTGTTCGGAGGGTCCTGCACCAGAAGCTAAAGAAAGTGAAGGAAATAATTATGACCAGGTTTATAAGTGGAACATGGTAACTACTTGGCCTAAGAACTTTCCTGGTCTAGGACTGGCAGCTGAAAATCTGTCTAAATATGTAAATGAAATGAGTAACGGCAGATTAAAAATTAAAGTATACGGAGCCGGCGAATTAGTTCCTGCTATGGGTGTTTTTGATGCCGTCTCCCAAGGCAACGTAGAGTTGGGTCATGGAGCCTCTTATTATTGGACGGGGAAGGTTAAGTCTTCACAATTTTATACTGCTGTTCCTTTTGGTTTAAACGCACAAGAAATTAACTCTTGGATTCATTGGGGTGGAGGCCAGGAACTTTGGGAGGAAGCTTATGCTCCTTTTAATCTTGTTCCTTTTGCCGGAGGAAATACAGGCGTTCAAATGGCCGGATGGTTTAATAGAGAAATAAACTCTATCGGAGATCTAAAAGGATTAAAAATGAGAATTCCAGGACTTGCTGGAGAGATTTTCTCTAGGGCTGGGGCTGAGACAGTAGTCCTTCCAGGAAGCGATATATTTTTAGCCCTGCAACAGGGCGTTGTAGACGCAGCGGAGTGGGTAGGACCTTTTAATGATTTAACTTTTGGGTTTCATCAAGTCGCTAAATATTACTACTATCCAGGATGGCACGAAGGAGGGTCCACCTTAGAAATAATAATTAATAAAGAGGCTTACGAGTCACTTCCAAAAGACCTAAAGGCAATTGTTAAGTATGCTGCCAGGGCAGTTAATCAAGAAATGCTTGATGAATACACAGCAAATAATAATAGAGCTCTAACAGAATTAGTTGAAGTTCATGGAGTAGAATTAAGAAAACTACCTGACGATGTGTTAATTGAACTTAGAGAAATCTCGGATGAGGTAATTAAAGAATTTATAGAAGGAGATGAGATGGCAACAAAAATATATAACTCCTATAAAGCGTTTAAGGAAGATGTCATTCAATACCATGAGATTTCAGAAAAGGCCTTTATTGAAATGAGAGACCTGCCTGAATAAGAAAAGGAAAATACTCAGAGTTTAGATAAATTGAAAGTAAAGTTAAGAAAGCTAGGAGTACAGGATTATAAAAAAACATGGGCCTCCATGCAGAATGTTATTCTTTCTAAAGGGCAGGATGATTCCGATGAAATTTGGTTGCTAGAACATTTTCCTGTTTATACTTTAGGCTTTGGCGCCTCAGAAGAACACTTGTTAGAAAGCTCTAATATACCAGTTATAAGGTCAGACAGAGGGGGGGAAGTCACTTATCACGGTCCAGGCCAGATAGTCGCCTACTTTCTGATTAATTTACGTAGAAAAAAGTGGGGTCCTAAGAGGTTTGTAAATGAGCTGGAGTCTTCAGTCATAGATTTTCTAAAAGATTATGGCCTATCTGCAAAAAGAGTTGAGGGGAGCCCGGGGATTTATATTAAAGAGAAAAAAATATCTTCTATTGGATTGAAAATTAAGAGAGGCTTCTCTTATCATGGACTGAGCATAAACATTGATATGGATTTAAGCCCATTTAAAGCTATAAATGTATGCGGTCAAGAATCCTTAAAAGTAACTCACCTTAAAGAATTTAGTGAAGTTTCAGTCAGCAAGGCCTTTATGGATTTCGAAAACACAGCTTTAGAAAGGTTTGAGGGGGTTGTTTTATGAATCAAGTCATTCCAACAAAAACAATAAAACCAAATGGAACGATAGCAATAAAAAATGGCATTAAACCCAATGAGAACAGACAGGTTCTTCCCCCCAGAAAACCCTCCTGGCTAAAACTTAATAACTCTTTTAATCCGAAGCTCAAAGAAGTTAAAAAAATTGTAAAAAGCAATCACCTTAATACTGTGTGTGAAGAAGCAATGTGTCCGAATATAAATGAATGCTGGAGTCATGGAACGGCTACCTTCATGCTCCTGGGAGATGTTTGCACCAGGGCTTGTAAATTTTGTGCTGTAGATACAGGAAATCCAAGGGGCAGAACGGACAAGAGGGAGCCGCTGAAAGTAGCCAGGTCAGTAAAAAAGATGGCTTTGAAGTATGTTGTTCTAACCTCGGTTAATAGAGATGATTTAGCAGATGGAGGTGCAAGGCATTATGCCAATACAATTAAAGCTATTAAAAACATAAACCCAGGGGTTATTGTTGAGGCCCTTACACCTGATTTTGAAGGGAAAAGAAAATCAATTTTAATTTTAATGGATTCAAATCCGGATGTTTTTGCTCAAAATTTAGAAACAGTCGACAGGCTGACCAAGAGAGTTCGAGACCCTCGAGCTGGATATCAAAAGACACTGAAAGTATTAGAAGAAGCTAAGACAATAAGCCCAAATATTGTGACCAAAACGGGATTAATGTTAGGTTTGGGAGAGACAAGAAAAGAGGTTAAAGAGGCCTTACTAGACATCCATTCAGCAGGAGTAGAAATTATTACACTAGGCCAATACTTAAGGCCAACCCTCAATCATTTACCAGTAAAAAGATATATAGCCCCTGAGGAGTTTTATGAATTTAAGACCATGGCCAAAGAAATTGGTTTTAAAGAGGTGGCTTCAGGGCCTCTAGTTCGGTCTTCTTATAGGGCAGATAAAGCCTCCTACCTAATACACCCCTAAAGACCATAAACAGCATTAGGTAAAGCTGTAACTAAGGAAGGGAATATAGCTAGAGCTAACAAGACAAAAATTTGAATAACAATAAAAGGTAAAACGCCCCGGTATATCGCGCTTGTTGGGACATAATCAGGTGCAACTCCCCTTAAATAAAACAGAGCAAATCCAAAGGGTGGAGTTAAGAAAGATGTTTGTAAGTTTATGGCTATCATAATTCCAAGCCAAAGGGGGTCTATCCCCATAGACAATAAAACAGGACCAACAATCGGAACAACAACAAAGGTGATTTGAATAAAATCCAATATGAAGCCAAGCAAGAAGATTATTATCATTACAATAAGCATTGCGCCAAAAACACCACCAGGCATTTGATTAAAAATACTATTAACCAGCTCATCGCCTCCAAATCCTCTAAAAACGAGAGAAAATATTGAAGAACCTAGCAAGATCATAAAGACCATTGAGGTGATCTCAGTCGTATTCTGAACAGCAGAAGTTAAATTTTCTTTATTTAAACTACCCTTACTTAAAGCAAGTCCCATTGCCCCAAGCGCTCCTACTCCTGCAGCCTCAGTGGGAGTAGCTATTCCTAATAAAATAGACCCTAATACTGCCGCTATTAAAACCAAAGGAGGAAGTAGGGTTGTTAAGATTATTTTTGTTCTGTTTTCAACATTTTTAACTTCTTGTGCAGGGGCTGTCGATGGTTGTATGTATGCCCTTAAAAGAACGTAAGAGATGTAGGAGAATACTAGAATAAGACCGGGCACTATAGCCCCCATAAATAAATCGCCAACTGAAACAGTTCTAGCTGAGAAAATACCTAAACTTAATTGAGATTGTTGATAGGCGGCTGACAACACATCACCTAAAAGCACTAATGCTATTGAGGGTGGAATAATTTGACCCAAGGTTCCTGTCGCACAGATTGTCCCGGTAGCTAAACTTTGGTCATAATTTCTTTGTAGCATTATAGGCAAGGAAATTAATCCCATGGCAATGACAGTGGCCCCTACTATCCCTGTACTAGCCGCAATCATTGCTCCCACAATGATTACTGAAACAGCCAAACTACCTCTAAACCCACCTAAGACATCAGCCATATTGCTGAGCAGGTCTTCGGCGAGATTAGATTTCTCAAATAATATTCCCATAAAAATAAATAACGGGACTGCAACTAAATTTGTATTGGTCATATCTCCAAATAGCCTATTTGGAATTGTTCCAAGAAGAGAAGAGTCAAAATTGCCTGTAAGTATTCCTATACCGGCGAATAAGAGGGCGGTGCCTGCTAGAGAGAAGGCAACAGGAAAACCTGCCAGAAGAACCAAACAAATCGTTGCAAACATTAATAAAGGAACAAACTCAAGCATTTCTTATTCTCAGTAAGTTTTTTAATATTTCTGAAAGGCTTTGTAGAGATAGAAATATGCACAGAGCTATTAGCAAGCTTTTTTGGAGGTAGACAAAAGGAAGTCCATCTGGCTCCGCAGACACTTCCATTATTCTCCAAGAGAACTCAACAAAGTCCCAGGATAAAATAAGAATTACCCAACACACTGGCTGTAAAAATAAACAGTGCCCAATTAAATCTATTACTGCCTTTCTTTTTATAGAAAATTCTCTATAAAAAATATCCACTCTTACGTGTGCGTCCCTTTTTAGGGCAAAAGAAGCTCCTAGTAGAAACAAAGCTCCGTGCAAGTAAAGAACTACGTCCTGTAAAAGGACTGAACCCAAGTCTAGTCCGTACCTCATTACAACAACGACACATGTTATTAAGGTCATAAAAGCAACAAACCAAGAACAGAATTTTCCTGTCATTTCAGAGAACGAGTCTAATAAGATGGTTACTTGATTCATGAGTTAACTAATTGCGTTGATTCCTTTCTAATTTATAATTGAACCGAGGTTAATTATATGGACTTGCAATTTACACAAGAAGAGCTAGATTTTCAAAGCGAAGTGAGAGAGTGGCTAAAAGAAAACTACCCTGAAGACATGAGAGAAAGGCATGACAATAGCCCTAATGGGCATTTGTCGAGAGAAGAACATATGCAGTGGCAAAAGGCTTTATATAAAAAAGGTTGGGCTGGTGTAAATTGGCCTAAAGAATACGGGGGTGCAGAGTTTAGCGTTACACAGAAATATTTCTTTAATAAGGAAATGGCAGCAGTGAATGCTCCCACGGTGATTGCTTTTGGAGAAAAAATGGTAGCGCCGGTAATCATGGCATTTGGAACTAAGGAACAAAAAGAAAAATATCTGCCCGATATCCTCTCTTCAAAAGTTTGGTGGTGCCAAGGCTATTCAGAGCCCGGATCTGGGTCCGATTTAGCTTCCTTAAAAACCAAAGCAGAAGACAAGGGAGACCATTATCTTGTCAATGGTTCAAAAACTTGGACAACCATGGCTCAACATGCAGATATGATTTTTTGTCTAGTAAGGACTAGCAACGAAGAGATTCGTCAAATGGGCATTTCTTTCTTATTAATTGATATGCATTCTCCGGGGATTAAAGTTCAACCAATCGTTACTCTTGATAAAGCACCTGAAGGTCATCAGGAGATAAATACTGTTTTCTTTGAAGACGTTAAAGTACCTAAAGAAAATCTAATTGGAGAAGAGGGCAAGGGCTGGACCTATGCTAAGTACTTATTAGAGTTTGAAAGAGGCAATGGCTACTCAGCCAATCTATATTCTTCATTAGAAAAAATCGTAAACATGGCTAAAACACCAACTTCTAAAGGAGAGTCTTTGTTAGATGAGCCTAGTTTTAAGGATAAGCTGGCAGAAGCAGAGATCCAAATAAATGTTATGGAAGCTACAGAGCTTAGGATACTGGGCAGCTTATCTACAGGGCAAAATGTAGGGCCAGAATCCTCGATGTTAAAAACCAGGGGGACTGAAATAGGACAGTTAATTACTGAGCTCGCTGTAGAGGCTGTTGATTACTATGCAATTCCCTTTAACAACCCAGGACCAGGTATAGGACATAATGAGCCCTCCATAGGAAGTGCTTTTGCAAATACCTCTGCCCCTAGATATTTTAACTATAGAAAGGCAAGTATCTATGCTGGCTCAAATGAAATCCAAAGAAATATAATGGCAAAATTAGTTTTAGGTCTCACATGATTATTCTTTTATCTCCTGCAAAAACTCTTGATTACGAGACACCCTTGCCATTAACTAATTTCAGTGTTTCGGCGCATTTAGAAAAGTCAAAAGAACTAATGGGCACACTAAAGAAAAAAGATCCACAAGGCTTAACAGAACTAATGGGCTTAAGTGAAAAGCTAGCTAATCTTAATTTCGAGAGAAACATGAACTGGGAGCCATCAGTAATCCCTTCTGGCGATACTAGACAGGCCATATTTGCTTTTAAAGGGGATGTCTATACTGGGCTTTCCGCTTACAGTCTAAAGAATTCAGATATTAAGTTCCTTGATAGGCATGTAAGGATTCTTTCTGGTCTTTACGGAATATTGAAACCCTTAGATCTTATGTCACCTTACAGGCTCGAAATGGGTACGAAATTAAAAAATAAAAAAGGAAAGGACCTGTATGAGTTTTGGGGGACTGATATAACTGAATCTATTAATAAGGCGATCTCACGTCATAAAGATAAGACGATATTAAATTTAGCTTCAGTTGAATATTTTTCTTCGGTAAAACAGGCGTCTTTAGATGGGAAAGTTGTAAGCCCAGTTTTTAAAGATTATAAGAATGGAAAATTTAAGATAATTAGTTTCTTTGCAAAGAAAGCTAGGGGCTTAATGACAAGATACATTGTAGAGAATCGTATAGAATCTCCTAAGGATTTGTTAGGCTTTAATTATGATGGGTATAAGTATTCTAAAGTAGATTCTACCGACCAAAATCCTGTATTTCTTAGAAAAAATTAAGAAGTAATTTCACCGTCTAAATATTTTTTTCTGGGCAACATATCTTCAAAGTCAGGATCTTTTTTCTCAGCCTTCGCTTTAAAAGCAGCTGACATTTCATCGCCTATTCCCATAGCATTGTTCCAAAGAGCTATATGATTTAAAGATTCTTCTATACTATGGTCGCGTCCATAATTCAGGGACTCTTTGGTGCCCGCTATTGCAAGAGGCCCTTTGGATGCTATCTCCTTTGCTACTTCCATTACTGCGGTCATCATTTCTTCTTTAGTTTCAAAAACCTCATTAACCAATCCGTGCTTTAAAGCTTCTTCTGGTAAAAACCTCCTTCCTGTATAAGCCAATTCTCTGACAACACCCTCAGGGACGAGCCTTGGGATTCTTTGTAGAGTTCCAACGTCTGCTGCCATTCCTATATTTATCTCTTGTATGCAAAAGAAAGCATCTTTAGTGCAATAACGCAGGTCTGCAGCAGTTGCTAAGTCAACCCCTCCGCCTATACAGGCACCTTGAATAGCTGAAATTACTGGCATCCTAGCTTTTTCTAAGCACGAGATAGTGTGTTGAAGATCTAAAGTTACCCTATAAGCTGATTCGCTTCTCATGCCATTGTGTGCATTAGGAGGAGAATCAGAAGGGGTAAAATTGGCTAAATCCATTCCTGCACAAAAATGCTTACCTTCTCCTGATAAGACTACTACTCTAGCTGAGGCATTATCTGAAAGGTCTTCTATCAGATGAGGTAATTCAGACCAAAATGCCTTGTTCATAGAGTTAAACTCTTCAGGCCTGATCATTTTTACGTGAGCAATCTTGTCCTTTATTTCACATTCAAAACAACTGTAATTCATTAGACTCTCCTTATGATTGGTTTTTTTCTTGCTTTAAATCGCCAAGCAGTTTGTCAATTCTTGCCTCAAGGTCGTCGGTCAATTCAAAAGTTTTGTGATGAGAGAGTACCGTTTTTCTGTTCCTTCCCAGGAGCTTTAGCCCCTTTTTTAAAACTTCTGCATTCTCTATTAATTTTTGTTTATCATTCATATTACTTTTATAGCAAGTATTTGTCGGTTATTGTAAAAGAAAAATATCAGCTAACAAACCAAAGATAGGCGTTTATGCAAACAGAAAGACTATTAGAACTTTCAGAGCTTACATCTGAAATAGCTTTAAAGGCTTCAGAGGAAGTAATGGATATCTATCAAAGGAGCGAAGTCTCAAGTGTTAGAAAGTCAGACGGTTCACCTGTAACTGAAGCTGATATTTCTTCCCATAAAATCATAACCGAAGGCTTAACTAAGCTCGCTTTAGATATACCAATCCTATCAGAGGAAGATGCAACTAAAAGAAAATTAGAACATAAAATCTTTTGGCTTATAGATCCTCTTGATGGAACGAAAGAATTTTTGAATAGAAATGGTGAGTTTACAGTCAACATAGCTTTAATCGATGAAGGGTCGCCAAGATTGGGTATTGTGAGCGCTCCAGCTACCTTTGAATTATATAAAGGTATCAAAGAATTGGGTGCTTTTAAGGTTCAAGATGGTGTTCAAGAAGAAATAAAGACAAGAGCTATAAATAAAGGCTCTGTAACTGTAACAGTAAGTCGAAGTCACAAAACGGAAAAAGATAAAATATTTTTAAATAATTTAAGCAAGACTTTTGAGGACATAAAGTTGATCGAAGCTGGTAGTTCTTTAAAACTTTGTAAAGTTGCAGAAGGCGCAGCAGACATTTATTGCAGAATGGGTCCAACCTATCAGTGGGATATAGCTGCAGGGCATGCTGTAGCTGAGTCAGCAGGCGGGGCCTTAAAGGCCTTAAGTGGTAAGAATTTTCATTATTTATACGACTCAGAATTAAAGAACCCCGAGTTTTATTGTGTAGGAGATACTCGGTATTCTTGGCAGGACTTATTTACTTAAATTTAATCAGAAAATATTGTTTGTTTGCACAATTTATTGTTAAAAAGGTAGAATTCCGGCAATAAATGGCTAAAAAGCTCAAAAAAGACAAGGTTGAACCAGGAACCTCATTACAGGAGATGGATATTGCTTCGCCTGGGGGTAACCTCGAATCTTATATAAACTCTATCCATAACATAGGGATTCTGACCCCTGAGCAGGAAAGAAAATTAGCTGAAGAGCTTTACTATAATAATGATCTTGATGCAGCCAGAAAGCTGGTGTTAGCTCACCTCAGATTTGTAGTTCACATTGCTAAAACTTACTCAGGTTATGGTCTTTCAGAAGCTGATTTGATCCAAGAAGGTAATATCGGTTTAATGAAGGCTGTCAGAAGATTTAACCCTGAAGTTGGTGTAAGGCTAATTTCTTTTGCAGTACATTGGATTAAAGCAGAGATCCATGAATATGTGTTAAGGAACTGGAAGATAGTAAAAATTGCAACAACCAAAGCTCAAAGAAAACTTTTCTTTAATCTTAGAAGTAAGAAAAAAGGCCTTGGTTGGTTAACTGAGGATGAAATCAACTCAATTTCTGAGGATCTAGGGGTTAAGCCAGCAGAAGTTAGGGAAATGGAAAAGCGCCTTAGTGGTCTTGATATGTCTTTTGACCCCCTAGAAGGCGATGATGATGATTCTAACTATGCACCAGCAAACTACTTACAAGACAAAGAGGCAAATCCTTCTGAAATAATTGAGAAAGAAGATGAGTCTTCCTTTAATACAACACAGCTATATGAAGCTTTAAAACAACTAGACGATAGAAGTAGAGACATTATCTATGACAGGTGGCTTTCTGATGAGAAGCTTACCTTGCATGAGCTTGCAGATAAGTACGGCATCTCAGCCGAGAGGGTTAGGCAAATCGAGCAAAATGCCATGAAGAAAGTTAAGCTCAATTTTTCTTTGGATTAATATTTAGCTAAAGCTAAAATTATCCTCATGCATTTAAAAGTAAATGGTGAGTCTGTTGATATTAAGGATGGATCTAATATAGAAGGTCTGTTGAATGCTTTAGAAATTCCTAAAACAAAAGTAGCAGTGGAACTTAATGGAATAGTCATTCCCAATTCTGAGCTTCTAAAAACTCCCCTTGAAGACAACGATGTTTTGGAGATAGTAAGAGCAATAGGAGGAGGATGAAGACTTTGAAAGACACGCTAACCATAGCTAAGAATATTTATAATTCAAGGCTCTTAGTGGGTACAGGTAAATATAAAGATTTTGAAGAAACTCGCTTATCTATTGAAGCTTCCGGTGCAGAAATAGTTACTGTAGCAATAAGAAGAACGAACATAGGTCAGGACTCTTCTGAACCTAATATATTAGATTTTCTTTCACCAGAAAAATATACAATCCTACCCAATACAGCGGGCTGTTACTCAGCTGAAGAAGCAATTAGGACTTGTAACCTTGCTAGAGAGTTATTAGGAGGAAAGAATTTGGTAAAACTAGAAGTGTTGGGAGATAAGCAGACCTTGTTCCCTAACATGCCTGAGACTTTAAAGGCTGCCAAGATTCTAGTTAATGATGGTTTTGATGTAATGGTTTACTGTTCTGATGACCCATTACAGGCTAAAGAACTAGAGAAAATAGGATGTGTCTCAGTGATGCCATTAGCCTCACCAATAGGATCTGGCCTAGGAATACAGAATCCTCATAATTTAAAATTGATTCTTTCACAAGCGAACGTTCCTATTATTGTTGATGCCGGAGTGGGCACGGCTTCAGATGCATCAATAGCTATGGAGTTAGGGTGCTCAGGAGTTTTGATGAACACAGCAATAGCAAAGGCAAAAAAGCCAGTACTTATGGCAGAGGCAATGAGGAAAGCGGTTGACTCTGGGAGGAAGGCTTATTTAGCAGGCAGAATGAAGAAGGCAGTCTATGGTTCTGCCTCTTCTCCAGAAAAAGGACTAATTGATTAATGTCTTTATGACTTCTTCAGTTCAATCTAAAGATAAAGAAAAACTAAAAAGTTTTGCTCTTAGAAAGGGAAGACTAACCTCTGCACAAAAAAGAGCCCTTAGCTCTTTAAAGGACAAGTACTGTATTTCTAATGAAAGAGAGAAAATAAATTTAAAAGAGTCTTTCAATAATCCACAAAGAAAGCTTATAGCTGATGTTGGATTTGGGACAGGTGAAAGCCTTATTTTTATGGCTTCAGAGTTTCCCAATATAAATTTTGTTGGCATAGAGGTTTACCCTTCAGGAATAGGATCAACATTAAATAATGCAGAACAAAAAAGTGTTTCAAACATAAAAATAATTGAATCTGATGTACTGGATCTTTTTAAAGCCAAAGTGGCTGATGAAATCTTCGACTCCATAGTATTTTTGTTCCCAGACCCTTGGCCAAAAAGAAAGCACCATAAAAGGAGGCTTCTATCAGAAAATTTTTTACGGCTCCTTTACAAAAAAGTAGTAATGGGGGGAACAGTTTTTTGCAAAACAGATTGGGAAGATTATTACTTACACATGAAAAAATCTTTTTCTTCAGTCCAGGGGTGGCATCTACAAGAACCAGGTAATTTTCCTCTACATATAAAGTCTTTGCCTAAAACTAAATATGAAAGGAAGGCTTTAGAAGAGGGAAGGGAAGTCAGGCAGCTACTCTTTAGAAAGATCTAAAGAAAAGTTCTCTATTAATAATCTAAAAGCATTAGCCCTATGACTTATAAGGTTCTTTTCATTTTTTTCCATTTCTGCCATGTGCAATGAAGATCCTTTAGGAATAAAAATAGGATCATAGCCAAAACCCTTATCTCCTTTTTTGAATTCACTAATTTTACCTTCCATTTCTCCACTAAAGCTAATAGGGGCTTGCTCTTCGTTCAATACCAAGACTAAGCAACACTTAAATTTTGCAGAACGATCCCCGGACTTTACGTCTTGCAACTCAAAAAGAAGCTTTTTTAGATTGGATTCATCGGTTCCTTCCTTGGAGTATCTTGAAGAATGAACTCCTGGTTTTCCATTAAGGCAATCTACTTCAAGGCCTGAGTCATCTCCTAGGCTAGGTTTGCCTGTCACGGAAAACGAAAATCTTGCCTTAATTAAAGCATTTTCAAAGAAAGTATTACCTGTTTCTTCAGGAAAATTATATTGGCTTGGAATTTCAATAAATTCTATATCTGTGTCCGTTGCCAGCTCATTAAACTCTTTTAATTTGCCTTTATTTTTTGTAGCTAAAATTATCTGCACGTTTATTTAGAAAGTCGATATATGATTGAACTACCAAGCAAATTAGACCATAAAGACGAGAAACTACTCACGTGTCCTTTTGAGTTAAGAATTTTCTTTTCTTCAATTAGAATATTTAGTTCTTTGCATAACAATTCAAAGTCATCAACTGTGCAAAGATGAATATTTGGTGTTTCATACCATTTCTCAGGTAAAGATTCAGTTACTGGCATTTTTCCACCCAAAAAAACAGTCAGCCTTGATTTCCAGTGCCCAAAGTTAGGTATAACAATTATTGATTGTTCACCAATCCTGGTGATTTCATCAAGAGCCTTTTTGGGGTTTTTTAACACCTGTATTGTCTGGCTCACTAAAACTGTATCAAAACTCTTATCTTGAAAGTTTGTTAAGCCTTCATCAATATTTTGCTCTATTACCTCAAGTCCTTTTATTAAACAGACCTGAATATTTTTTTCATCAATCTCAACTCCATATCCCTTAATAGATTTTTTTTCTTTTAAGGTTTCTAAAATTGACCCATCTCCACACCCAAGATCTAGAACTCTAGACCCTTCTTTTACCCAACTCTCTATAACCGCTTCAGTTTTCATGACTAGCTTCCTAGAAAGGCCTTAAGAACCTCCACGTATCTCTTTTCTGAAAAAAGAAAAGAGTCATGTCCTAACGAAGAATCAATTTCCACATGACTAACTTTCTTTTTGGCGCCCAAGAGGGCATTCGTTATTTCTCTCGATCTTGAGGGTGAAAACCTCCAGTCAGAAGAAAATGAAACAACCAAAGTTTGGGCTAGAATTGGCTCAAAGGCTTTTACTAAGTCTCCATTAAACTCATCTGCAGGATCAAAGTAATCTAAAATCTTTGTCATTAGGAGATAGGTGTTTGCATCGAAAGTACTAGAAAAGACATCACCCTGATGTCTTAGATAGCTTTCAACTTCAAATTCAGCATCAAAACCAAAGTTTAATTTTTCATTCTTTAAATCTCTACCGAATTTATTTTTCATAGATTCATCTGATAGGTAAGTTATGTGACCTACCATGCGAGCAAGCCTTAACCCCTTTTTAGGGGAAGTATTCCTTTCTAGATAATTGCCATCTTTATAGTCTGGGTCAGAAGTTATGGCCTGCCTTGCAACTTCATTAAAAGCAATATTTTGAGCACTTAATTTAGGTGCAGCAGCAATAACACCTGCTTTTTTAATTCTTTCAGGGTATGCAATGCTCCAATCTAATGCTTGCATTCCTCCAAGACTACCCCCAATGACAGCATGCCATGAATTTATATTTAAATGATCTGCCAATAACGCCTGGCTATTTGTCCAGTCCCTAACAGTAAGCACAGGAAAATTAGGCCCGTAAACATTATTTGTTTCAGGATTTATTGATTTTGGACCTGTCGTTCCATGGCAACCTCCCAAGTTGTTTGGGGATACAACAAAATATTTGTCGGTATCTATTGCTTTACTTGGGCCTATTAAAGAATCCCACCAACCCGGTTTGCTATCAGCCTTATGATGAAAACCAGCAGCGTGATGACTACCGCTTAGAGCGTGACAAACAAGAATGGCATTGGACTTATCGTTATTTAGTTTTCCGTAGGTTTCGTAAATCATATTGAAGCCTTTTAACTCTTTCCCACATTCCAGCAAAAGAGGGGCATCAAAACCAATAAAATTAGGCTTGATTATTCCTACTGAGTTTTTATCTTTCATTAAAAAAACCTGCCAGCAAAAGCTAAACAGGTTTATCTAATACCCTCTTTAGCCGCATTTATTTAGCACCCGCAAGCTGGATCAAATCGGTGCAAAAGTAATTCTAATTTATATTTTGAAGAATTCAAAATATAGAACAATTTTTTTCTAAGAAGAGGGTTAACTCCCTATGCTTAAACTTATTGGCAAGCCTGTTTGAATTGATATACCAAAAACAGCAGACCAAAGAAATTGGAGGACTATAAAAGCTAAAATTGGAGAGAAATCTAAACCCCCCACAGGAGGTAAGAAGAAACGGAATGGTTTACAGATTTTATCCGACATTTCTAAAAGAAGTCGATTTGCAGGATGATGGCCCGAAGGAGAAATCCAACTAATTATTATGCCTATAATCAATGCCCACCAAATAACTGTTAGTCCAATTAATAGTACAGAAAATAAAGACCAAGAAATCATGGTCCCTAAAGTAAATATAAGTATGTCACTAAGTGAGATTAGATAAAAACAAAAAGCTTGTAATATTACTGTTACGATTAAACTTGCTAAATCTATCCCAATAATGGGCTTAAATACAGCTCTTATCGTGGAGGTAAATATATCTGCATATTTCAACATACCTTGAACTAAAGGATTGTAATAATCTACTCTCAGAAGTCTGAAAAAGAAGGTAATAACCACAGCAACAGAGATTACATCTATTATGGCTTTAAATAAGAATATAGTTGCTTCGGTCAACTCTTTACTCCCCTAGGGCCCTTGACCTCTTTGTGGCCTCAGTAATAGCTTCTTTAAATGACTCATTAACCAGCTTGTTATTTAATATTTCAAGAGCTTTTTCAGTTACACCCCCAGGAGAAGTAACCTTTTCTCTTAATAAGGAGGGGCTATCTTTACTTTTTTTTGCGAGCACTGAAGAGCCTTTAATCATTTCGGTTATTAATTTTCTTGTTTCTGCCTCTTCTAGATCTAAACCCTTTGCAACTTCTTGTAAAGCCTCTATAAGATAAAAAACATAAGCTGGACCAGATCCGATAAGGGCAGTAAATAGATCAAAAGCTTTTTCTTCTAACCAGCAGGTAATTCCAATTGAGCTAAAAATAGACTCGGATAATTCCTTGTCCATTTCGGTTGCTAGCTCGTTAGCAGTTAAAGCGCTGACTCCCAGGCCGATGCTAGCAGGCGTATTTGGCATAACTCTAACTATTCTAGCTTCATTTTTTAACTTACATTCAATAGAGCACATTTTGTATCCAGCTACTATTGAGATTAAGAGCTGATTTTTATCAGAAATAATAGATTTCAAATCTTCGAGAACCTTTTGAATGACATTTGGTTTAACAGCCAAAATAAGAGTTGAGGTGCGGGTTGCAACTTCTTTATTATCTTTATATACATTTACAGAAAAATCACTTTTAAGTCTATCTAAATGATCTTGTTCAGGAGAGCTCACGAAGATCTTAGAGTTTGGATAATTTTTTTGGACCAGACCGGAGATGATAGCTGTTGCCATATTGCCAGCACCAATAAAACCTATATTTGATAATTTATTAATCAATCTCTTTGTCCAAAAATATTTGTTCCAACCCTCAACATAGTAGAGCCCTCAATTAAAGCTGCTTCATAATCTGATGACATTCCCATCGAGAGAGTATCAAGATCAGGGTAGTTGCTCTTTAGGTCTTCAAAACAAGAACGAATTCTACCAAACACTTTTCTCTGTTGCTCAAAATTAGAGGTTAGCCTAGGTATAGACATTAATCCTCTGACCTTCAGCCTTTTAAGGCTTACTATTTCTTTCATAAAATTATTACATTCTGAAAGAGGGATTCCTGATTTAGTATCTTCATTATCAGGATTTACCTGAATACATATATTTAGCCTTTCTAAAGCATTAGGTCTATTTTCATTAAGCTTTTGTGCAACCTTTATTCTGTCTACGGTCTGAACCCAGTCAAATATAGAAGCAATTTTTTTAGCTTTTCTTGTTTGTATTGATCCTATGAAATGCCAAATAGGTTCGTGTCCTATTTCTGAGATCTTTTGTTCTGCTTCTTGAAGAAAGTTCTCCCCAAAATTTTTAACTCCAAACCTAAATGCATTTTGTATAGATCTTACGTGCTGTCTTTTACTTGCCCCTAATATTGTTATATCTTGAGGATCTCTTCCTATACGCTTACAAATTTCATTAAATTCTGTAATAAAAACTCTGAATCTTCTTGCCTGAGTCATTTACATAGTCTCAGGTGCGCTTATGCCTAAGATCTTAAGGCCATTAAAAATTACTTGTCTTATCGCTGTAATTAAGAACAACCTTGCTTGAAGAAGTTCTTCGTGTTCAACCAATATCTTTTCCTTGTTGTAGTAGCTATGGAAGGAGCCTGCAAGGTTTCTTAAATAGTAACAAATTAAATGAGGCTCATAATTCTCTGCTGAACGCTTAATTACCTCAGGGAATTGACTTAACAATTGCTGAATCTCTACTTCATGATCGCTATTTAATTTATTGAGAGATTCAAGTGCAACTTGTTCATTGTATGACAGGTTGGCATCACTTAATTTACTAAAAACACTACAAATTCTTGCGTGTGCATATTGAATGTAATAGAGAGGGTTATCTTTACTTTCTTCTTTAGCTAAATCCAAATCAAATTCCAGATGTTGATTGCCTTTTCTGTTTATATAGAAAAATCTAGCTGCCTCTGAACTTACTTCATCAATCAGCTCATTCAAAGTAATAAATTCACCGGATCTAGTTGACATAGAAAGTTTTTTTCCACCCCTCAAGAGATTAGCAAATTGAATAAAAACAACTTCAAATATTTTTACGTCTTCACCTAGGGCGCTCATGGCCCCCCTTACTCTTGGCAGATAACCATGATGGTCTGCCCCCCAAATATTAATGATTTTAGAGTATTTTCTGTTGAACTTATTTGCATGGTAAGCAATATCAGAGGCAAAATAAGTTGTAGCTCCATTTTCTCTTTTAACTACCCTGTCTTTTTCATCCCCGAACTCTTTAGACCTAAACCAAGTGGCTCCATCTCTCTCATAAAGCTGGTTGTTTTTTTCTAAAGACTTTAAAGCTTGATCAATTTCAGAGTCTCTGCCCTTACTATTTAAAAACATTGAAGACTCTTTAAACCAATGAGTGTGTTCAACACCAAAATTTTTTAAATCCACCTCAATACCTCCTAAAATCTTTGATAGAGAAAAAGATTTAATTTCATCAAATTCTTTAGAAAGGAATTCTTTGCTTTTCAGTATTAAGTTGTCTAATTCTTCTTCTGATAATTCAGTCGAAAGGTTTTGTGTAAAATCTAAGCTTGAGTCAGTTTTAGTTGCAAATTTTTTGTCGTTTTTTTCCTTTAGCTCTTTTGCCAATAAAGAAATATATTCCCCTTTGTAGCAGTTATCAGGGAATACATTAATTAGATCAAAAATCTCTAGATATCTAAGCCAAACACTAAGACAAAGAATCTCCATTTGTCTTCCCTGGTCGTTAATATAATATTCTTCATCAACAACATGCCCTGTAGATCTCAGTATATTAGCAAGAACAGACCCAAAGGCTGCACCCCTTCCGTGGCCTACATGCAATGGTCCAGTTGGGTTACTTGAGACGTATTCAATTAAAACTTTTTCTTCTGAGCTATTCTTATTTTTACATATACCAAACTCATCTTTTTGTTTATTTATCCTTTCAAGTATCAGTGTCCGAGATGATTGCGAAAGGAAAAAATTAATGAAGCCGGGACCTGCTACTTCTATGTGGTCAATAAAATCATTCTTACCTAGCCCTTTGATAATGATTTCAGCTAATTTGTTAGGCTTTTCAGAAAGTTTCTTTGACAAAACTAAAGCAAGATTAGTGGAAAAATCACCAAATTCTTTATCTGTATTTTCTTTTATTTCAACAAGCTCATGAGGCAGCTCTGAGCCATATTTATCACCTAAGGACTTTAAGTTTTGGATTAATGCCTCCTTTAAAAGTTCTTTCATGACATCTATTTCCTTCCCTGATATTCACCACTTCTAGTGTCCACAGTAACAATATCTCCTTCAGACACAAAAAGAGGAACTTTAATAACTAATCCGGTTATCAAGGTGGCTGGTTTCGTACCCCCCGAAGCAGTATCTCCTTTAACGCCTGGGTCAGTTTCGATTATCTTTAAGTCAACGAAATTAGGTGCAAGAACCGAAATGGGAGAGCCGTCCCAAAGAAAAACTTTACAAATATCTTCTTCTGTTAACCAGTCTTTATTTTCACCAATTAAATCATTTGAGATAAGAACTTGGTCGTAGGTCTCTTGGTTCATAAAACACCAATCTGTTCCTTCAGAGTACAGGTATTGCATTTCTATTTCGACAATATCTGCAGACTCTAGAGACTCCCCAACTTTGCAGGTTTTTTCTCCTACTCTACCTGTTATAAGGTTTCTATATTTAACCTTACTGAAAGCTTGCCCTTTACCCGGCTTAACAAACTCCTCTTCAATTATTTCACAAGGGCCACCATCAATTAAGATCTTTAACCCTGGTTTAAAGTCGCTAGTTGAATAAGAAACCAAAACTTACCTTGTATTTATTTTTTGTTTGAAAGATTTATTAACTCTTCACCAAATTTTACAGGTTTAGACTCGTACAAGTAATTTTTATCTAAATCTATTCCTTCTGGAAGCAATAGAATTACTGTAGAACCCATTTGAAAATAACCTAATTCATTTCCTTTTTTTATCTCTCTTAATTCTTCTTGGGGTCCAAGATTCCACGAATTAATGAAGTTTTCTTTTTTTGAATAAGAGCTTTCGTCCCAAAAGGGGACTACGCTTCCAACCATTGCTGCTCCCACACTAACAAGTCCGTAGTTTAGAGAATTACATGTAACGTAAGCTAGTGTTCTCTCATTTCTACAATAAAGCGACTCTACTCTTCTGGTAGATTTATTATTGACGCTGTATAGGCTTCCTTCTATGTATTTAGTTTTTGTAATTCTTCCATCAAAAGGAAAATGTATTCTGTGATAGTTATAAGGGGCTAAATAGATAGTTAAGTAAGAGCCGTTATAAAAGATCTTCTCTAAGTCCTCTTCTCCTAAAAGCTCTTTAAGATTATATTTAATTCCTTTTGCCTGTATAAGAACTCCTTCTGTCAAAGCTCCAAGTTGTACTATCGTCCCGTCTACTGGTGAAATAAAAGAATCTTCGCTTGAGCAAATTGGTCTAGAGTCTTGTTTTAATCTTCTAGTAAAGAAGGCGTTGAAACTTCTAAAGTCTTTCGGGTCTCTCGAAATAGATTCCTCCATGTTTGGCTGGTAAAAAAAACAGAACAACTCGATAAGGGTGTTTTTTACTATCCGATTCTCAATCTTACAAATAAGGCCTATAAAAAAAGTAAGTTTTTTGAAAGGAACCATTGATCTGAGCCAATTTATAAGAATATTTGAACTGAAAAAAGTTTCAGGTATTAATTTATTCGTTTGGTTTATATATGTTCCGTATTCTCGAAAATTATTTTTTAATAATTCCTCCTTATAAGCTATAGGGCCCTTAATGAAGTAAACACTAAGAACCAAAGGTCCAAAGAAGCTCCAAAAACCGCCTACGGAGCTTAGTGCAACCAGGTATATAGCCCACCATTGCAATAGATGGCCAAAGTAATTAGGGTGACGACAATGACTCCATGGTCCAGAAGTTAAGAAATGTTCATCCCTATCTTTTTTTACCTCAAAGGCTTGCAAAGAAGCATTTGATTTCGTTTCTAAGTAGAATCCAATAAAAAACAATGAAAACCCTAAAAGATCTAAAACATTTAGATAATTCATCCCAGGTAGAAAGTTAATAGAAATAATCGGAGAAATAACAATAACTTGCATTAGACCTAAATTTAAATACTTCCCTTTAAATGAATTAATTTTTTTAGACTTTTTCTTCTTAAAGCCGGGTTTCTTATATATAGAATAAGTAATAATAAACCCCCACAGAATAACCAAAAGATTTATCAAATTACGCCTAATATTAAGGCCAGGATCTTCAAGAATTACAGTAAAGATTATTAAAAGCAGGGTGAGAATAGAAATACCCATCCCTTCATATAGTTTTATAAGAAAGTCTGAGTCTTTATTCCTCGAAAAAAACCACAAAAGGCTTATTATTGACCAATTAATTAAACTGATATATATAAAAATTTCTAGAAGAGACATTCTAACGTTGCATTTTAAAAAATACCCCCTTATAGTCTACATCCCACATTGTGGGATATGGGGAATTTCTAGTAAATTGATATTATCATTTTAAGATAGAACACTGGAACAAATTACCTAAATAAGAATAAAGGAGATAGTCTAATGAAGCGTCTTAGCACTTTTCCACTCGTTATGGTGGCAACTCTACTAGGATCATCACTTGTTTTTTCTGACCAAATACAACCCCTACTTGATGTAGGCAAAGAGCGTCAAGAAACAGAACAAGTTTCACAAACAAAGATAGATTCTATGGATGACGATACATCTTTAATCGTCAATGAATACAAGACAGTTAGCAAACAGATAGAAGGTCTGAGGGTTTATAACGCTCAAATGAGAATGCAAATAGAGCGTCAAGAAGCAAGGTTAAAAGAAATTGATAAAACCATGAAAGAGGCCCAGGTCATGCAAAGGCAGATACCCCCTTTCACAAGAAGAATGCTTGCAGGTATAGAGAAATCAATTGAACTTGATATGCCTTTTCACTTAGCGGAAAGAAAAGAAAGAATCGCTTTTGCTAAAGCAGCACTTGATAATCCAACAGTTTCTCCAGCTGAAGGCCTAAGACAGGTTCTTGAAGCCTTTAATGTTGAAATGGAGTACGGCAGAAAACTTGATAACTATAAGGATACTATTGAGATAGAAGACCAGCAAAGAGAAGTAAATGTTCTTAGGGTCGGAAGATTAGCTTTGGTATATCAGTCTTCAGATGAAAGCCTCACTGGAGCTTGGGACAATAAAAATGATGAGTGGGTAGCTTTGGATAGCAGTTATAGAAACCCCACAAGAAAGGGTCTTAGAATAGCGAATAAACTAGCAACAGTAGATATGCTAGAACTGCCTGTACAAAATCCGGAGGCAGTAAAATGATTAAACTAACGAATAAATTTTTACAGCTTTTCTTAATTTCTTTACTGACATTCTCTGTTTTTGCAGAAGAAGCTGAAGAGGAAACAAAGGAGCCATCGAGCCCTCAAGAATTACTAGAATTGGTCCAAAAAGGTCAATTTGCTGACAGCGCTCAACAACAAGAAAGGGAAAGAAAGTTTAGAAATGAAAAGAATAAACAATCTAAGTTGTTAGCAGATGCAAAAGCTGAGAGAGCAAGGCTTGAAAGAGAAGCAGCAAGATTAGAACAAAAATTTGAAGCCAATGAAGCTTTACTGGTTGTTGCTGAAGCTCAATTAAAAGAAAGACTTGGATCTTTGAATGAAATATTTGGTCATCTGGCAGGATTAGCTACTGAAGCTAGAAATATTTTTGAAGTATCTCTTTCTTCCGCTCAATTTGGTAAGGATAGAGAAGAGTTTTTAACAAAACTAGCAGTCAAAATGGGAGAAGGAGTAGCTTTGGCTACAATTCCTGAACTAGAAAGACTCTGGTTTGAACTTCAAAGAGAAATAAATGCTACAGGAGAAGTAGTTAAATTTAATGCTGATGTTATAGCACTGGATGGAACGGTTGAATCTAGAGAGGTAGTAAGAGTGGGGGTTTTCAATGCAGTTTCTGATGGAAACTACTTATCCTATGCTTCTACTAGGGGCATGTATGAAGAACTTCCTTCTCAACCAGCGGGTCGTTACACTTCTACTACTTCTGATGTGATGGATGCAGATGCTTTCCCAGTTCAATTTGCAGTAGATCCTACAGGTCCACAGGGCGGTTCTTATTTAGCAAGCTTGATATCTATGTCAGGAGCTTGGGAAAGAATCAATAATGAAGGTGGTCCTATTGGAATAGTCATCTTTTATGTATTAGGGCTAGGTGGAATCGGTTTATTTATTTGGAGGCTTATTACTTTAAGGGGTATTAGATCGGCCGTTGATGCCCAATTAAATAGTTCTTCTCTAAGTGCTGACAATCCTTTAGGAAGGGTTCTTAAGGTAGCCGAAGACAATCCTAAAGCGGACACAGAAACTTTAGAACTTAAGATGGCAGAACAGATACTTAATGAAAGACCACCAATAGAACAACTAAATTGGTTGATAAAACTTATTTCTATAGTTGCACCACTGATGGGTTTATTTGGAACAATTGTGGGAATGATTGAAACCTTCCAGATGATAACTCTATTTGGTACTGGTGACCCCAAGACTATGGCAAGTGGTATTTCAATTGCCTTGGTTACAACTTGGTTAGGTTTGATGGTTGCTATCCCAATGACCTTCATGGCTGCAATAGTTTCTAATTTCTCAAAAGGTATTTTAGAAACAATTGAAGAGCAAGCCATAGGAATGGCAGCTGAAAGGTCTGAGAAGTAAATTAACTGATTTAGGAGACTGGTAGATCATGTTCTTCTTTTATGATGCCGCAGACGCCCTGTTTACTTTTATGCAACAGGGTGGTTTTGTTTTGTATTACATAGGGCTATTAGCCTTTCTAATGTGGTTTCTCATTTTTGAAAGAATTTGGTACTTCAGATTCAACCATCAATCAAATGTTGATGTTGCTGTCGAGGATTGGAGCAAGAGGAAAGATAAAAAAACCTGGAACTCTAAAGCAATTAGAGAGATGTTGATTTCTCAAACTTCCTCAAAGATAAATACGAATTTAACTTTGATTAAGTTATGTGTAGGAGTCGCCCCACTCTTAGGTTTGTTTGGAACAATTACTGGAATGATAGAAGTTTTTCACTTGCTTGCAGTAACAGGAGGGGGAGATGCAAAGGCGATGGCTGGAGGAGTTTCAAGATCGACTATTCCTGCCATGGCAGGTCTTTCTGTAGCTATTACAGGAACATTTGCTAGTACATTCTTAAAAAACAAATCTAAAAGAGAAGAAGAGCTCTTGTCAGAATATTTAGTTTCTGAATAATAGAGGTAATAATTATGAGAAGATCACCAATAAGTCAAGCAACTGAAGCAGAAGAAGAAATTAGTTTAACCCCTATGTTAGATGTAGTTTTTATCCTTCTAATTTTCTTTATTGTTACTGCTAACTTTATTAAAGAGCCGGGACTAGAAGTAAACAGGCCTGATGCAGAAACTGCGAACATTCAAGACAATGCAGCTATTCTAATTGCCATAGGAGCAAATGATGATATATGGATTGATGGCAGAAGAGTTGATGTGAGACAAGTAAAAGCTAACGTTACAAAATTATTAGCTGATAACCCACAGGGTTCTGTAGTTATCCAAGCTGATGAAAGAGCAACAGCTGATGCAATTATTAAGGTGATGGACCAATCAAGAGATGCAGGTGTTTACGCTATTTCACTAGCTTCTGAACCCAAGTTTTAACCAGTATGAATTTTTCTCTTTCAGAATTAGATTACACTAAGCTTACAACTATAGTTGCAGGCTCGGCTGTATTAACTCTTATAATCTTTTATCTCATGCAGGCCTTAATTGCTGTCGGGGATGTAGAACTAAATGAAAAGGGTATAAGAATAGCTGATGTAACTATGCCTGAAAGAGAGCTTGAATTATTAGCTGATCTAGAAAGACCTCAAGAAGAAGAGCCTCCACCAGAGACTATGCCTCCTGAATTTGATATGACCCCACCTGCAGACCTAGATAACGCAACACCAAGACCAAAGTTTGACTTTAAAGGCAAGAAGTCTGGGGTTTTTGCTGACGGGTCTTATGTGCCTATTTTTAAGGTTCCTCCAATTTATCCTAGAAGAGCACAAGAGAGAGGAATTGAGGGCTGTGTAATGCTCGAATTTATAGTAACAAAGGTCGGTGCAGTTAGGGATCCTGTGGTTGTATGGTCCCAACCGAGCGGAATCTTTGATAGAGCTGCTATGCGTTCTGCTTTGAAGTTTAAATACAAACCTCAAATAAGAGATGGTGAGCCCATAGAGGTACCAGGTGTGTTAAATCAAATAACCTTTATTATCGAAGATCCAGATAAGCCACCAGATTATGTTCCAGAGGGTTGTGCTTAAAAAGGTATTTATGTATAAAAGGCTTATGAATTTCTTACTTAAAACTTTAGTTTTGGTCCTGGCTGTAAGCTTAATGCCAATAGTTACTAATGAAGTAGCCCCTGAATATACTGGTTTTAACTTAGAAGCTGCAGATGAAAAGAAGAAGAAGAAAAAAAGAAAGAGAGTAAAGTTACCCAGCAAAAAGGCTCAAAAGATCTTACAAACTGTCCAGCCCTTTTTAGAAGAAGAACAATGGGTAGAGGCTATAGAAATGCTTGCAGTTATTGGAACTGATCCTAAGTTTAGTGAAACTGATAGAGCCAGAATGCATTGGTATTTTGGTTATATTTACTTTGCTCAAGAAAAATATGACATGGCTATCCGGGAGTATGAGAAATTATTGGCTTCAGATGGAGCAGATTTTAAACTTCAGAATCAAGCTAGATTTTCTCTAGCTCAATTAGCTTTTATTAAAGAGGACTATAGGAAATCCGTTAAATATTTACTTGCTTGGATAAGCGAGGAAGAAGAACCAAGCTCTCAAGGTTACTCACTTATAGCAACTGCTTATTTTCAGTTAGAAGACTTTAAAAAGGCTAAAAAATACATAGAAACAGCTATTGAACTTGCTGAAAGCAGAGACATACCTATAACTGTTATCAACGAAGAAGGTGAAGAGGTTGAAACAGGAGAAACCAAAAAGGCAGTAGCAAGAGAGAATGATTATTTACTAAAAATGGCAGTTTATACTGAGTTAAAAGAAGACTTGGATGTTTTACCTATTTATAAAATATTGGCAGTTAACTTCCCTAAGAAAAGGTATTGGGTAGGCTTATCTAGCCTTTATGGACAAAGAGATCAATTTTTAGACCAACTAGGAGCCTTAGAGGCTGCCCATGAAGACAAATTATTAGATAAGCAAAGAGAATATGTAGCATTAGGTCAATTACTGTTCATGCATCAGAACCCACATAAAGCGGCGCAAGTTATGTCTTATGGCTTTGAAAACGGGTTTATTGAAGAAGAAGAGAAAACACTTAAAGCTTTAGCTCAATATTGGCATGCTTCAAAAGAACTAACGAAGGCTAAGCCTGCTTATGAAAAAGCAGCTAGCTTATCCAAAGAAGGGGAGCTATTTATTTTCCTCGGTCAGGTTCATTTTGGTTTAGATGAATTTGGAGAAGCAGAAAAGGCAATAAGGTCTGGAATTAAGAAAGGTAAATTAAAAGATGCTGCCAGTGCGCATATGCTTTTAGGTCAGGTTCTTTTTGAATATCAGAAATGGGATGATGCCATCAAGTCCTTCAGAAAATGTATAGATGTAGCTGAAAAACAACTAGATGATAAGAAGGAAGTACAAAAAAAGAAGAAAAAGAAAATTCAAGACCAGGCCAGAAAATGGATCACTTATACTGAAGGCGAAGAGGAAAGAGTTCAAGCTCTTCAGTTAAAAAGAAAAGCTTTAGGTCTGGGCTCTTCTTCATAAAGGTTTCCTTCTCTCATATTCTACAAAGCTAAACTTTATTTTTTGTTTTAGATCCTCTTTATCTTCCCTAGATACTTCAATCCAATCACTTTTCTGCCACTCTGGGAAATAAGTATCTGCCTCAACTTCAATATCTATTTCTGTTAAATACATCTTGTTGGCTAGGGGAAGGAATTCCTCATAAACTCTCTCTCCTCCTATAACAAACACTTCATCAGAGAAGCTGGAAGCTAGTTTTATAGCTGCATCCTTATTTGTTACTTCATGCACACCACTGATATTCTTTGGCATTCTCGTCATAATAATATTTTTCCTATTTGGTAGGGGCCTACCAATGGACTCAAAAGTTTTTCTCCCCATTATCAAAGCAAGACCATTAGTTTTATTTTTAAAAAATCTTAAGTCTTCGTTAATTATCCAAGGAATCTTACCGCCTTTCCCAATAGCTCTTTGTTTAGTTAAAGCAGCAATTAAAGAAATTTTCACTCTAGACAGCTACAGGTGCAGATATATGAGGGTGGGATTCATAATCCTCTAATAAAAAATCTTCGTACTCAAAATCAAAGATATCTTTTACATCTCTGGTTATATACATTTTTGGTAGTGGTAAAGGCTCTCTTTTTAATTGTTCATCAACTTGGTTTAAGTGGTTCGAATATAGGTGTGCATCACCAAGTGTGTGAATAAAATCTCCTGGTTTTAATCTTGTAACCTTCGCAATCATTAAAACTAATAAAGCATAAGAAGCAATATTAAAAGGGACCCCTAAAAAAATATCAGCACTTCTTTGGTATAACTGACACGATAATCTTCCATCAGCTACATAAAATTGAAATAGAGCATGACAAGGTGGCAATGCCATCTTGTCTATCTCAGAAACATTCCATGCACTTACTATGAGTCTCCTTGAGTCTGGGTTTGTTTTTATTTGATTTATTACCTCAGAAATCTGATCAATGGAATTACCGTCCTGAGTGGGCCATGATCTCCATTGAGCTCCATATACAGGGCCTAATTCTCCTCTTTCGTCTGCCCACTCATCCCAAATGCTTACTCCATGCTCTTTGAGATAATCAATATTTGTAGATCCTTTTAAAAACCATAACAGTTCATAAACTATTGACTTTAGATGTATTTTTTTTGTAGTAATAAGAGGAAAGCCTTCTTCAAGATTAAAGCGCATTTGATATCCAAATACACTAGAAGTTCCTGTACCAGTTCTATCGCCTTTTTCAGCTCCAGACTCTCGAACATGCTTCATTAGATCAAGATATTGCTGCATCCTTTCCTTGAGTTTTTTTATAGGAATAAAATAATAACATGAGCCCAATTATTATCATTGGAATCGAAAGAAGTTGACCTCTAGATATTGCCCCCAAAAGATCAAAGCCAATATGTGCATCTGGTTCTCTAAATATTTCTGTTAAACATCTGACTACACCGTAGCCTATAAGAAACATAGAAGAAACTGCCATAAGTGGTTTTGGTTTTCGAGAAAACCATATCATAAGTAATAAAAATATAATTCCTTCACCAATGGCCTGGTACAGTTGAGAAGCATGTCTAACTAGACCTAGAGGGTCAGAAGGGAAAATAACACCCCATGGCATTTCAGTAGGTTTGCCTAATAATTCAGAATTTAAAAAATTTCCTACTCTAACTGTCCCAAGACCTATAGGTACATAAGGGGCTATAAAATCCATAATTTCAAAGAACTTACATCCCCAACTTTTACTTAAGATGAAACAGGCCAAGAGTACACCAATTAGACCACCATGGAATGACATCCCTCCTTCCCAGAAATAAAATATAGACAGTGGATTTAATATTACTTGTTCAATACTATAAAAAAACATATAGCCGATGCGACCACCTATCACAGCTCCCAATAGGCCGTAAAACATTAAATTTTCTAGTTGATCTTTAGAAAACTTTGATAGGTTTTTAGATGCTAACAGATAAATGAGTCCAAACGCTGCAGCCCAGGTTATTCCATACCACCTGACTACTACAGGTCCAATAGCAAAAGCAATAGGATCTATTTCTGGAAGTAACATTAAGGCTGTCTTATTCTATCTACCATTAAAGAAACCTCTTTCGGGGGTGAAGAAGTTAAAGAAGAAACACCTAAAGAGACAGAAACATTTAGAATCATTCCTATAAAGCCTATCCCTTCAGGAGAAATTGAGAAAAGCCAATTTTCAGCAGTGTTCAATTCGGGAGCAAGAAATTTAAAATAAATAATATAACTAGCAGTAAAAATTAAACCAACTAACATACCTGCTATTGCGCCTTCTTTATTGAGTCTCTTAGAGAAAATACCTAGAAGTAGTACGGGGAATAAAGTGGAGGCGGCTAGGCCAAAAGCAAACGCAACTACTTGAGCTACAAAAGCTGGAGGATAAATACCAAATAATCCAGCTATTCCTATGGCTACAGCAGTAGCTATTCTGCTATACAAAAGTTCCTGCTTTTCACTAATTCTAGGCATAAAAGTCTTCTTTAATAGGTCATGGGAAATAGCAGAAGATATAGTGATTAATAAACCTGCTGCAGTTGACAGTGCTGCTGCTACCCCACCCGCCGCTACAAGAGCTACAACCCAGAAAGGTAGCTGAGCTATTTCTGGATTGGCTAAAACAATAATATCTCTATCAATATAAACCTCATTCTCATTCGAAAGGTCTGGTTGGTTTAAAACAACTCTTTCACCTGAATTTCCTCTTTCTTCAGAGTAAATCGGCTTTACTCCCTCAAGTGCGTTTCCTGAGGAATATCTAATTAAGCCGTTTGAATCTTTATCTTTCCAAGCAATTAAACCTATACTTTCCCAGTTTTGAAACCACTTTGGTGATTCTGAATATTCAGTATCTTGAATGGAGTCAATTAAATTCATCCTTGCAAATGCAGATACTGCTGGAGCAGTGGTATATAAGAGGGCAATAAAGATTAAGGCATAGCCAGCAGATTTTCTTGCAGCACTAAAGCTAGGCACAGTAAAAAACCTTACTATTACATGAGGGAGGCCTGCAGTTCCTACCATTAGAGCGGCAGTAATACAGAAGACATCAATCTTGCTTTTCGTATTTTCTGTATAAGCAGTAAAACCTAGATCTGACGTTACTTTATCTAGTTTGTCTAATAAGAATTCAGAACTTCCAGCAATGGTGCTCCCAAAACCCACTTGAGGTATAGGGTTATTAGTCATAATTATGGATATGTAGATTGCAGGAACAAGGTACGCAAATATAAGTACTGTGTATTGAGCAACTTGAGTGTAAGTTATTCCTTTCATGCCTCCCCAAACTGCATAGACAAAAACTATTCCCATACCGATAACAACCCCTAAATTAATATCAACTTCAAGAAATCTTGAGAAGACTATCCCTACGCCCCTCATTTGGCCCGCTATGTAAGTAAAGGAAATAAAAATTAAGCATAATACTGCCACCACTCTAGCGGTGTTTGAATAATATCTTTCCCCAATAAAGTCAGGGACTGTAAATTGTCCAAATTTCCTAAGATAAGGAGCAAGCAGCAAGGCTAGTAAAACATATCCACCTGTCCAGCCCATTAAGTAGACAGAACCATCTTTACCAAGAAAGGCTATCAATCCTGCCATGGATAAAAAAGAAGCTGCAGACATCCAGTCAGCAGCTGTAGCCATACCATTAACTATAGGATTAACACCTTTTCCCGCTACGTAAAAATCAGAGGTTGATTGAGCTCTAGATTTAAAAGCTATAAATATATAAACAGCAAAGCTTATTCCTACCATTAAGAAGGTCCATTCTTGTACAGTCATCGAGCTTCCTTTCGGTCTCTTTCTTTCGAAACCTTTTTATCCAACTTATCCATCAGATAAACATAAATAAAAATTAGGATTATGAAGACATAAATACTGCCTTGTTGAGCAAACCAAAAACCCAATTTAAAGCCACCAACTTTAAACTGGTCTAACCAGTCAGAAAGTATTATGCCGAAGCCAAAAGAGACTAAGAACCAAACACTTAATAGGCAAATTAGTATTTTGAGATTAGCTTTCCAGTAGTAATCCATCTACTTAATTTTATCTTAGAAGGAGGTTAAGTCCCATAATCATTAGTAATAATGCAAAAGCCAATCTAAGTTTCTTTTGTTTTATTCTGTGTGCAGCCCTGACACCAACTATTGCACTCCAGGCACTAGCCAAACCTACTATAATTACACTCGGTAAGTAAACGTAACCTAGTGAATACTCAGGAAGGTTTTCAATATCTGAACCAACAACCATATATGAGATAGAGCCAGAGATGGCTATAGGTATTCCGCAAGCAGCTGAAGATCCTATAGCTTGGGTCATTTGTAATCCTCTATGATAAAAATAGGGGACAGAGAAAACGCCACCTCCAATACCAAAGATTCCTGATAACCAGCCAATTCCACTTCCCACAACTACAGGGCCTACTACATTAGTTTTAGGATTCTGAGAAGGGGGAGGAAACTCAAAAATCATCTGAATGGAGATCAAAACTAAAAATAAAGCTACTAGTACCTGAAGATTAGAACTAGATATAAAACTAGCAGTTAAAGCCCCCAAAGAGGCTCCAACACAAATACTTGGAGCAATTAGTTTTAGTATTTCCCATATAACTGCTTCACGCTTATTGTGTGAGTAGGTTGAAGCTAAAGAACTAAATACAATTACCCCTAGCGAAGAGCCCAAGACTGTATGGGCCAATGCTTCATCAGGAACTCCTACTATGTTCTTAAAGATAGAGAAAAAAACAGGGATGATAATAATACCCCCTCCTATTCCAAAGAGTCCTGCTAAAATACCGGAAAACATTCCCAGTAAAAGGTATAAAAAAAGTTCTAACACGAAAGAGGAACTATTATGGCTTATAGCTAGGATAATAAGAACAAGAAATTAACAACAAAAAAAGATTTTTTAAGAAATGTGCTTAATTATTTTTTCTTTTAAAGAAGATAGCTCATCTAATGCATCTTTCCCTGGTTCTTTAGTCCTAGTGGCTAATAGGGATGAATATTATGAAAGGCCAACTAAGAATATACATTGGTGGGAAGAAGAGAACATTATTCTTGCAGGAAAAGATCTCAGGGCAGGGGGTACTTGGTTAGGTATTTCAGCAGACGGAAGGTTTGGTGCAATTACTAACTATAAAGAAATTTTAGAACAAGAAAATTGTAATTCACGAGGAGAACTAGTTACTAACTTTCTTTCTTCAAAGGGACGGTCAGCAGAAGATTTCATAAAAGAAATAAAAGAAAATAATTATGCGGGATTTAATCTCTTGTTAGGGGATAAGGCTGGTATACATTATTTTTCTAACAGATCTCAACAAGTTGGTCCCGTCCAGCCTGGGATCCATGTAATAGGAAATCTACTTTTGGATTCTAAAACCAGTAAGTCCTTAAGAGCAAAGGGTGGATTTAAAGAATTAATAGAATCAGGACCAAGAGAAAAGGATTACTTTAAATTTATGAGAGATGATCTAGGAGATTTATCAGACCTTGATACAGAAGGATTTAAGAGAAACGAGCATGAAGAGATACCTTATAGATTTATTAAATCAAGAGTTTATGGAACCAGGTGCACAACAGTCTTAACCATAGACAAAAAAGGTAATTATCAAGTTACAGAACAGTCATACTCTAAGGAAGGGAAAAAAATGGAGAAAATCTCATTTAAATTCTCTATGGACAGCTGATCTTGTTATATTTAGAAAGGAAGTGAGTTAGAACTTGCTTATAAAGTTCTTTTTTAAATGGAACAATTGTTCTTAGAGGATACCAGTAAGAAGACCATATCCATTTATCAAATTCTATTGGTACCGAAGCTCTTAAATTTATTTTTTTATCTTCACTAATTAGTTTAAGCAGGAACCATTTTTGTCTTTGGCCCTTATAAACATTTTTTCTAAAATATTTAGGTCTCCTGTCTTTTGGTACATCATATTTAAACCAGCCTTTTGATTCACAGATTATTTCTACATCTTTTTCATTTAGACCAACTTCTTCCCAAATCTCTCTAAGAATAGCTTCTCTGGGTGTCTCGCCTTCATCAATACCCCCTTGAGGGAACTGCCAGCCACTATGATCTACTCTTTGGCACCACAAGACTTTGTTAGATGGCCCCAGTATGATTGCTGCTACGCAAGGTCTATATTCTTCTTGTGACAAACTTTAAATTCCAAATAATATTTCTTACAAAACAATTATAATAATAAATTACTTAAATCATTCTATTTTGAAGTCATTAGTTTTATTTGATTTAGACCATACACTTATATCAGGTGATTCAGAGGAGGCCTGGGTGAGGTACTTGAACTCTATTGGGTGGTTAGACGAAGATTTTTTTTCCCAAAAGTTGAAATTTGATGAAGATTATAGAAATGGTAAATTAAACATCTCTTCTTATTCAAATTTTCTTCTAAAACCCCTTAAAGGGAAATCCGTAAAGGAGGTCCAAGATTTAGTTAAGTTTTTTGCGAATGATCTTATAGAAAAATACAAAGACTCTTTAACTAATAAATTATTAGAAGAACATAAAAAAGATAAATGTTTAATAGTCTCTGGGTCCTTAACTCTTTTGGTTAAGGAAATTTCAAAGTTATTAGACATAGAAAATTTTTTTGGTACTGAAGCTGAAATAAAAAAAGATTTATATACAGGAAGGGTTAAAGGAGTGCCAAACTTCTCTGAAGAAAAGGTTCGAAGGGTTAAAGAGTGGTTAATTATAAAAGATTTAAAGTTTAGAGATATTTACGCTTATTCTGACTCTATTTATGACCTGCCCCTATTAAAATACTCCAATCGTGCAAGAGCAGTAAACCCTGATAATCAATTAAGAGAAATTAGTGCTAAAAAGGGCTGGGAGGTTATTGAAAGAGCTACTTAAAATCATCCATGCCAGGACAGCTGCATACTAAATTCCTATCTCCATATACATTATCTATCCTACTAACAGGGCACCAGTATTTATTATCTCTTAGACTTTCTACAGGGTAGGCTGCTTCTGATCTTGAATATGCATGGTCCCAGTCATCAGCAGAAACATGCTCTGCAGAGTGTGGCGCATTCTTTAGCATGTTATCTGATATATCTAAGTCACCTTCCTCAACTCTTTGAATTTCTTTTCTTATTTCAATCATGGCTTCGCAGAACCTATCTAATTCAGCTTTGGATTCACTTTCTGTTGGTTCAATCATTAAGGTTCCGGCTACGGGCCAAGACATAGTAGGTGCATGAAAGCCATAGTCTATTAGTCTTTTGGCAATATCCTCAACTTCGATATCTGCCGTTTCCTTAAACTTTCTTACATCAATTATGCATTCATGAGCCACTAAACCACTTTCTCCTTTATAAAGTACTTCGAAATATCCCTTTAGACGATGAGCTATATAATTTGCATTTAAAATAGCTGACTCTGTAGCTTGTCTTAGCCCAGAAGCCCCCATCATCTTAATGTACATCCAGCTAATGGGAAGAATACTAGCACTACCCCATTCAGTAGAACTCACGGGACCCACTGGTGAATCTTGTAAATGGTTTCCAGGAAGAAAATCTTTAAGATGTTCAGCTACTCCTATAGGGCCGACACCCGGACCTCCCCCTCCATGAGGAATGCAGAAAGTTTTATGTAAATTTAGGTGAGATACATCACCTCCAAACTCCCCTGGATAGCACAAACCTACCATTGCATTTAAGTTAGCTCCATCAATGTAAACTTGGCCCCCATGCTTATGTACTAATTCACAGACCTTTTTTACATTGGTTTCAAAAACTCCATGGGTTGAAGGATAAGTAATCATAATTGAAGAAATATTTTTTGAATTCTCTTTTGCTTTAATTTCTAGATCATTTAAATCTATATTTCCATCTTCATCACAATTAATGGCTACGACCTTTAAGCCAACCATTTGTGCAGAAGCAGGATTTGTTCCATGAGCAGACATTGGTATTAAGCAGACATCTCTACTTGTATCTCCTCTGCTTTTATGAAAGGCATCAATTGCTAAGAGTCCTGCAAACTCTCCTTGTGAGCCTGCATTTGGTTGTAAAGAAATCTTAGAATAGCCTGTAATAGTTGCCAATTGTGTTTCTAGCTGGTCTATTAATTCCTTGTAACCACTGGTTTGGCTTTCTGGTGAAAAAGGATGAATAGAAGAAAATTCAGGCCAACTAACAGGCAGCATTTCTGAGGTTGAATTTAACTTCATTGTGCATGAACCCAAAGGTATCATAGCTCGATCAAGGGCAATATCCTTTTCATAAAGTCTTTTTATGTAACGTAACATTTCAGTCTCTGAGTGGTACTTTTTGAAAACAGGATGATCAAGGTATTTAGTCTTTCTTAATAATGCTTTAGGAATAGAGTCGATTTCTTTAATGTCTTCCACTTTATCTTCAATTGAAAAAATAGAGAGAATACTATTTAAAATTTCCTGATCAACGCTCTCATCTAAAGAAATCCCAATAAAATTTTTATTAATTCTTCTTAGGTTAATTTTCTTTTCTTTAGCCTTTTCAATTAATGATTTAGTGGCTTTATCTGACTGAATAACTATTGTGTCAAAGAAATGCTTAGATTTTAATTTGTAACCATTTTTTTGTAGTAATTTCGCTAATCGCACAGTGTTTTCGTTTACTTTTTGGGCTATAGCCTTTAATCCTTGAGGTCCATGATAAACAGCATAAAAACCAGCCATTATTGCAAGAAGTGCTTGCGCTGTGCATATATTACTTGTCGCTTTTTCTCTTCTTATATGTTGTTCTCTTGTCTGAAGAGCTAACCTGTAGGCTACTTTCCCCTCTTTATCTATAGAAGCCCCAACAAGCCTACCTGGCAAAAACCTTTTAAATTCTTGCTTCACAGACATAAATGCTGCGTGGGGGCCTCCGTAACCCATTGGAACACCAAACCTTTGTGAAGAGCCTATAGCTATGTCTGCCTGGAGCTCTCCAGGAGATTTAATTAAACACAAGGCTAATAGATCCGAAGCTAAAATTACTACAGCATTATTTTTTTTAGAATATTCTATCTCTTGGGAAAAAGAATTAATCTCACCGTCTGAGTTTGGATATTGAAATATTGCCCCAAAGTAATCTTCCTTTTTGCAAGAATTAGAAGGGCCTATGATTAAATCAATACCTAAAGGTTTTGCTCGAGTTTGAATTACTTTAATTGTTTGAGGAAAACATAATTCATCAACAAAGAAATTATTAGATTTAGACTTAGAAACTCTTTTTGCTAAAGTCATGGCCTCTGCAGCTGCAGTGGATTCGTCTAATAAAGAAGCATTAGAGATATCCAAGCCAGTTAAGTTACTTACCATTGTTTGAAAGTTTATAAGAGCTTCTAGTCTGCCTTGGGAAATTTCAGCTTGATAAGGGGTATAAGAGGTATACCAACCAGGGTTTTCAAAGACATTTCTTAAAATTACTGCTGGAGTGATGGTGTTGTAATATCCTTGTCCAATGAAAGAGTGAATTAATTCATTTTTTGATGCTATTCTTTTGAGTTCCCTTAAGGCATTTTCTTCTGAAATTCCTTCACCTATATTTAGATTAGATTTTTCAAGAATATCTTTGGGTACGACTTCTCTTATAAGGGCCTTAAAAGAAGAAAATCCTAGATCTTTAAGCATTTCACGGCTTTCTGAATTATTAGGACCTATATGTCTTGAAGAAAATGAATTTAAGATAGTAGAGGGGTCTTGAGAAGGCAATTTTTTATTTTTAGACATTCAATCAGTCTTCACAGTGCTCAATATATTGTTCTGGAGAAAGTAAATTCTCGATTTCAGAAATATCGGTTGATTTTATTTTAAAGAACCAGCCTTTTTCAAAAGCAGAAGAATTTACAATTTCCGGAGTACCTTCTAAAGTTTGGTTTACTTCGATAATTTCTCCTCCCACGGGGGTGTATATCTCTGATGCTGCTTTTATGGACTCTACAACTGCAACCTCATCCCCTTGATTAACTTCTGAACCAACCTCAGGAAGTTCAACGAAAACTATATCGCCGAGCTGGTCTTGAGCATAGTCACTTATTCCAACTGTAACTACTCCATTATCATCCATCCTTGCCCATTCATGGCTAGATAAAAATCTATAATTATCTGGTATTTCGCTCATGAAATATTTTCCTTAAAAATTACTTTTCCTTCTCTTACAAATCTTGGCTCTCCTAACAAAGCACTAAATATCTTACCCCTAACTTCAGCAAAGCATTTTTTTTCATTAGAGTGCGGTATTCTAGCTAAAGCTATAGATTTTTTCAGTGTTGGCGAGTAAGTACCACTAGTAACAATACCTTTGAGCTTCCTTTTTTCATCTAAATATATCTCATGACCAGATCTAACAATGCATCTGTCTTCAAACAAAAGTCCTTTTAGGACATGATAATTTCTTTCTTCTTTCTTTCTTTCATAAGCTTTTTTTCCAATAAAATCTCTCTCTTTGTCATCTAAAGAAACTGTCCACGCCATATTAGACTCAAGAGGTGAAATTGTATTATCCATTTCAAAGCCATAGAGATTCATTCCCGCCTCTAACCTTAGAGTATCTCTTGCTCCAAGGCCTATAGGGCTTGCTCCGGAATTTAAAGCCTCTTCCCATAAGGGTGTTGCTTTTTCATTACTTATCATAATTTCAACCCCTTTTTCTCCGGTATATCCAGTAGTGGTAATTAATGTTTCTTTTTCCATTAAGCCTTGAAAAGGCCTTTTGACCATTAATTCCTTAGACAGCTCTAAAGAGAAACATTCAGATAAGATATCTAAAAACTTAGGGCCCTG
>CEUS01035844.1_pt1 | contig 44164 bp, 48 predicted proteins | sample 427031 | NCBI WGS metagenome assembly CEUS01 (sample SAMEA2622837, study PRJEB7988) | marine metagenome | biome: marine biome (ENVO:00000447); feature: marine epipelagic mixed layer (ENVO:xxxxxxxxx); material: "saline water (ENVO:00002010), including plankton (ENVO:xxxxxxxx)" | depth 140 m | reverse complement strand
CCTTTTAAGGAATTGGTCCTGCGTTCGAGTCGCAGACGGCCCACCATAATTAGGAAAAATGAGGTATATTTTAATAGCTTTTGGTGGAGCTTTAGGTGCGGTTTCTAGAGTTTTAACATCAGAATTAATTACATCAAAAATTTCTTCTTCTTTTATCCCTTTAGGAATTCTTTCAGTAAATCTATTGGGATGTTTTTTTCTTGGTATAGTCCTAAATACTCTACTTTTCAAACAGTTAGAGTTTTATCAGCCTTTTTTTATATTAGGATTTCTTGGAGCTTTCACTACTTTTTCAGCTTTTTCTAGAGAAACCTTAGATCTTATCAGCCAAGGTCTTTGGGCTAGTGCTCTTGGTTATATATTGATAAGCACGATAGGATGCTTGTTAGCAACTTGGCTTGGTTTACAACTATCAACTAGATAAGTTTATTTTCCTGAAAGCTTTTCAACTATTGGAATGGCAGACTCTGCTGCATTATCTGGAAAAGAGATATAACTTATTCCATAAAGTTCTCTTCTTTTTTCTAGCTCTTCACAAATATAATCAACTGATCCTATTAAAGCGTGAGGGAAGGAGAGTATTTCTTCCTCAGACATTCCCAGCATTTCACTAAAGGATTGAGCAGTCTCGGTTTGTTTGTCAGTAACTACAGTTAGATATGCACCAATCTCTAATTCCAGTTCTTCAAATCTATTGCCAGCTCCATCTTTTACCCATTGGATTTTTTTTTGAGTCTCATTAGCTGTATCAGTTTCTCTAGAACCAGCTAAGTGACCAGCACTGTTATTGTAATTAATGCTTACAATATCTGCTTCACGTCCTGCTATCCCTAAAATTCTCGGAGCTCCTCCACCAATCATTAGGGGTACTTTTCCTTTAACAGCTGCAGGCAGACTTTGGTAACCGGTAGCTTTTACTTCTTCACCTGTAAAATCAAGATTATCTCCCTTCATATGAGATTTAACTATAGAAATTGTTTCTTCTAATCTTTTTATCCTTTTACCTGGAGGATCAAATGCTATACCTAGAGCTTCATATTCACTAGCTACCCAACCTGCTCCTAACCCTAATTCAAGCCTACCTTCAGTAAGAAAATCTATAGTCATTGCTTCTTTAGCAAGAACACCAGCTGGACGGTAGCTGGTACAAAAAACTCTGCAACCGACTTTGATTGAATTTGTAGCGGAGGCAGCTGACATAATTGCAGGGACTGCTGCTATGTTCTGTACAGGATGGGCAGCTGCTTCAAGTGCAGGACCTGGACCTAGATAATGGTCTGCTAAATGAAAAGCAGAGAAGCCTGAGTCCTCTGCTTTTTTTGCTTTTTCCTTCCACTCTTGAGCTGAATTTGCTTCAAAAGCTTGCCAAGAAAATCTAAATTTGTTTTTACTCATAAAATTTCTCCAATCACTTAATTTTTAAACCTTTTGTATCTCTTAAAATTTGTCTGTAACTATATCCTTTCTGACCTTTGTTACTCAAGATAGAAGAAGCTTTTTTTCTTAACCAAGTTATACGCTTATCTGGATTCTTTTGGGCTAACTCTCTAATAGTATCAATTATCTTCTCTTTTTTTATAGCTGTTTTTATTGAAGACGTCCTTCCTTTGATTCTAGTAAAATTAATTTTTGATAAATTTGGTAAATAACCCTTTAAATTAGCTACTTCAACTGCATCCATCATTAGCATTGTGTTGTATACGAGATTACTTTTTTCTGAGTCTTGATCTTCTATATTAGATTTTTCTAAAACTTCTAGAATTAAACTAGCTCGAAAAATGATGTGGGCTGCTAGTCTTAATTGTTCTGATAATTCTTCATTATCTAACATTGGCAAGATATCATCCCATTTTGTAGACATTCCATCTTGAGCTAACATTTCAGCTGCAAGAGCTGCTAAATCTTGAACATTTTTTAGAGGGTCTAAAGCTTCAATAGCCTCTTGAAGTTTTTTTGAATCTAATTCTTCAGCTTTCTGAGGGTCTTCTTCCATTTATAACTTTAGTTTCTCTTATAATATTACTTTATTTCTGGTTATATGTATTTTAGTAACTTGATTTGAAAGCATGTATTTAGTAACAAAGATTTTAATAACTGCAATAATTGTTGTTGCTGTCTCTGAGATAGCTAAACGTTCTACCTTATTTGCAGGAGTGCTGGCCTCTATTCCTTTAACCTCAGTTCTAGCCATTACTTGGTTTTATTACGAAACAAAGGACTTAAAGTCTATTTTAGATTTATCTAATAGTATCTTGTTAATGATTCCCCCATCTTTGACTTTTTTTATAGTTTTGGCCTTTTGTCTAAGATATAAGCTAGATTTTATTTACTCTCTGCTTATTTCTATTTTATCTACTGGTGGTGTTTACTGGGTTTACATTTTGATTCTATATCGTATAGGTATTCGTCTTTAGTTAATTTTTGTTTAGAATTAGGTATTTGGAGGAGAAAAAATGAACAAGATGGCAAAAGATTATGAAGATGTAACGCAGTACCCCCTAGATCCTGAAAGAGAGAAAGAACTTATTGAACTTCAGAATGAGTGTACGTTTATGTGGACCAATAAAGAAGGACACCCCATAGGGGTAATAATGAGTTATTTAGAACATGAAGATAAATTATGGTTGACTGCAACTAAACATAGAGTGAGAGTACCTGCTATTAGAAGAGATGGAAGGAGCTGCATTTGTGTAACAAGTACTGGCACAGAAATGGGAGGAGGTAAAACAGTCACCTACAAAGGTTTTTGTGTTATTCATGAAGGAGATAAAGAACTTAACGATTGGTTTTATCCTGCTCTTGCAGAAAGGCTTTATGGGCAAGCTTCTCAAGCAAAGAGAGAACAATTTGCTCAATTTTTAGATTCTCCAGGTAGAGTTATCTTTGAATTTAAAAGTGAGAAAAAGATAGTTTACGATGGAGATAAAATGTGGGCTGCTACTCCTGATGCAGATGCACCAGGAGGATGGGAATCCTAATTAGATGAATCTATATATGGTTCATGTAGGGTTTTACGATCCTTCTGTAGGGGAGGGTTTGTATGAATCTCATATGAATTTCTTTGTAGCGGCTACTGATGTAAAAGAAGCGAAGACCAAAACACTCGGGATTACTGAATTCAAAGATAAAAAGATGCATATTGATGGTATTAAAGAAATTTCTAGTGTGGATGGTTACAAAGTTGTTTTAAAAAAAGGTTATGAAGAGAAAAAGGGTCAGACTCTTTCTTACAATGAATCCAAAAAATTATAATTAGAGGAATTAAATATGATTACTGTAAATGCTATTTTAGAAACAAATTCTTCAAATATAGAAAAGATAAAATCTTCTATAGAGGAAATGGAACAAGAAACACTTAAGGAAAAAGGGTGTCAAGATTATGTATTTAGTGTTGAGCTTAATAATCCAAATGTATTAAGAATAACTGAAAGATGGGATAGCATGAAAGATCTGGAAGACCATTTTCAAACTCCTCACATGCTAAAGTTTCAAGCTGCCTTAGAAGAAAATCCAGTTGATAAGACTACTGCTTTCTTTTATGAGTCTAAAGAAGTAGTACCTGGCGGTTTAGATATGGACGCTTTTAATTAAAAGACAGGAAATTAAGCTTCCCAAGGGTCTGTTGAGTCAGGAGGAGAGAAAGTTCCTGCAAGTATCCCACCATCGACAACAAAATCTGCCCCATTACAGAATGAGCTAGCATCTGAAGCTAAAAAAGCTGCCATTTCTGCTATATCAGTAGGGGTTCCTATCCTTCCTAACGGGTTAGAATTAGCCAGAGCTTTTCTCATATCAATTCCCCACTCTCCTTCAGGTCTTAGCATTTCGGTATCTATTGGTCCTGGAAGTATGGAATTTACTCTTATTCCGTATTGTCCCAATTCAAGAGAAGCTACTTTAGTTAAAGCTCTGATAGCAAATTTACTGGAAGCATAAGGGGCAAGTCCTGTTACACCATTTAGTCCTGCTGTGGAGGAAATAGTTATTATGGAAGCTGTTTTAGCTTTTTTTAGAAGAGATAAAGATGATTTTATAGCTAAAAATGTACCTATTTGGTTAGTGTTGACTACTTTTAGATATTCTTCTAATTTTAGATTCTCAATATTTTTAGGAGCAGGAGAAATCCCTGCATTACAAATAAGAACATTAAGGTGATGAAATGTAGCTTTTATGTTTTTTATTAACTCTTTCCAGTCTTCTTCAGAAGCAACATTTAGCTTAAAGAATTCTGCCGAAGCACCTAATTCCTTTTGTAATTTTACGCCTTTTTTTTCGTTGATATCCGCTAAGATTACTCTAGCCCCTCTCTCAACAAAGAGCCTGGCTTCTGCTTTTCCCTGGCCTTGTGAGGCCCCCGTAATGAGAGCTATTTTCCCTTCTAGCTGTTTTTTTCTTTTCATGTATCTTTCCTAGCTTTATCAACCACTTTCTTTACTGAGTAACCAGTTATTTTTCCAATTTCTTCTTTTGGTAGTTTATATAGCTCTTCAGAAAATATCTCTACCCCTATAGGGGCTTTACTTTTAATTAGGTCTAAATTTTTTATAAAACCTATTACATCATTTACACCTTCATCAGGTAACAATCTAGCAGAAATAGTTTCTTGTACAATATCTTCCCATTTATCTTTCAGAACACCATTTATTTGAGTGCTTATTATTTTATTGCCAGGTATGACAAGAAGATCCTCAACACTTCCTCCAGATCTATGATGATGCCAAGTATCGATCATTAATCCTCCATTGGGTTGGTTTGCATATTTAATTACCTCGTAGGCAGAGTCAAGGTTAGGTATTCCAGACCAAGGAAGAAACTCTAAAGAGATAAGTAGATCATACTTTATAGCCTTTTCACATAGAATAGAGAAGGCTTCTGATACCTCCTCTATAGGAAGTTGAGGACCCCATGCTTGAGCTATGTTAATTGATCTAGCACCCAAAGAAGTTGCCATATCAAAAAATAATTCTTCATTCTTACTATAGTTTTCCCATTCATATTTGGAGGCTTGCTTTTCTGGAGCAGAACCAGGGAGCCATGATAAGAGGGCGTCAACTTCCGCTATGACTATACCATTATCATTAAGTATAATTTCCATATCATTAATTGTAAGGCCTCTCGATAATGCATCTTCGTAGAAAGTTGCCATCAAGCTGATGGCATCAAAACCCCCTAAGTTAGCTGCTCTAACTAGATCTTCAAAACTATTTGAGCCTATAGTGGCACCACATAACACTAGGCTGTTTTCATTCAACATGGTCTAATTGTGCCAGTGAAAAGTTAAATATGAAACTATGAAATTTGGAAGTTTAGGAATAGCAAAAATTTTGGAGGAAGGTTTAATAAGGCCTGCTCAAGATCATCCAGAGATTAAGGTTATTGCAGTTTCTTCTAGAGAAGAATCTATAGCTAAAGATTATGCACAAGTTCATTCTATTAAGAAATATTATAGTGATTATAACTCTCTAATTATTGATAAGGATGTTGAGGCTGTTTATATACCTTTACCCAATGGTCTTCATTATGAATGGGCTGTAAAAGCTCTGGAAGCAGGAAAACATGTATTGTGCGAAAAACCCCTTTGCTCAAACGGCTTTGAAGCATTTAGTTTATTTGAGTTAGCAAAAAATAAGAATTTAATTCTTTTAGATGCATATCATCATTCTTTTCATCCAACTTTCATAAGAGCAAAAGAAATAATAAAAAGGGGAGATATTGGAGAGATTAAAGAAATAAAGGGAAGATTTACTGTCAACATACCACGACCTGATATTAGGTTTGATTACAACTTATCTGGAGGAGCATTTATGGATCCTGGATGCTATTTAGTGCATGCCTTAGTGCATTTCTTTGAAGACTTTCCTGAAATAGTATCCACGGAAGTAAAAAGGGACAAAACAGATTCTCGAATAGATATTAAAAGTAAAGCTGAGTTATTAATAGGGGGAAAGACGAAAGCAGAGATTTATTCTTCATTAGAATCAAAAAAAGATATGGAGATATGGATAGAATTTTTAGGAGAAGAGGGTAGCTTAAAAATTGATAACTATGTGAGAAGCGAGTGGGGAAAACTTTGCTTAAGAGGGAAAGATAATATAACAAAAGAAGAAAGTTTTTCGAGTAAAAGCACTTTTAGTCATCAATTAGATAAATTCTTAACCTTGGTACAGGAAGGTCCAAATGAAAATCTTGCAAATGAATCAAAGAAAATTATGAAACTTTTAGATGAGCTTTATATATTTTCAGACTTGCCCATAAGAGGGGAGGAAATACAGTAAAACATGGATAAAGATAAAACTCGTGAAATAGTTCTAGGCTTCTTCCAGGCTGTTAATGAAGGAAATTCAGAAAAAGTTCTTGAGGAATATTATCATCCTAATATAAATTATTGGATTCCTGGAAGTTCTGTAATTTCAGGATTTCATAATCTAGAATCTCTTGGAAGTGTAGGATTTGAGTTGTTGAAGGCTTTTCCAAAGGGGTTACAAATAGAAGTTGAGACTATTTTGGTAGATGGGAATATGGCTTCTGTTACTGCAAAAGGAAAGGCTGAATTTTCAGACGGTGTTCCTTATGAAAATGAATATCATTATTTCTTAAGATTTGAAGGAGAGAAAATTATAGAAGCAAGGGAATATATGGATACCCAGAAATCCTTTGAGATGGTCCAGCACGCAAACAAAATTAAAAAATGATAGATTTTGACCCCTATAAAGAAGATTTTATGTCTGGTGATAGGTCTATTTTTACTCAGCTTCGCGAAGAAGAACCCGCTTACTATAGTGAAAAATATAATTGTTGGTTTTTTTCTCGTTACGAAGATGTTAAAGCCATTAGTACTGATTACGAGCATTTTAGTGTGGAAAAAGGAGTGACCACCAGTCAATTGCTCTTGGGGGAACCTACTGGAGCTGAAACTTTTGCTTTAATGGATTTACCAAGACATAAATCTCACAGAAGTTTAATTCAACCTGAATATTTAAGAGGAAAAATTTCTGAATTTGAGCCAAGGGCAAAAGAGTTTTTAATAGATTTTATGGCTCCGCTTCTAGATAAAGGAAATTTTGAAGTAATTCACGATTTAGTATTGCCAGCCTCGTTAAGGCTAGTTAGCAGTTTTATTGGTCTACCAGATTCTCTTGCAAAGAAAGTAAGAGATCTTCTAAGAATTTATTGGACTAGAAAACCGGGGCAGATAGGGACAACAGAAGAAGGATCAAAGGCAATGGTTGAGCTTATTTCCTTAATAATGCAATTTATAAAAAGAAGAAGAAATGCTCCAAAGGATGGAGAAAAAGACCATTTATCTATTTGGTTAGATGCCGAAGTTGAAGGCAGAAAGTATTCTGATGAGGAAATAGCTAACTTAGTAATGACTATGATAATAGGAGGTTCAGATACAGTACCTTTAACGGTTTCAAATACTTTATTATTACTCGACAAGAACCCAATTTTTAAAAAAGCTGTTAAAGAAGACCCTTCCTTAATCCCTAATGCTTACAGTGAGACTATAAGGTATGCTCATCCTAACAATATGCTCGGCAGAACAGTTATTAAAGATAGAAAGTTTTATGATAAAACTCTTAAAGTAGGAGATAAAGTTATGATGTTATTTGCCTCTGCATTAAGGGATCCAAGAGTCTTTAAAAAACCAGATCAATATAACATTTATAGAGATATATCCAGCGCTATTACTTTTGGAATAGGTATACATAAATGTGTCGGAGAACACTTAGCACGATTAGAGGGTAGAGTCATTCTTGAAAATATATTTAAGAACATTCCAAATTATCAAGTTAATTATGATGGTATAAAATATCTTTATAGTGAATTTGTGAAAGGACATTCTGCAGTTCCAATATTTTTCAACAACTAAAAAAATAATTCTTAAAGAAGGAGAGATTATGGAGAAAGAATCAATTAAAAGATTAGAGATAACGGCAGATAAATTAGAGATACAAGATGTTATATATAAACTTGCAAGAGGTATAGATAGATGTGATGAGAATCTTCTTACTGAATGCTTTCATGAAGGAGCAACAGATGATCATGGTCATTTTAAAGGTACTGCAAAAGAATTCATAGAATGGGTAATTCCTCTACTGAAGACTATGGAAGCTACTCAGCACTGTATATGTAATATTTTAATAGATCTCGAAGGAGACAAAGCCAAGACCGAAAGTTATTTTCTTGCTTTTCACAGATTAAACAACGAAGAAGGAGATTCAGATATGGTTGCTGCTGGAAGATATATAGACAATTTAGAAAAGAGAGATGGTTTGTGGGCTATTACTCATCGTCATGCAGTTTATGACTGGAATAGGCTTGATCCTTCAACAGATACTTGGAACGAAGGCCCAGCAAAAGAGCAGCTTGATAGAGGTGCTAGAGCACCGCTAGACCCTATTTACCAGAAGAGTTAGCAGTCTTTGATATTTTATTAACAAAAATAGGTGATGACCAAGCCCTCTCCTCATTAGGAGCTAGGCATTCATCATCTTGTGATGTTCTATAATCCCCATAACATGGATTAACTTTTATGCATTCCCCTTTTTCATCAAATTCACATCTTAAGTTTTCTGCATTAATAGCTAAAGAAGGTTCCTGTATAGCCCTTACGTAATAAATAGCAGTTCTGTTTAGATTAATAAATTCTGGGTCATCAAATTGCACGGTACATCCATCTTGGTTTTTAGGACAATTCATAACTTTCCAGGGATCTTGTATTAGATTATTAATATCTTCCCCTTCTGATATTTGCGGGAGTATTCGAATAACCTCTATACGTGAAATGATTTTTCTTTCATCTGAAGGGTTGTAGCATTCACCACCACATAATTTATCTAGACGTTCTGGACTTAGAGAATTAACAGAGAACTCTGGACAGCCAGGTTTTTGAATAAAAGCACCTATTGCACTTACTTCAAAAGTTGGGGCAACATCTACAGAACCTTCACTGCCCATCGGCAATTCTCCTTTTGCAGAATTTAATAAATCAAACCAAAGCAATATTCTGTCTCCGCTTGTACCATAGGTTTCTTTTTTGTTAAGAGCACTCCATATTTCTTCTTTCGATCTACCCGATGAATGAACAGCTGCAAGTCCTCCGGTTGTAAGAAAAGATGAGAATCTTTGAAGATCTGGATTTCTAGATAACCCAGGGAGAGCATAAGCAACTTCAGGTTTAGAAGGACCATTGCCATCAGTATTTTTCAATCGATATACTTCTTTGTAACCTGTACCCGGCCTTGAACTATGAACATCACTCGAAGCTATAAATCCCCAACGATAATTTTTTGGTTGATTAGGATTATCAAAATTGGTTTTTGCTAATGAGTATTGGACAGACCCTTTAGGTCTATAGTTGTAAGCAGGAAGGAAGCAATCAGTACATTGTCCAGCATTTAGCCACTCTTCCATTGTAGTATCAGATACTATTTGTTGACGATCGTTTACGGATGCTTCAGCAAATGTTTGCATAATTTCCTTACTTTTTTTATCACAAACATTTGAATCATTCCCTTCTTTTAAACATCTTTTATAGGTTATCTCTGCTGCTTTTCTACAAGTTGGTTGATAATCTTTAGAACTTTCAGGACAAGTTATGTTTCCATCGCTGTTAATAATAACTGCTCTAAAATCTCTATATTCTTCAGAATTTCCATGACCCGACATCACCTCAATAAGTAGTTCTCTATTTTCTTGTGGATTCACTTCAGAAAGTTGTTTATCCCAGGATTGACCTGTAGGGGTATAAATTCCCCATGCATTTCCATGGGGTATAACCAAGTGCTCTACATTTAGTTTCTCAAGTTTTAAAAATAGTTCTGAGGGAGTAGAGGCGTCTTCATAACAAAATTCATCCCATAAAGACTCATCTCCAGAGCAATCTGGAATAGGTTTGTATTCTTGATTGAAAACAGCAAAGTTAGCAAGTCTTTGTTTATCTTCTTTTGAAGAGATTAAATCTGCCACTCCTTCTGATATATCAAATAAAGGCACTCTTCCTCTTATAAAATCACTACCCGTACCTGTCGATGCTATTGGCCTCAAAGGGACTTTATCATCATCTTCTTCTAAAAGAATAATGTTCTTATGTCCGTAATGTTCATTTCTATTAACTGCAGCTTGGGTCCATTCCCATCCAAGAAAGGTTACCATGTCCTGGTTTTTTTTATCTAAAGACACTGCATTACAAGCTCGAATAGATTCTTTTGTTGATTTCCATTTTCTAGGAGTAGTTGCTTCAGCGTGATCATTGATTGACCAAAAATCTACTGAGGAACAAAATCTTGCATAATCACAAGCATCTCCTACTGGGTGGGCCCCTTCATTCCTACCGTATTGAATAGGCAAACTCCATAGATTTGCATCTGTTGAAAAAGTACTATGCACATGTAAATCCCCAAAAAGTATTTCTTTAGACCTATTAACTCTCTTTAAAGAAGCAATTTTTTGAATTTCTGAACGTTCTTTGATTATTTCTTCTGGTATTTGCTTCTCAGTAACTTCTCCTACTCCTTCTAAGAATCCTACAACCTTTTCTTCTGAACAAGAAGTTAAAAGGATTATTATCAGAATCCCAAAAAAATATTTAATATAAGAATCTAGGTTCGTTTTAGGCAAAGCAAGCATTAGATCAACTCCTATTAAGTTTTATACAAATCAACAAGATTTTCTTTTTATTAAATGTATAAACATTAAGGTTTTAAAGGTCCTTTAGCTATATATTTATCTATTGTCTGATGGAAATGGCGTAATCTGCTCTCTTGATAATTAGCTAGAGTTACTTTCCCCTTCTTTGATGTACGCATTCCAGACTCTACTTCAGGAATATTAGACATATCTTGGTCAAAGATAAGACCTAAACCACCAAGTTCTTCTGCATCTGCCCAGCTTTGATCTTCTTTTAAATACTTTATTGGTAGAGGTTCATATTTTTGCTCTGATTGAGGATTTTTATTATTTCTTTCCAAGAAAATCACCTCCATTATAGACGAATCAACTCTAGTTCCATTTGGTCTAAATCTATAAATTAAGTTATTTGGAAATCCTCCCCAAGGAGAAAAGTTAGGAAAAACGTTGTAGACCAATGCATCTAACATTTCTGCATCTGACTTATCTGAAAAATCATGACCATTAACAGCTGTTAAGTTTTCTCTCATAACTCTTGCAGCTACTTTTCTAGCTTCTTCACCTTCGGGTACTAATACTTTATCTTCATTTTCAACTCTACCCGAGCCGTAAAAAATAGTATCCAAAATTTCTTGCTCAGTTACTTCTTCAGAGTGAGGGCTTGGTTTACCAGTCAGGGCTATGTTTCTATTCATATGATCACCGTAGATGTCATAACGTGCGTTTTCATCTGTCGTAAAAGGTCTAATTTGAGGATGAATTTCGGATGCATGAAAAGACTCCATGAAGGCTTCCATTGTAGTTTTCCAATTTCCAGGAACCACCCTAGATACATGAATAACTTTTTTACAATCTCCAAGATTCCATCTTTTATGATGTTCCGGAAGAGGGTCTAGATAATTTTCTAGAGACGGAGCTTTATCATCCATGTTTATAAATACAAATCCCTCCCAAATTTCTACTCTAACTTCTGGAAGTTTCCATTCTTCTTCTTTTACATGAGGAAAATCCCAATCCGCCGGGGTATGTTTTAAAGTTCCATCCAGATTCCAGCAATATCCGTGAAAAGGACACTTAATATCAGGTGTAGATGTTCTATGAGTCCTTAATTTCCTTCCTCTGTGCAAGCAAGAATTGTAATAAGCAGAGATTTTATCCTTACTAGATCTAACTAGTACAAAGGACCAATCAAGAATATCATAAACTAAACTATCGCCTACATTTGGAATATCTTCGACTCTACAGGCAAATTGCCAAACCCTAGTCCACATACATTCAGCTTCTTTTCGAAAGAACTCTTCTGAGGTATATCTTTCCATTGAAAGGTCATCAGATCCAAGATACTCAAAATGTTCTTCCAACAGTAAGGAAGGTACTTTCTGAGAATCCTCATCTAGGTATTCTGTATAGCTCTTATACGGAGAACGAGCTTCTCCTATTTTTGAGGGTTTTTTTTGTTTTTTTAGTTGCTCATTCATGTTTTTAATTAATAGTAAAATCTTTAACCAGTTTCAGATATTTTTTTAATAATCTAGCTGAGATTTATTTATTATTTATTGCCCAGTCAATACCTCTTCTTAAAAGATCATAAAATACTGGTAGATCCCATGAACATCTTTCTACTTCAGGATAATATTCCATTAGAGGTTCCATATCATAATGACCTCTGCAGTGACCTAAAGTAAGGTACAAAACTGCTCCTTTACCAACTGGATGAATGTAAAAGACTGGCCATCTTCTTTTTTCCCATTCGCTATCTACAAAGTTCTCTGTTGTTCCACCAAACTCAGTATCTAGCAGGACCTCATGTTTCCCATGCAGATCCATTAGGTACAGCTCATCTGTAGCTTCAAAAGGCTCTACTCCTTCTACTAAAGGATTTTTTGGATCAGCTACTTCAACTGTATAGGGTTCAATAGGGGGATGAGAGATAAATTGAGAGCCAAGAGTCTCCATGAAATGTGGGGCCCATCTTGGGCTTTCAACTCTACCATCAGAGAGAAATCTAAGAATAGAATTTGTGCCATGTAAGGCATACCATCTTTTACCAGAAGAAACGTATTCTCGAAGAAACTCTTGTTCTTCTAGACTCGGCATGACATCACAGGTGTAGGTAATTAATAGATCAGAATCATCTATAGCTTCCATATCTCTATAGTTTTCTGAGACCCTAGTTCTTATCCTCTCGTCCTCACCTAAGATCTTAAGAATCTCTAGTCTAGCAAAATCTATATCATGATATTTTCCACCTGCAACAAGGTACGCTTTAATTTTTTTGGGATTTGTCATTAAAAATGCACCCCTTTAGTGAAACCTCCATCAACTACCACATTAGTTCCAGTAATATATCCAGCTGCGGGGCTTCCTAGAAATACTACAGCATTTGCTACATCTTGAGCTGCTCCCATTCTTCCGGCTGGTATAGCTGACAATGTTGCTTTATAGAAGTCTTCCATGTTGTCTTTAATAAAGTTCCACGCTCCTCCTTCTATATAGATAGGACCTGGGCTAACAACATTACAATTTATTCCTTGTGGTGCTAGTTCTTGTGATTTTGTAGAAGAAAGGTTCATTAAAGCAGCTTTCATAGCACCATAAGCACCAGCTCCAGGGCCATTCTCAATGGCAGTAGTTGTTGAAATAATAACAATACTTCCTTTAGATTCAGAAAGGGCAGGGGTTACAGTATCAATTCCCCTGACAGTTCCCATTACATCAACTTCAAAATTTGCTTTCCAGCCTTCCTCTTCATTATTTCCCCCTCCCGCACTTACGTTAGCAACAAAAAGATCAAGCCCTCCTAATTCTTCAACAGCAGAAGCAATCCAGGCTTTATAAGAATCTCCTTCTCCTACATCAGCTACTCCTCCTGTCACTTTATTTCCATTAGAAGAAAGACTATCAACAGCAGTTTTTACTTCTTCTTCATTTCTTGCACAAATAGCTATATCTACTCCTTCTGCTGCAAGTGTCTCAGCTACACATTTACCTATACCCCTGCTGCCACCTGTTACAATAGCTTTTTTTCCTTTTAAACCTAGGTCCATTTTTTTCTCCTTTTATCTTTTATTTTTATAAATGTAATCATCAATAGTTGCATGAAAATGTCTTATTCTGAGCTCTTGGGATCCTAACCAAAGACCATCATAGCCTGCGGAATTCATACCTTGTTGAACATTAGGTAAGTTATAGGCATCTTGATCTAAGACCAACCCTAAAGATTCTTCTCCATGTTTAAATTGTCTATGTAAAGGCCTTTCAGGTTGTTCAGGAATTTTTGCTATCTTTCCTCCTCCAATTCTTCTTTCCCTTTCTGTCACTCCTGGAATGTTAGCATCTGGTTGCATAACATAGTTTTGGAGGTCAAAAAGACACTGATTAGGGTCAGTTGGATGAGGTCTTTGTCTAAACAACATCATTGATTCAGGATAGATATTTAACGTAATATTTGGAAAAATTAAATAATGGAAGTCATCAGATAGTTGATCATCATTTAATTCAGAAAAATCGTATCCCATCTCCTTCCCATGTTTTCTCCTGTGCAATTGGATAGCCCTTCTTACTTCAGTAGCATCTCCTTTAAATTTGGAGGGGTCGATACCTGCCTGCTCCATATACAGCTTTAAATCATCTGTAATAGTTTTTTTATCTTTTATATGGCTACTAGGAGTTCCAAAAGGAACCAAATAACGATTGTGTTTATCGTAACAATCTATTTGTATATCTAAATCTTCTATCCAACTAGTTAATTCTGGGTGGGTTTGGACGACGTGGTAGGTTTCATTAAAGGCATCTACTGAGGTTTTCCAGTTATAAGGCATCTCTACAGTTACATCATTAACTATAAACTGCCTTTCAAAATGATAAGGATTTAAATGTTCATTTATTATTCCTAGATATTCCTCTAAAGGCTCAACATCCTTATTTAAACTAAACCAAACAAAACCTATAGCAGTATCACAAGGTAATTCTTTTAATTTAAGTTTGTCACAAGGTATTCCCTGAGGGAAAGTTTCTTCATCTGGAGCAAATTTTAATTCACCATTAGAGTTGTATCTCCACCCATGAAAACTGCAACTATGTTCAGAATTATTTCCTTTAATAGAATGGACTAATCTATTACCCCGGTGCTGGCAAACATTATAAAAAGCTCTAATTTTATTATCATCTCCCATAGAAATCAGGATAGGCTCTCCTAATATTTCTGTTGTAATGTAGTCGCCTGGATTTTGTAGGTCTAGTAAGGGACCCCCCATAAGCCATACTTTTTTCCAGATATTCTCGACTTCCAGATCCATAAATTCTTTTGAGACATATCTTTCTTTAGCAATAATATCCGTTCCATAATCAGGATCTGTCTGTTTATCTTGATCGGAATAGTACTTCCAATGTTTAGCCATTTCTTCTCCTTAGATAGTTTCGTTAATAGAAGCCATAGGAAAGTAATAAAACTCCAAACATACTTTTTTCATTATCTTCCCCCCAAACAAAAAGGAATTCTTTATAAGTAAATAATGGACTAATTTCTTAGAAAAAACAACTTAGGTTTTACCAAGAACCAGCTACTAAAGCTCCTCCATCTACAACTAACCCATGACCTGAAACAAACTCCCCTAAGTCAGAAGCAAGAAAAAGCGCCCCCTTTGCAATATCAATAGGTTGGCCTAACCTTTTAACTGCTGATCTATTTGTCCAAAAATCCTTATATTCATTAACTTTAAAAGCTTCTCTTGTCATACCAGTCATTATAGCTCCAGGCTGAATATAATTTGCTGTTATTCCAGCAGGACCAACTTCAGCAGCTATTGATTTTGTTAATCCTGCAACAGCATGCTTAGAAGCTGCATAAGCTGATAATCCTGCATCTCCCAGAGAGGACATAATTGAACCTATATTTATTATTCTTCCAAATTTACTTTTTTTAAGATACGGAAGAGAGCAACGTGTGATTTTAATTGTTGCTTCAACATTTACAGCAAAAACTTTATCCCATTCCTCATCTTGCATTTCTTCTATAGGACTTCCTGAGACTACTCCTGCATTATTCATGAGTATATCTAGCCCACCTAGAACTTCTTGAATAGTATTGGAGATTATCTCAGGTGCTGAACTAGATGCAATATCTAGCTTAAAACCCGTTATAGAATTATTATCTTTGAATTTTTCTATTATTGAGTCATCTAGATCAAAGGCAAGGACTTTAGCTCCATTCTCAGCAAAAAGATTAGCGCTGGCTTCTCCAATACCGCTAGCAGCACCTGTTATAACAGCTAGTCTGTTTTCTAATAAATTCATTATTCGTTATTCTCTTTTATCCATAACTTTGATTCAGGGCTATTAAGCCAAGTTATTGAATTTTTTACAAGAAGTCTATATGACGGATTTTGATATGTCGTGGGTGAGTCACCCATCTGAAGATAAACTATAGGGCTATTAAGGTAACTTTTTATCCAGGCAACATAAGGGTAACCCTTTGTATGTGACCAACCTTTATTGCTATACATTTGACCTTCTATAGCGCTTGTCGCTGAAAAAAAGTTTTTGTCTGTAAAACTGAAATCGCTTTTGATTAAAGGAGTAATGGAATCTTCAAAAATTTCAGCTAGATATAACTCATCACACATATCAAATTCAGACGATAAGCCTTTAGTTATAGGATGTTCTATCAAAATCTTGGCTTTATAATTAACTTCATGTCGATATCCAGAATCTTGCTTTTCTTCACCTTCTATTTTTTTAGATCTGTATAGAAATCTTCCTCCAATAATTTCTCCATACTCGTCCCAACTAGGCCAAGAGGCAATTGAGTGATGCAGAAAGAGCATAGGTTTACCGATTTTAACTAGATCTAGGAAACCCTTTTTAAATTCTTTACTTGGAGCTATTTCTTTTCCTGGATGATTTTCATGAAAGTCTATACCAGGCATGTCATAAAAGACTAAAACTGAATAATCTTTAGCATTTAATGGATTGAGAATAAGTTGAGCTGCCGGATGTTCTACATGGGTGTATTCCACATTTTCGAAAGAGTCAAATAATTGAAAAAAAGAACCTTTATCAAAAGGATGTCCTTTTGTAGTAAGAAGAATGGAAATTGGTTCCAAGATTATATTTTGAGTACCAGACTATTCACTGAGCATTTCTGACAACATTTGAGTATCTAGATATTCTATTAATGAAACTATCTTATTATTTTTAACCTTCCATACATGGCAGTATTCATTATTGTAAGCTTCTCCTTTTTTTGTTGTAGAACTACCTGTAGATATAGATACTATGGTATCCCCACCATCAATTATTTCTTTTAATTCTAACTTGATAGGATCTTTAAGGTAATCCATTACTCTACCAACTGTAGCCAAAAATTCAGTTTTACTATGTGCTTCGCCTGACAAAGGTGTATTGCCAGTCATTTTAAAATACATATTTTCATCAAGTAAGGTCTCGTAAGATTCAAAGTCACCTTCTTTTAACATTTCTAGAGCTTGATTTACTATTTCTACACCTGTTGTCATCTTTTTTCCTTTCTAATTATTATTTTTTTACATTTACAACTTGAATTTGTGAGAATTCATTTAAACCCTCTTCCCCCCATTCTACACCTATACCGGATTCCTTAGCTCCAGATAAAGGAATATCAGGACCTATCGCTGCATGTTGATTAACCCAAACCGAACCAGCTTGTAATCTTTTAGCAATTTGTGTTGCAAAATCTATATCCTCACCCCAAACTGAACCTCCCAAACCATAACTAGACCCGTTGGCCTTTTCTATTACTTCTTCAAGCTCGCTGTATTTAATTATGGGTAACACGGGACCAAATTGTTCTTCGTCTACCAGACTTATACCGTCTTCTATATCTCTAATAATTGTTATAGGTATAAAAAAACCCGGGTTTTCTGAGAATTCTCCACCTGATATAACTTTCCCTTTTTCTTTTGCTTCTTTAATGAGATTAATAACTTTTTCATACTGTTTCTTATTTTGAAGTGGACCAAAATTTATACCTTGCTTAAAACCATCACCAATAATTGCTTTGTCTGCTTGATCTTTGAGAGCACTGCACATCTCTTCATAAACACTATGATGTACGTATAGTCGCTTTATTGCGGCACACACCTGACCTGTATTTGCCATTGCTGAATTAAAGATGTCTTCAGCTATTTTTGAAGGAACAGCATCTTCTAAAACAATTGCAGCATCGTTACCACCTAATTCTAGAGTTAGGCGTTTCAAGGAAGGACCACCGCTCTCTGCTACTTTTTTTCCTGTTTCCGTAGATCCAGTAAAAGAAATCTTATTTATACCTGGGTGGCTAGTTATCATAGGGCCAAGTTCATTTTCATCTGTTAGTATATTGACTAATCCTTTTGGAATAATCTCTCTTATAATCTGACCAAACATACAGGTTGATAAAGGTGTAGTGGGAGCTGGTTTTAGTATTAGTGCATTACCAGCGAGAAGAGCCGGAGCTGTTTTATAAACTGCTATCAAAAGAGGAAAATTCCATGGGGCTATAGCTGCTACCACACCTAAGGGTTTTCTGTGAAGCTCAACAATTGACGAGGCATCTTCTTTAAGACTTTTATTTTTTAACTTTTGAGAAGCAAAATATTTGCAAAACATTACAGCAAATTCTATTTCACCCCGAGCAAAGTCTAGAGGTTTTCCTTGCTCGAGAGTCAACAATCTTGCCAGATTTTCTGAATTTTCAGAGATTTTTTCTGCTATTTCATTAAGTAGTTTCTGTCTAATAGCTATATCAGACTCCCCCCAAATTTTTTGAGCCTTTTGGGCAGCTTTTACAGCTTCATCAAGATGTTTTTCTGTAGCTTTAGAGCAAGAAGCGAATACCTCTTCTGTTGAGGGATTAATAACTTTAATTACTTTATCAGTATTTACTAACTCACCGTTTATCAAGATAGGATAATGTTCAGAATTCATATCTTTAAGACCAGTCTTCTATAAAATTATCTAACACAGGTTGCACTTTGCATTCCTTCGGGATGAGAGCATCCCCAATAACCTTATCTAATTCTTGGTGGGTATAATAAATTCTTCTCTCTTGGTAGTTAAGTGGGACGCTTTTGAAGCCTGGAGATTCAAGAGATTGTTGTATCCAAGGTATATTTAAAGTGTCTTCAGAGAGTATTACATCAAACAAATCCATTCTTTCTTCCCAATAGTCTTTATTAGGCAATTCACCTTTTCCCCAATCAGGAGAAAACCAATGCACATCCATTCGGCAAGTATTAAGTGTTACAGGCCAAAACTGTAAAAAAGGAAAACCAGTAGGATTTAGAGGGGTGACTATGTTAGGAAAAAAGTTGAAGGACAGATTGTTACTTCTAGCTAGTTCGCTAACAGTCTCAATTTCTAAAGGTGCGGAATCTTTTACTTCAGCATATGCATCAGCAGTAGTGTTTTCTTGTTCTTCGGTTACGCTTAATCCATCAGCAGATAGCTGAGCTCTATTTGGAGTAGTCATAATGGAGTGCCCATTAGGCAAAAGCGCCATGACTGCTCCTCTATGATCCAGAAGTTGTGCAACAGACTCTGGATGAACGGTGTTGAGATGGTAAACTTCCATAAATGCGTCTTGGCAGACTTTCCAATTGGAACTTACATCCCAGGACCTTTTTCCAATATATCTGATTTTATCTAATTGAAACTGTTCCATTATCTTGTTTACTACACCTAAATTATCTAAAAGAGGCATGGCTTCAGTGTCTTGATTTAAAAAAATTAAATTTCCCCATAACTCACACCTTACTGGAATGAGGTTTTTACAACTTTTATCTAGATTCTGCCAATCTCTCGAATCAGGAACAAATTCAAGATTTCCTATTAGGTCATAAGCCCAACTATGATACTGACAGACAAATCGTTTAGTATTTCCTGAGTCTTCTCTAACTACTGACGAACCTCTATGTCTGCATGTGTTATAGAAAGCTCTAATTTGGTTGTCTTGAGCTCTGACTATAATTATAGGAACTCCAGCATCTTTCCATAATAAAAAATCTCCTGGATTTTTTATCTGGTCAGTATGTGCTGCATAGAGCCAACATTTATTCCATAGGGCATCTTTTTCTAGATCATTAAATGATTCATTTACATATCTTTCTGCGGGAATCTCAGGTAAATCTTTAAAATCCTTAGGGGGTGCTTTTCTAGAGAATTCTTTTTTAGAGCGAAGCAATATTTCTTGTTCAATTTGTTCGGAAGATATCGCCATATTTTTCTTATTCAGGTTCTTCGACATGTTTTCTAAGAGCTTGTAAAAATGTTGCCCCCACAGCTCCATCTATAACCCTATGATCACAGGATAAAGACACACTCATGATATCTGATGATAAGGGTTTTCCATTGGAAGAAATTATTTTTTGAACAGAACTTCCAATAGCTAGTATAGCTCCTTGAGGAGGGTTAATAATTGCTTCAAAATGTTTAACACCAAACATTCCTAAATTAGAGACACTAAATGTTCCCCCTAATATTTCTTCCCTGTTAAGAGCTCCCTTTTGTGCTCTAGTTGATAGATCCTTTAGTTCTTCACTTATTTCTTGCACTGTTTTTTGATCAGCCTTTTTCACTATTGGAGCTATTAAACCTCCTTCAGTTGCCATCGCTACGGAAATATCGGCATGATTAAATTGTCTAATTTCTTCCCCAATTAATTGTACGTTTGTTCTTGGTTCGTCAATTAAAGCTCTGGCAACACAATGAACAAGAAGATCATTAAGAGATATTTTAGATTGTTCGTTGCTCAGTTCATTCTTTTTCTCTATTAATTTATCAATTGAGTAATCAGCAGTTAAATAGAAGTGAGGAATGGTTTGCTTAGACTCAGTTAATCTTTTCGCAATAGTTTTTCTCATACTAGTGAAGGGAATGGAAGTATAGGGATTATCTAAATCTTCAACTAGTCCATTCTGAGGGGTTTGAGTAACTCCTTGTGAAGCCAATTCAACATCTTCTTTTGTAATTCTGCCATTTCTTCCTGATCCTGAAACATTTTCTAAATCAACACCTAGTTTTTTTGCTAGTCTTTTAACAGCAGGACTTACTTGCCCAACACCTGGTGTTGAAGTTACAGATGTTTGAGAAGGAGAAGTTTCAGATTCTTCTGATTTTTGACTTTGAGAAGGAGATGCTAGTTCTATAGGTTTATATTCTTGTATAAACTTCTTTATATCATCATCAGATTGAGATTCATCAGCAATAATCCCTATTAAAGCTCCTACTGGAAGAGTGTCTCCTTCTTTTCCTATTAATTTCCTTAGTATTCCTCCAGAAGGTGATTCCAAGACATTTACAATTTTTTCTGTTTCTATTTCAGCTATTTCATCTTTTTCTTTTACTTCATCACCTTCAGAAGCATTCCACTTTACAAGAGTGCCTTCAGTCATAGTAAGGCCCCATTGAGGAATAGTAACTGGTTGTATCACCGCCATAAAATACTAGTTACTTCCTATAACTTCTCTGCAAGCTGAAATTATTCCTTCAGTTTGAGGAATAAAAGCTTGCTCTAAAGAAGGAGAAAATGGTACTGGAGTGTGGGAAGCAGTTACCTTTTTTATTGGGGCTTTAAGAGCTTTAAAAGCTTTATCTGCGATTAATGAAGAAATGTCTGAAGCAATACTGCACCTAGGAGTACTTTCATCTACAATTACTACTCTTCCCGTTTCTTCAGCCGATTCTAATATTGATTCTTCATCTAGCGGAGAAGTAGTTCTAGGGTCTATAACAGTACATTTAACACCTTCTTCTGCTAGTTTATCAGCAGCTTCTAGAGCCTTTGGAACCATAGCTGAAAAGGCAATAATTGTTAAATCTTCTCCATCTCTTAGCCAGTTAGCTTCTCCAAAAGGAATGACATAGTCTTCATCAGGTACATCTCCGGTCATAGCGTATAACAATTTATGTTCACAAAAAATAACAGGATCATCATCTCGAATAGCCTGAATAAGAAGTCCTTTAGCATCATATGGGTTAGAAGGCATCACAACCTTTAAACCTGGAACAGAGGTAAAAGTTGAAAACATAGTTTGAGAATGTTGAGCAGCAGCGCTTAATCCAGCTCCAACTGCAGTTCTTATGACCAGTGGAGTTGTTGCTTTTCCTCCAAACATATATCGAAATTTAGCTGCTTGATTGTAGATTTGATCAAAACAAACCCCAAGGAAATCTACAAACATGAGTTCAGCAACTGGTCTTAGGCCTGTCATAGCAGCTCCTGCAGCTGTTCCAACAATAGCAGATTCAGTTATAGGTGTATCGACAACTCTTGTTCGACCATACTTTTTTCCTAATCCTGCAGTAACCCCAAAAATTCCCCCAATGGCTTCTACATCATCTCCTTTTGTCCCTGCACCTCCAGCAACATCTTCTCCTATAACTATTACAGTTTCATCCCTATCCATTTCTTGATGAAGAGCTTCATTTAGAGCTTCTGTATAAGATTTTTCTGGCATTTTTTTCTCCTTAATAATTTAAATATACATCTGAGTTGAGTTCTTTAGCATCTGGCATGGGAGCAGATATTCCAGATTTGGCAGTTTCATCTATTAATGTTTCAACTTCTTTATCTATTCCATCCAGTTCTTCTTCTTTTATATCAAAATCTGTTACTACTTTAGCTCTGAAAATTTTTAAACAATCTTTCTCTTCTCTTAATTTATCTAATTCACCTTCTGCTCTATAGTTTTGTGGATCACCTATAAAATGTCCTCCAAATCTCACAGCTTCAGCTTCTATAACTGAAGGGCCTTTCCCCTCTCTAGCATCTTTTATAGCTTTGCCTGCAGTTTCATAGACATCAAAGAAATCAGTACCGTCTACTTTATATGTAGGAAGACCAAAGCCTTCTGCTCTTCCTGCTATATCTTTTGAACCAACGGCATAATCAGCTCCAGTATGCTCACCATACCCGTTATTTTCGAAGACGAAGATAGCTGGGACTTGAAGAACGACGGCCATATTCATAGCTTCAAAAGTTGTTCCTTGATTTGAAGCTCCATCTCCAGAAAAAGCTATGGCTACGGTTTTATTACCCAAGGTTTTGGCAGTTAAAGCGGCTCCCACAGCTGTAGGGGGAGCTCCTCCTACTATTGCATTTGCACCAAGCATACCTTTGCTTAGGTCAGCTATGTGCATAGAGCCTCCTTTACCTTTACAAAGCCCATCAGCTTTCCCCATAATCTCATGCATCATTCCCTTAACATCACAGCCTTTAGCTATGCAGTGGCCATGACCCCTATGGGTACTTCCAATCTTATCTTCATCACTAAGATGGGAACAAATTCCTACAGCTACAGCCTCTTGTCCAGCGTAGAGATGTACAAACCCAGGAATATTTCCTTGCATAAATTCTTTGTCGCATCTTTCTTCAAAAGAACGAATAGTTTTCATAGTTCTATAAACTTTTAATAATTCTTCTTTTTTCATAAATTTTTCCTTTTCTTTAATTAAAGACCTAAAACTGCCTTCGCAATTATGTTTTTTTGAATTTCTCTAGAGCCTCCATAGATACTTGCAGCTCTAGAATTCTGATACCTTCCTGCTTGAGTTATAAATTTCTCTGACCCTACAGGAGCTTCATTGTTTCCTAAGGTATTGTCGTGTTTGGGAATTCCAAAATATCCAATTATATCTAGGGTTATTTCAGTTATTTCTTGTTGTAAGTCAGTAGCGAGATTTTTACTCATGGAAGATTCCGGACCTGGGCTACCTCCTTTTTTCATACTAGAGAGAGTTCTTAGCTCAGTATATTGGAGGGATTGGGCTCTAAGTTCTAGTTCACTTATTCTTTTTATATAGGCAGGGTTAGCGAGTAAAGGCTCATCATCATCTATGATTTCCTCAGCAAGTGACTTGGCTAAATTAATTGCTTTAAAAGATCTAGCTGAAGCAGAGGAACCCCCTCTTTCAAATTCTAGAAGATACTTTGCAACTGTCCAGCCCTCACCTTCATTACCTATACGTTGATCAATACTGGCTTCAGCATCGTTAAAAACTACTTGATTAACATCATGATCTCCTGAAAGCATTATTATTGGCTCAACATTAACTCCATCTTGTTCCATATCAATTAATAGAAAGGTAATACCTTGTTGGGGTTTTGTTGAGTTATCTGTTCTAACTAGACAGAATATCTTATTTGCAAAATGAGCATGGGTTGTCCAAATCTTAGTACCATTAATTATATATTTATCATCTTTAATTTCAGCTTTGCATTTTAAGCTAGCTAGATCTGAACCAGAACCAGGTTCACTGTAGCCCTGACACCAATAATCTTCCCCGCTGATAATTCTAGGTAGATAAAAATCTTTTTGTTCTTGAGTTCCGTAACCTATTAGAACAGGTCCAAGCATATTAAGACCCATAGGGATTAGGGAAGGGGCACCTGCATTTGCACATTCTAAAGAAAAAATATATTTTTGAGCTGGATTCCAATTGGTACCTCCATATTCTTCTGGCCACGAAGGAACTAACCAACCTTTTTTAGCAAGAATAGATTGCCATTCAAGCGCTACTTCCTTATCTGGAAAGACTGCAGTAGTTCTTTTTGCCTGTTCAATTAGATGTTGAGGCAAATTAACATCGAGAAACTCTTTAACTTCCTTCTGAAACTCTAACTCTTCTTGATTAAATTGTAATTCCATAAGGCTAAGACTGACCAGTCATCTGTTTTTGGAAAGTTTCTAAATCAAAATAATCTCTCCACTTTTTTATTTTATTATTTTCAATCTCGAATGTTCCCATGACAGGTATGCTTATCTTTCTACCATCTTTAAAATTGAAGTTATCTAATCTTTCAGTCAAAACTTTATTTCCTTCTTCTGCTATCGCAATTAATTCCCAATTAATAGAATCACAATCTTTTAACCCATCTACAAATGCACTTGCTTCGGATTTGCCATTTAAAGGTTCCATTGGAATATTATGGTAAAAAATATCTTCTGCGAAAAAATTAACAACTTTTTCTAAGTCTAAATTATTCCAAGCTTCTATAAAGTCTTTAATCAAGTCTTTGTTATTCATAAGTTATACTTTCTCAAATTTTATTGGGAGTTCTTCAAGACCTCTAAGCAATATATTTGGCATATATTTCAGCTGATCAGGGTCAGCATCAAATGAGAAATTTTTGAGTTTTTGAAATAATGTTTGCCAACCATTCACCATTTCTTGTTTAGAAAGAAGTTGACCAATACAGACATGAATTCCAAAGCCGAAGGCTATATGGCTCCTAGCATTTTCTCTGGTTACATCAAATTTCATTGGTTCTTCAAAGACTTCTTCATCATGGTTTGAAGAAAAGAATTTAAGAAGTACTTGACTGCCTTTTGGGATAGTAACACCTCCTATTTCATGGTCTTCTGAAGCAACCCTCCACATATTTGAAGTAGGGGTGGCTAATCTAAGGGACTCATCTACAAGATTAGGTATTAATGAAGGGTCTTTCTTAATCTTCTCTTGTTCTTCAGGGAATAGGCATAGCTGTCTCATAGCTTCAGCTAAAGTTGCTGTCGTTGTTTCATTACCTGCTACTAAGAACTGAGTGCAGAAAGAAATGCTTTCTTCTGTAGTTAAATATCTTTCATCTTCATATTTAGCATTTGCGATAACTGATAACAGATCATCTTTAGGATTCCCTCTTCGGGCTTCAATTTCTTCAGCAAAAAAAGCATGTTCTTCTGCAATTCCATTATGTGCTTCTATAAGTTCTTCATCAGACGCCACCCCAGACAGAGCCGTAACTGAATCTAAGGTCCATTTAAAGCATTCATCTATTCTGTCTAATGGAATTCCTAAAACATGTAAAATTACGGATAAAGGCAGAGGTCTAGCAAATTCTCGTATGAAGTCACAATTTCCATTATCAGCAAATTTTTCAATTAAATTAGAAGAGAAATCTAAAATCCACGGCTCATAAGCCGCAATCTTGTCAGGTACAAAAAAATCTTTAACTAATTCTCTATATTTTTTATGTTCTGGGTCATCTATTGTTAGGAGAGTGCCTTTACCTAAGTTAAAAGCTTTTCTTCTTGCTTCTTTTACCTCTTCTGCTTCACTAGAATCAGCGTTTAAAATAAATTGGCTTGAAAAAATATCTTTCTTTCTTGCAGCTTCCTTCACTAATTCATATTTAGAAATAATATAAATACCAGTTTCAGGATCCTTATATACAGGTGCCTGCTCTCTCAGCTCTTTATTATAATGATAAGGACATTCTAAGATTTCCTTATCAAATAATTGCATATCTTCAAGTTTTCTAGAATCATCTAGAGGATTGTTTACCATGACTTCTCCCAGTGATAAAAAAAAAGATTATGCCAGTATAGTAAAAAAAGACAACGAGGACTTTCTTATTTCATACCAGTTCAAGTAATTAAAATGGTGCTGGTCTAATAGGGTCTTTTCCATCCCAGCTTTCATGACTTTCTCTTAGTAAATCGAAAAACCCTTGTGTGCCTGGGTTTTCTTCATACAGTTCTATATGGCCACCCAAGTCTTTTTCAGCATCTAACCAGCATACTCTTGCTGAAGTAGTGAAGGCTGTAGTCTCTATATATCCATTTCCTGTTAATCTTTTATACTCTTCATCGTACTTATTCGTAAAGATACACCAATGGTGAAAGCCTTCTTCTTCTGGCTTAAACATATCCCTGAAGGTAGAAGGGCCATCATTATGTTGAACCATGAACTCTATTTGCGCAGAACCTGCCTGACCGAAAGCGTAAGTCATATCAAGATCGCATGGCTTCCCTTTATAAGTGCAGTCATCTGGTATATGGTGCTCTATAACAAAGAAAGGACCAGCTCCAAAAGCATCTGCCCATTTATGGCAAGAAGCCTCTAAGGACGCCATGTCTTTCGACATAAAAGCATACTGAAGAACATCATGTCTCAAAATTTTCATATCTACCTCGTTTTTTTTATTTTTAAATTATAGTTTTTTTATCCTATCAAAACCAATCAATGTTATTTGTTGTAAAATTATAACTACAATCTTCAGATAATATTTACTGGGATGTAAGCTATGAAAAATAAAGAACTTAATAAAGCAGCGAAAAGGATGTTAGATCTTATAGATTCTGGAACAACTTCTATGACTTCAGAAGATGTTGCACCTTATTACGTTGACATCAAAACTTATACAGATAATGAGATATTTGAACTAGAGAAACAAAAATTATTTAAAGAAAGACCTTTGCTCATGGCATTCTCAAGTGATGTAAAAGATTCAGGGGATTTTATTACTAATGAAGACACCGGAATTCCTATCATTATTACTAGGAATAAAAAGGGTACTGTAAAAGCTTATCTAAACGTTTGTAGGCATAGAGGTGGAAGGCTGCTTGATAAGCCTTGTGGAAATCAATCTAGAGGCTTTGTATGCCCTTACCATGCATGGAGGTATGACCTAGATGGCGACTTAATTTCTATTTACGGAGAGGAAACTTTCGGAGAAATAGACCGTTCCCTCCATTCACTTATAGAGCTTCCTGTAGAAGAAAAATATGGTTTGATTTATGTCCAACCAACTCCAGGACCAGCTCAATCCATTGATGATATTTTAGGTAAGGATTTAGGAAACCAAATGGAATCTTGGACTTTAGATTCGGTACATTTAGTAAATAGAGGAATTTTTGATATGCCGACTAATTGGAAACTTGCTATGGATACATTTGTTGAAGGTTATCACTTTGGTCCTCTCCACCCAGAAACTATTGCATTAGGTTCCTATTCCAATGTAATGATATATGATCGCTATAATTATAATCATAGGCTTGGTTTTCCTAGCTTAACAATAAATGAATTAAAAGATAAACCAGAAAAGGATTGGGAGGCTTTTAACCATTTTAGTTGGGTATATTTTCTTTTCCCCAATATTACCTTCTTTGTAAATAGTGCTTTTGTTTATTTATTTGAGCTTTATCCAGGAAAAGAGGTAGGTGAGCATTTAACAAGATTTTCTACTTACTCTAGATTCGAAATGAAAACAGAAGAAGAAAAAGACGCAGCACAAGAGCATTTCCAGTTTATCTATTCAGTTGTAGAAAATGAAGATTATTGGGTAAGTGCAAATGTGATGAAAGGATTCAAATCCGGTTTACACCCTTACTCTGTCTTTGGCAGAAATGAACTATCTTTAATAAATATGCATGAGGCTTTTAGGGAATCTGTGGGCCTAGACCCAAGCGGCGTTAGATTAAAAAGATCAAGAAAGTAGGTACATGGGAAAACTTGATAATAAAGTTATTCTCGTTACTGGAGCTGCAAGAGGTATAGGTAAAGGATGTGTCTCAAAAATTCTTCTTGAAGGTGCCAAGGTCATAGCAACTGACATAAACAATGAACTGCTAAAAGAATCTGAAAGTGAATGGTCAGAGAACGCAAATAAATCAATTAGAACCAATATTTTAGATATATCTTCTGAAGAAGACTGGAAAAGAGTTATGTCTGATATTGAAGAAAAAGAAGGGTCCATACATGGATTAGTAAATAATGCAGGGATAGTAAACCTTAAAACAATCGAAGAAATGAGTCTTGAAGAATTTAGAGAAACTCAACGCATAAACTTAACAGGTACGTTCATTGGTACAAAATTATCAGTAGAAATGATGAGGGCTAAAAATGGCGCTAAAGGTAGCATCGTTAATATCTCCTCCATTTCTGGTCAAACCGGTACATTGAATTGCACTGCTTACAGCGCTAGTAAGGGAGGTGTAAGAATGTTAACCAAGGCTGTAGCTCTAGAAATAGGTGCAAAAAGAGAATTTATAAGAATTAATAGTGTACATCCAGGAGTAATTATGACACCCATGCAAATAGAAAGAGCAGGGGATGATAAAGAGCTTTGGGAAGATGTAAGAAAATCAATACCTTTAGGCAGGTTAGGTAAACCAGAAGATGTAGCTAGTGCAGTAATATATTTACTTTCGGATGCATCAGAATTTATGACTGGAGCTGAATTAACAGTTGATGGTGGAATGCGAGTAGCTTTATCAGGAACCACTTTAAATGACTGATTTATCAAATAAAGTTGCAATTGTAACTGGGGCTACCTCGGGGATTGGTAGAACTTGTTGTGAAGTTCTAGCCCTTGCTGGTGCTAAAATTATAGCTACAGGAAGGAATGAAGCCAGAGGTGAGAAGACAGTTAAAGCTATAAAAGATTCAGGAGGTGAAGCGATTTTCTTTAAACAAGATGTTTGTTCTGAAAATGATTGGCAGAGCTGCATTAATCTTACTAAAGAAAATTTTAATCGATTGGACATTCTAGTAAATAATGCTGGAGCTTTCTTTATCAAATCTCTTGAAGATACAACAGTTGAAGAATTTAATTTATTAGTTTCAACTAACGTTGAAAGTACATTCTTAGGCATGAAATATTGCATGCCTGTCATGGATGAAAAGGGAGGAGGAGCTATAGTAAACGTATCTTCGCTTATGGGAGTGGTTGGACTTCCTGATGCATCAGCATACTGTTCTACAAAAGGCGCTATTTGCGGCATGACAAGATCTGCTGCCTTAGAAGCTTCCATGAATGGTAGGAATATAAGAATTAACACAATGGTACCTGGGGTTATCTGGACTGAAATGCTTATAGGAAGTTATGGTGAAGATGAATCAGTGAAGGAATTCTTGACTGAAGAGACGCCTCTCAAGAGATTAGGAAATACTAATGATATAGCTAATGCTATATTGTATTTAGTATCGGAAGAGTCTTCTTTTGTTACTGGAACAGAGTTAATAGTTGATGGTGGCAGAGGGGCTGATTAGTTATGATTTATTAGGGAGAAAATTATGAAAAGATTTGAAGGAAAGTTAGCAGTTATTTCAGGAGGAGCTTCTGGAATGGGAGCTGCTACAGCAAAAGGTTTTACCTCAGAAGGTGGATCAGTTATATCAATAGATATTGATGAAGAAGGAGGAAAAAGGGTAGCAGATGAAATAGGTGAGTCCTGTGAGTTTTTTAAAGTAGATGTAACAAAAGAAGAGGACTGGAATGCTTTAGAAAGTCATCTAGGAGAAAGATTTCATCAAATAACTAGTGTAGTCAATGCTGCTGGAATAAGCGAACCCGCTACTATTGAAGATGAAACGGTTGAACACTGGGACAGAGTACATGCCATAAATGGTACATCGGTTTTTTTAGGTTGCAGATTTGCTGTTAAGGCAATGAAAAAGAACGGAGGTTCTATAGTCAACTTTTCATCATCTTTGGCAACTAGCCCCCAACCATTTGTTCTTTCTTATAACTATAGTAAAGCAGGGGTTTTAGTAGTAACACGAACGGTAGCTCTTCATTGTGCTGAAATGGGTTATGATATCAGATGTAATGCTGTGCAACCTGGTGCGATAAATACTCCCATGATGCAACGTTATTTAGAAGCAGCAGAAGACCCTAAACAGCAACTAGCTGATTTCTCAGCTTCTCACCCTATGAACAGGGTAGGCGAACCTGAAGAGGTGGTTTCATCAGTTCTCTTTTTGTGTTCAGATGAGTCTTCTTTCACTACTGGAGACTCTATATCAGTGGATGGAGGAGTTATTGCTGAATAATGACTGATACAATTTTTCAAAAGATTATAGATAAGGAATTACCAGCAGATATTGTTTATGAAGATGATATAAGCTTGGTTTTTAAAGATATTAATCCTGTAGCACCTACTCATCTATTAATCATTCCAAAAAAGAGAATAGAAAAAGTTTCTGATTCCACTAAAGAAGATGAGGAGTTACTGGGACATTTGCTCTTGGTAGCTGGTGAGGTAGCTAGGAAATTGGGGTTAGAAGATACATTTAGGCTGGTTATAAATAATGGGGAGGGAGCTCAACAAACTGTTTTTCATCTACATATACACCTTATTTCGGGTCGAAAACTTTCTTGGCCCCCAGGTTAACCTAAGTTAATTCTTTTAGAGCTTCTACGGTTAAATGTATATTTTCAATTTTTGTCCTTAGGCTTTCATTTAGCTGGAAGTTATTCCCAGCAAGCTCTAGAGCATACCTAAGGTGCTGAATTGCTTGGTTATAATTCCCTGTAACATAGAAATATTCTGATCTAGATTGATGAAGACCTAATATATTTTTAGAAAGCCCCTGTACTTCTGCTAACCAATACCAAACCTGAGGGTCTGATTTTCTTCTTAATGAAAGTTTTTTTAAGATCTCTTCTGATTTTTCAAAATCAGATTGGTTTAATAAAGCTCTAGCATATAACATAGAAAGAGGGTAATTATTAGGGTTAATTTCTAGGAGTTGTTTACCAAGGGCAGTAGCCTCCAGATTATTTCTTGCATTTATGTGCACTTCCAACAAAGCTGTTTGAAGCATAAGGTTTTCTGGATCAAGATTTAGATTTTTTCTTGCCATTTCCAGAGCGTCACCATGCTTATTATCTTTTGAAAGAGCTAGTGCTAATCCGTAACCAGCTATGATTTTTTCTCTTTTTGTCTTTGCTTTTCTTAAATTTTGTTTCAGCAGAGCAACAGCTTGACGAGGAAGTTTAGAAAAATGGACTAAGGTTCTAGTTCTAACTAAATGATATTCAAGACTGTCTTTGTAATTAGAACCTTTTATCTCATTAGCTCTAATTTTTGAATCACTTATCCGTTTTTTTGTTAGTGGATGTGATCTTAAAAATTCCAGTTCAGTAGAACCACTCATTCTGTTTAAAGATTGAAGTTTCTCAAACATTCTAGGCATACTTTGAGGATTGTAACCTGCGCTTACTAGGTTTAAGAAACCTATGCGATCAGCTTCTTGCTCATTGCTTCTACTATATGATAAGGCTTGTTGAGCTAATACTTGTTGACCTGCCAAAGCTGCTTCAGGTGTGCTTGCTGCAGCTACAGCTATACTTGCAAGTATGATAAGAGCATTAGCTAAACCCCTGTCCTCTTGTCTTTGAATTCTTCTAGCAAAATGTCTTTGGCTTAGATGAGCTAATTCATGTGAAAGTACCGACACAAGTTGCCCTTCTGTTTCTGCATGAAAAATTAATCCTGCAGCAACTCCTATTATTCCTCCAGGAGCTGCAAAAGCGTTTATGTTTTTTTGGTCTATTAGAACAATTTCTAACCTTTTATCTTGGAGTTGGCTATACTCTGATAATCGATAGATAAGGTGTTCTAAATAATCTTGTGCAATTGGATCATTCAGTTCAGGGGTTGATCTTCTTAATTGTGCTATCCACAGTCTCCCTAGTTCATATTCTGATGCCAACGAGATAGCAGAAGATGAAGTGTCACCTAGTTCTGGTAAATACTCTTCTTCAGAAGTAGACGACATTGAGAAGCAAGCAAGCAGCAAATAAAGCCCAATTCTTTTGATTGAATAAAATAAAACTTTATTTTTGCTCATAGGGTTATAATTATGTAGAAATATATAGAAAAATAAATCTTTGGACCAATAATCTTTAAAGCAGTTCCATTGAATATTAATGAAGGATTTAATAAAAAATTTTATAGATCGATTCTTTTTTACCCAAGAGACTGTTTATTTTGCTCTTTTAATTTTTATAACAGCTGTTTGTTTAATTCTTTTTGGAAATATTCTTCTTCCGATCTTAATAAGCTTAGTAATTGCCTTCTTATTAAACGGTTTAGTTGTAAGTCTTGAGTCTTTTCGTCTTAGTAGGTGGTTATCTCTTGCTTTGAGTTTAATAATCTTTTTTGGGCTTTATGCAAGTATGATATTAATCCTACCCTCTATTGTTTCTCAAATAAATTCTCTACTACAGACCTTACCCAACATTTTTACTACCTTCCAGGAAAATCTATCATCACTGACACAATCTTATCCAGACATCTTCTCTGAGGAAGAAGTTAGAAGTTTATTAGCAAATCTTTCATCTCAGATAAATACTTTACTTTCAGGAGCTCTTGGACAGATAGCAAGCACTATCTCGTTTGCTTTTAACGCACTTCTTTATGCCATACTTATTCCAATTATGGTCTTTTTCTTTGTTAAAGATAAAAAGATTCTACTCCCTTTACTCACTTCTTTCTTGCCTAAAGAAAGAAAGCTTATGGATTCAATTTTTAATGAAATGAATGAGCAATTATTCAATTATGTAACTGGCAAGTTAATAGAAATGTTAATAGTAGGCGGTGTTAGTTACTTAGTTTTCTCTTACCTGGCATTACCTTATTCAATTCTTCTATCAATATTAGTTGGTCTTTCAGTGATAATTCCTTTTTTTGGAGCTATATTAGTCACAATACCTGTTCTTTTGGTTGGAATATATGAATGGGGTTTATCAACCGAATTTTATTGGCTCTTGGCTTTATATCTAACAATTCAAGCATTAGATGGAAATCTTTTAGTACCTCTTTTATTTTCTGTAAGGAATAAATTGCATCCCGTACTTATTATAGTAGCTGTTTTATTTTTTGGTGGATTATGGGGTTTTTGGGGAATGTTTTTTGCTATACCTCTAGCTACATTTGTTAAAGCTATAATAAATTCTTGGCCCAGAAATGAATTAACTTAGGTTATTCAGTTAGATTCTACTTCTTTTAGGACTTCTTCTGCGTGGCCTTTTACTTTAACTTTTCTCCATTCTTTTATAAGTTTGCCATTTTCATTGATAAGGAAAGTACTGCGATCAATTCCCATATATTTTCTACCATACATATTCTTTTCTTTAATAACATCATATTGTTTACATATTTTCTCATTCTGATCAGAAATCAATTCAAAAGGGAAAGATTGATTTTCTTTAAATTTCTCATGCGATAACAACGAGTCCCTTGATACACCAAATATTATTGTATTCGCCTTAGTGAATTTTTTGTAAAGATCTCTAAAATCTTGACCTTCGGTTGTGCAACCTGGAGTGCTGTCTTTTGGATAAAAATAAAGAACAACTTTCTTTCCTTTAAGAGTTGATAGATCAGCTGTGTTATTGCTCGTGGATGCACCCTTGAATATGGGTGCCTTTGTTCCTACTTTTGGTGCTTTCATTTATTCTCCTTTTACTTCAATATGTTAAATTGTAGTTGTTATTTATCCAAATTAAAGAGTTTAAAATTAAAAAAATAAAATCATGTTTTACCAGAAAGGTTGTCTCGTAGCATTAGTAACTCCTATGGAAGTTGATGGCAGTATAAGTTGGCAGCATTTAAATAACCTAATAGATTGGCATATAGAATCGGGTACTTCAGGGATAGTGGTAGTGGGAACTACTGGAGAGTCTGCTACTGTAAACGTTACAGAACATGTACAAATTATAGAAATGGCTGTGGAGCATGCTAATAATAGAATACCTATTATTGCTGGAACAGGGGCTAATTCTACAAAAGAAGCTACTTACTTAACTGCAGCTGCTAAGCAGGCAGGTGCCTCTGCAGCACTTCTTGTAACTCCTTACTATAATAAGCCCACTCAACATGGATTAATAGACCATTACTTAGAGATAGCCAATGAAGTTGATTTACCCCAGATTCTTTACAATGTCCCCTCTAGGACTGGGTGTGATATGTTACCTGAGACAGTCTTTGAATTGGCTCAACATAAAAATATAATTGGGTTGAAAGAAGCATTACCTGATTTAAAAAGATTAGAAGAGCTAAAAGATATTTTGAATACTAAATCTTTTCTTCTCTATTCAGGAGATGATTCAACATCTACAGAATTTTTGATAAAAGGGGGTCACGGAACAATATCAGTAAGTGCTAATATAGTTCCAAAAAGGATGTCCAAGATTTTTGAGCTGGTTAACAAAGGCCTTATAGAGGAAGCAAAAGAAGTAGATTCAAAATTAAGTATTCTATATGAAGATTTATTTATAGAATCTAGCCCTATACCTGTAAAATGGGCACTAAATAAATTAGGAAGAATCCCTGCGGGGATTCGATTGCCTTTAACAGTTTTAAATCAAGACTTCCACAATAAGATAGAAAAGACTTTGGCTAAATTAGGATTACTTGACTAGATGATTATTTTAAGAATTTTATTAAAAAGTTTTTTTCTGACTTTTTTAGTTGTTTTATTTTCTTCTTGTAGCTGGCTTTTCACAGATCATAAATATGATTATTTAAAAGAAGAAACTCTAGATCCGCTCAAAATTCCAACCGACAAAAGTGCTCGTCAAGTTATTGATTTTTACTCTGTTCCTGAAGATGAAGATCAATCTTTTAATGCTAATGTTTATGAAGTGCCTCTTCCAGAACAATTTTTTTCTTCTGGCTCTAGTAATGAGATACGCTTGCACAAGCTAGGTGAACTAAGGTGGTTATATGTTGAATCGCTTCCTAGTAGTGTGTGGCCTTTAATGAAGCAATTTTGGTCAGCCAGTGAATATGGCATTGAAGTAGAAGATCCTAACTTAGGTGTAATTGAAACAAGACCGATAGAATTTGAGGGAAATGTATCTAAATTCAGAGTGAAAGTAGAGCACGGCATTAGATCAGCAAGTTCTGAAGTTTTTATATCTCACCTTCAGCAAGCAGATGCAGAATCATGGGTTAGGGTAGATTCAGATAAAAATTTGGAAGACAGTGTACTCAGGGCTGTCCTTAATTTTCTGTCTCAATCATCTTCTTCTCAAGGGACTTCATTAGTAGCTCTTAATCTTAATTTAGGTCAGAAAGCAATTTTAAAACAAGATCTAAATGGTGCTAGTTACATAGAAATGAATCTAGAGTTTTCTAGAGCTTGGGCAGCTGTAGACAGAGCCTTAAAAGAAGCAGTTATTTCCGTTAAAGACCTTGATAGAAAAAATGGAGTCTTTTATGTAACTTTTTCCCAGAAAGAGGAAAAGGGTTTCTTTGGTCGACTTTTAGATTTTAATAAATCTGATATGGAACAAAATTTTAAAATCCTTGTAATGGTTGAGGGTTCTAAATGCATCGTGAAAGTAGAAGGTGATAATCCTGAATCTTTACTTTACGAAAGAGAACTTCTTTCACAAATTAATCAATCTTTATCTTAAAATAAACTTATATGACAAAATTAGAAAAAGGTGATTTAGTTAATTCTGGTAAGGCTAAGTCTCTATACAAAACTTCAGATCCAGATTTGTATATCCTTCATTATAGAGATGATACTTCTGCTTTTGATGGCGAAAAAAAAGAAAGTCTAGAAGGTAAAGGCAAAACTAATAATAAGTTTAATGCTTTTATAATGCAGGAGTTAGAGAAACAAGGTGTCGCTACCCATTTTAACGAACTGCTGTCAGAAACAGATAGTTTAGTAAAGAAGCTTAAAATGATTCCTGTGGAATGTGTCGTGAGGAACATAGCAGCTGGAAGTATTTGTAAGCGCTTGGGATTAAAAGAGGGATTAGAACTAAACCCTCCTACCTTTGAATTCTTTTACAAAGATGATGACCTTCATGATCCTATGATTAACGATTTCCATATAATCTCTTTTAAGTGGGCTACTGAAAATGAGATAACTCAAATGAAAGAAAAAACTTTTCAAGTTAACGAGATTTTAAAAAGACTGTTTGCTAATGCCGGAATGATATTAGTTGATTACAAACTAGAATTTGGGTCTTATAAAGGTGATTTACTTCTTGGAGATGAATTTACCCCAGATGGTTGCAGGGTTTGGGATTCTGAAACAAGAGAAAAATTAGACAAGGATAGGTTTAGGCAAGATCTTGGTGATGTAGTTGAGTCCTATAAACTAATTGCTGAAAGGTTAGGTATAACTTAATTCCTATTTCTTATCTTAAAGATTCATTTATTTTCTTTAAGCTCTCACTACCTGGACATAGCTCCTTTTCAGAAAGTTTGTTAAGAGGGGTATCAGTTAAGTTAAGAATTTCTTTTAAATCATTAGAATCTTCATTTATATAAAGCAATCCAGTTAAGACATTTCCTTTTTCAATGCTATCTTGAATAGCATTCACAGCCATCTTTCGATTTCTAGGGTCATATCCAGAAGAAGTTTTTTCTAGACGAAGCCTTGACCCATCGTGTAAAGAAATTTCTATTTCTGAACCTGGTTGATAGTCTACTTTAATCTCTTTACCGAGGGGAACAAAGTCAGTCCTTGATAAGGCCTCATTATGCTCTCTTATATAATCAAAACTTTTGGTAGACGTATTATGGTTGTTGAAAGTAACGCATGGAGAAAGAATATCTAGTAATGCAAAACCTTTCTGTTTAAAAGCTGCTTTGATAAGGGGAACTAATTGCTCTTTATCTCCAGAAAAGCTTCTTGCTACGAAACCAGCCCCTAATTGTATAGCTAAGGACGCTAGATCTATGGAAGGAAAAAGATTTTCTTCTCCATATTTACTTTTAGATTCTTTATCATTAGTAGCAGAAAATTGCCCCTTTGTAAGACCATAGGTTCCATTATTTTCTATGATATAGGTCATGTTAAGTTGCCTTCTAGCCGCATGTACAAATTGACCTATACCTATTGAAGCGCTATCCCCATCCCCTGAAATACCTAAATAAAGCAGTTCATGATTGGCTAGGTTGGCTCCCGTTCCAATAGAAGGCATTCTGCCATGAACAGAATTGAAACCATGTGACTGATTCAAAAAATATGCAGGTGCTTTAGAAGAACAGCCTATACCGGACAGTTTTGCTATTTGGTGAGACGATAAACTTAGTTGAAAACAAGCCTCTATAATAGCTGCACTAATAGAATCATGCCCGCATCCCGCACAAAGACTTGATACCTGACCTTCATAATCTCTCCTTGTAAGGCCTAACTCATTTATTTCTAGATTAGGATGATGGTTTAAGGGTTTTTTTATATAAGTCATTATTTATTTAATCTCCTGAAGAAGCTAATTTAACTGGGTCGCCTAATATATGTGCTTTTATCTTGTTTGATATAAAGTCTGCAGTAATAGGCTGACCATCGAAAGACAAAACTGATACAAGTTTATCTGGAATTATTCCTCCCTCAGCCATAAGTAAAGTACGCATTTGACCATCTCTATTTTGTTCTACAATAAAGAGAAGATCATGATCCTCTATAAACTCCCAAACCGATAAATTAAAAGGGAAAGATCTTAATCTCATAGTATCTAGCTTAATAGTCTGTTCATTGAGAATATCCAGAGCTTCTTGCATAGCAACTTCAGTACTTCCGAAGTAAATAACTCCCATTGAACTTTTATTAGAAGTTTGTCCGAATACAGGAGAGGGTACATGTTCAGAAGCTGTTTGGTATTTCTTTAACAACCTTGAAAGGTTTTGAGCATTAACTTCACCATCTTCTGTATATCTTGCAAATTCATCATGAGAAGTACCTCTCGTAAAATAAGCTCCTTTTGAAGGGTGTGTACCAGGATAAGTTCTATGTGGAATTCCATCTCCATCAACATCAAGATATCTTCCAAACTGCTCAAGATTTTCAAGATCAGTTTTATTTAATACTTTACCTCGATCATAAGTTGTTGAATCTTCCCAAGAAAACTCTTCTGTAGACCAATCATTCATTCCAAGATCAAGATCTGACATTACTATGATTGGAGTTTGCAATCTATCTGCAAGATCAAATGCTTGAACAGCAAAATCAAAACACTCTTTAGGATCACAAGGGAATAACAGAACATGTTTAGTATCACCATGAGAGGCATAAGCACATGCCAGGAGGTCAGATTGTTGCGTTCTAGTTGGCATCCCAGTGGAAGGACCACCTCTTTGAACATTAAATAAAACTAAGGGTATTTCAGCAAAATAAGCTAAGCCTAGAAATTCACTCATTAAAGATATTCCTGGTCCACTAGTTGCAGTAAAGGCTCTAGCACCATTCCAATTTGCTCCTATAGCCATACCTATTGCAGCTAATTCATCTTCAGCCTGAACTATAGCAAACTTGTTTTTACCAGTGTCTTCTTCTTTTCTTAATTTATCAGTAAAACTTGTAAAGGATTCAGCAAGAGAAGTTGATGGAGTAATTGGGTACCAAGAACAAACTGTTGCACCCCCGTATACACATCCCAAACCTGCTGCATTATTTCCACTTGTAAGAATCATATTAGTTGTTTTAGATGCTTTTTTTACCTCTATTAAACAATCGTTTGAGAGATTTTCTTCTGCATAATCAAATCCAGCATTGAGCGCTAAGAGATTAGGATCAATTAATTTCTCTTTATTTTTAAATTGTTCAGAAATAATATTTATATAAATCTCTTTATCTATATTAAGAATAGATGAGAGAGCACCTAAATAAGCTATATTTTTAAAAAGAAGTCTTTGTTTGGGATTAGAAAATTTTTCAAGGCATATGTTAGTTAGAGGAATACCCATAACATTAATATCCTCTCTATCGAATTCTCTCTTCCAAGAAGAGTCGTAGACAAGGTAGCCACCTTCGTTCAGTTCATTGATATCTTCCTTGTATGATTGTGGGTTCATAGCTACAGCTATATCTACTCCATCTCTTCTTCCAAGATAACCTTTTTCACTAACTCTAACCTCAAACCAGGTAGGAAGACCTTGAATATTGGAAGGGAAAATATTTTTTGGACTCACAGGAACCCCACTCCTAAAGACCCCTTTTGCAAACATTTGGTTAGCACTAGCAGAACCAGAACCGTTAACGTTAGCAAATTTAATTACAAACTCGTTAATAGCTTTAATCTTTTTCATGTTTGGTTATACACTTTTGCTTCTTCGTATAGATAAGTTTGCATATCCCAAGCTCCAGTAGGACATCTCTCTGCACAAAGACCACAGTGCAAGCAAACATCTTCATCTTTTACCATTACTCTTTGGGTGGGTAAATTTTCAGAAACAAGGATATCTTGATCAAGGTTTAAAGCTGGGATACGAAGATTTGCCCTTAATTCTTCTTCTTCATCATTTTGTATAAAATTTATACAGTCTGTAGGACAAATATCTACGCATGCATCACATTCAATACATAGATCTTCAGAAAAAACGGTTTGTACATCACAGTTTAAACATCTTTGTGCTTCTTCAAGCGCTAGTTGTTCATCAAAGCCTAATTCTACTTCTACTTTAAGGTCTTTAAGAGAAATAGATTGATCGGCATGTGGAACGATAAATCTTTTAGCTTGTGAAACATCATTATCATAAGACCATTCATGGATCCCCATCTTTTGACTAACTAGGTTTGCACCTGGTTCAGGTCTCTCAAATAAATCCTTTTGTTGACAGAATTTATCAATAGAAATAGCAGCTTGATGACCATGGGCAGCAGCCCAAATTATATTCTCTGGACCCCAAGCAGCGTCCCCGCCAAAAAAGACCTTGGGGTGGGTAGACTGGAAGGTAACTCTATCTATTATAGGCATATCCCATTCACCAAACTCTATTCCTATATCTCTTTCTATCCAATGAAAAGCATTATCTTGACCTATTGCCATTAAGACATCGTCACACTCAAATATAACTGGTTCTTCCCCTGTGGGGACTAAACTTCTTTTTCCGTTATCATCAAATACTGCTTCGACCTTTTCAAATTCAACCCCTGCAAGTTTTCCATTGTTCATAACAAATCTTTTTGGTACATGATTTTCATGGATTGGAATACCTTCATCCATAGCTTCTTCTTTTTCCCATTCAGAAGCTTTCATTTGATCAAATGGGCTTCTAACTGTTACTTTTACATCCTCAGCCCCTAATCTTAGAGAAGACCTACAGCAATCCATAGCAGTATTACCACCACCTATGACTACAACTTTTTTACCTACAGAAGTTGTATGTTCAAAGGCAATACTTGTTAACCAATCAATTCCTATGAAGATATTTTTATCAGCTTCTTCTCTCCCTTCTATTTGTAAATCTTTACCCTTAGGTGCTCCAGTCCCAACAAAGATGGCATCAAAATCTTCTTTAAGCAGTTCTTTCATACTTTTTACTTCAGTATTAAATCTTGCTTCTACGCCCATATTAAGCACTAAGTTAACTTCTTCATCTAAGACCTCTACAGGCAATCTAAACGAAGGAATATTAGTTCTCATTAATCCTCCACCTTGTGGATCCTTTTCAAAAAGAATGCACTCATATCCCAATACGAGTAAATCTCTTGCTACAGTTAGGGAAGCAGGTCCTGCACCTATTAAAGCAATTCTTTTTCCATTTTTTTTCTTTGGAACTTCTGGTAATCTTTGAGATATATCTCCTTTAAAATCGTATGTAACTCTTTTTAACCTACAAATAGCAACAGGCTTCTCATGGGTTCTATTTCTTCTGCATGCAGGTTCACAAGGTCTATCACAAGTTCTTCCAAGAATTCCCGGAAAAACATTTGATTCCCAATTTATCATGTAGGCATCGGTATAGTTTCCTTGAGAGATCTGACGAATATATTCAGGTACAGGTGTATGAGCAGGGCAAGCGTACTGACAGTCTACAATTTTATGGTAATACTGAGGATCAGTTGTATTTGTTGGCGGCATGTAGTTTTCTACATGTTTAGCTTTTTCTTCTTTATTTGGAACTTTTTTTAGTTTAGCTTCTTCTATTTTTTGGCGAAATTTATCTACTACTTTCCATCTTTTTTCTTGAGCAGAAGTTAAATCATGGGTTTTCAGTGATTCTCTTAGATCGTAACCTAATTTATCTCTGAGAGTTCTGGGAACAGCTACTTTAATCCACCAAGTATTGTGCCTTTTAAAAAGATAACGAGTGTCCATACCTGTTTCTTAGAATTATTGAGTTAATGTACCTTTTATTTTTTTGTGTATGGTACATAAAAAAACTTATAATACCAACTGTTTTTAATGATTATTTAAAAAAAATAACTGTCCAAAATTTATACAGGTACATATATTCTATTCTTGACAAAAATAGTCAGAAATATACAATGGGTTTTATGAATCTCACTACAAAAGGAAAATATGCAGTTCTGGCTCTTTTAGATTTGACTCTCAATGAATCAAGGTTCTGTTATGTTTCTTTATCCGAAGTTGCTAAAAGACAAAATATTCCAGCTCCATATTTAGAACAACTTTTTAGAAATTTAAGAAAAGCCGGAATCCTAGAAGCAGCTAGAGGCCCGAAAGGAGGTTTTAGACTAGCTAGAGCATCTAGTGATATTAATATAGCAGAAGTAGTACTTGCTGTTGAAAAAATAACGAATGAAGATAAGTGTGAAGGAAAAGGAGAATGTGAAGCAGGTGCTCATGATCTCTGGACAAGCCTTAATGAAGAAGTTAATAATTTCCTAGTGAACAAGTCACTTAATGATGTTCTTAAATCTCAGCAATTTCAGCAAAATCTAACTAAGCAGGCATTGATTGCTACAGGATAAAAAATTATGAAACTACCTATTTATCTAGATTATGCTTCTACAACTCCTATAGATGGAAGAGTGGTTGAGAAAATGAAGGAATTTATGACTTTAGAAGGTAATTTTGGTAATCCTGCTTCTAGATCTCATGGTTATGGTTGGAAGGCAGAGGAAGCTGTTGAAGGATCCAGATTAAATGTCGCTAAGCTTCTAAACTGTGATCAGAGAGAGATTGTGTGGACTTCTGGAGCCACAGAATCTGACAACTTAGCTATTAAAGGAGTAGCTAGATTTTATAAAGAAAGAGGTAACCATATAATTACATCAAAGATAGAACATAAGGCTGTTCTTGATAGCTGTAGGCAACTAGAAAGAGAAAATTATGAAGTCACATATCTAGATCCAGACCCAAGAGGTATTATTAGTCCAAAAATAGTTGAAGAGGCTATTACAGAAAAAACAATCCTCGTTTCTTTAATGCATGTAAATAATGAAATAGGAGTTATAAACGATATTAAAAATATAGGTAAAATAACCAGAGAGAAAGGAGTCGTTTTCCATGTTGATGCAGCTCAAAGTGCTGGTAAAGTTCCTATAGATTTATCTTCTTTAGAGGTTGATCTTATGTCTTTCTCAGCCCACAAGATTTATGGACCTAAAGGAATTGGAGCCTTATATGTTAGTAGAAAACCTCGAGTGAGGCTTGAAGCTCAGATACACGGAGGAGGACATGAAAGAGGTATACGCTCTGGTACTTTAGCAACCCATCAAATTGTAGGTTTAGGCGAGGCCTTTAAGATAGCTGCTTCTGAAATGAATAGAGATAATAAGCGAATAAAATCTTTGAAGAACAGGTTGTGGAAAGGATTTAAAGATATTGAAGAAGTTTATTTAAATGGGGATCTAGAAAACAGCGCCCCAGGTTTTTTAAATGTTAGTTTTAACTTCATTGAAGGCGAATCTTTAATAATGGCCTTAAAAGATATAGCTGTTTCTTCAGGTTCAGCATGTACCTCTGCTAGTCTTGAGCCTTCTTATGTTTTGAGAGCTTTAGGACTAAAAGATGAATTAGCTCATAGTTCAATTAGGTTTGCAGTAGGCAGATTCACCACAGAAGAAGAGGTGGACTTTACGATAAAACTAGTAAGAGATTCAGTTGAAAAACTTAGAGAACTCTCTCCATTGTGGGATATGTATAAGGATGGAGTTGATATGGATTCAGTAGAATGGGTAACGCATTAATAATTATATTGTTATAAGGGGGAAAAATGGCATATAGCAAAAAAGTAGTAGATAAGTTTGAAAAGACTTTAAAAGAACCTGAAAAAAATAGTGTTGGAAGATGGGATCCTAACCAACAAGACATTGGAACAGGCATGGTGGGTGCTCCAGCATGCGGCGATGTTATGAGATTACAGATTAAGTGTGAACTGGAAAAGAACAAACATGTAATTAGGGATGTGAAGTTTAAAACTTATGGTTGTGGCTCGGCAATTGCTTCTTCAAGTGAACTTGTGGATATGCTAAAAGGCAGAACTTTAGAAGAAGCTAAAGCTATAAAAAATAAGGATATAGCTAAGGCTTTAGACCTACCTCCTATAAAGATTCACTGCTCAGTTTTAGCTGAAGATAGCATAAAACAGGCGATACAAGACTTTGAATCAAAATTATAGAAATATTAAAAAATGGTAGAGATATCTTCATTTAATCCAAACGGCTTTACACTTACTGAAGCTGCAGAAGATCATCTTAGAAAGAACCTTAATTCTAAAAGCTCTGGAATAGGGATTAGATTTTCTGTAGAAGAGACCTCAGGATGCTCTGGTTATTCATACTCCTTGGACTATGTAGAGCAAAGTGCAGAAGAAGATTTAATTTTTGAAAGTAATGATTTAAAGGTATTTATTGATCCAGGTTCTTTTGTTTATTTAAAAGGTACAAAGGTTGATTTCGTAACAGAAGGGGTAAACGAAGGAATTAAATTCCATAATCCCAATGTAAAGGCTGTTTGTGGGTGTGGAGAAAGCTTCGAAGTTAATACCTAGAAAGATTTTTATTCTTTTACTTGCAAGTGCCTAAGATTAAGGTTTTTCCTCATCCAGAAATGTGTCCAAAAGGTCAGGATATAGATGGTAAGGTTGGTGAAACCCTCTGTGAAACGATGTTAGATAATAAGATACCCATAGAGCATGCTTGTGAGTTATCTTGTGCCTGCACCACTTGTCATGTCATAGTTAGAAAAGGGTTTCAAACTCTTAAATTAGCAACAGATGAAGAAGAAGATATGCTGGATAAGGCTTGGGGATTGGAAGCAAACTCTCGATTGAGTTGTCAGATTATTATC
>CEUS01041688.1_pt1 | contig 44401 bp, 36 predicted proteins | sample 427031 | NCBI WGS metagenome assembly CEUS01 (sample SAMEA2622837, study PRJEB7988) | marine metagenome | biome: marine biome (ENVO:00000447); feature: marine epipelagic mixed layer (ENVO:xxxxxxxxx); material: "saline water (ENVO:00002010), including plankton (ENVO:xxxxxxxx)" | depth 140 m | reverse complement strand
GGCTATGCTCGTGGTTTAGAGTACTTGTCTCAGCCTTCGGATCGTACGTTCGGTGTCAACGTCTCGGTCACTAGATAACGGAAAGGAGGTAACAACGATGCGAAACGTGAAACTGCAATCGCTCACAGTCCTCTTGGCCGTTGTTATTAGTACGGCAGGGTGTGACGAGATGAGTAATCTTACAGACATAAACGAAAACCCTAATGCTCCTACTTCATTAGCGCCAACGTTTGTGCTCCCGTCTTTGGTACGGGGCTTGGCCAATGAACTGGTGGGAGAAAATAATATTGATTTGCCATCGGCATCACTTTTCGTGCAGCACAATGCACGTATCCAGTATGCTGGTACGGATCGCTACGATTTAGGTACTGACTATGGCTCTGGTTACTGGGGTAGTTACTACAGTCTTTCCGGAGATCCGCCTAACGGAGTATTTGTGCTAGCTACCCATCTACTGGAATCAGCTTTGGCACTTAACCCGGCAGATCCTAATAAAGTTGCAGTAGCGAGAATTTTAAAAGCATATGCTGCTCATAACCTAACAGATATGTACGGCGATGTTCCTTATACAAAAGCTGTTCAAGGTGCTGCTGAAACGCCGAACATCAGGCCGAAGTATGATACTCAGCAATCAATCTATGCTAATTTGTTTTCTGAGCTTGCGGCTGCCACGAGTTCGATCACTAGTGGATCTGGTTATACGAGTGGTGATCTAGTCTTTGGTGGAGATATGGCTAAGTGGAAGGCATTCGGTAATTCACTTCGCCTGCGTCTCGCCCTGCGCCTATCGGAAGTAGACCCCGCCACGGCTCAGTCCGAGGCAGCAGCAGCGGTTGCTGCGGGAGTTATGACGAGTACCGCACAATCGGCCGCACTCAATTATTCGTCCGCAGCTCCTGACCAGAACCCAATGTGGGTAGGGTTCGTTGAGCGTCCTGGTGACTATCGTCCCGGCAAGTTCTTTGTCGATGAGATGGTTAGAAGGGATGATCCGAGAGTTCGTTTCCATGCTGACCTGACAGCAGACTATCTGTCAGGCAAGACTGCTGTGAAGCATCGTGGAATGCCGAACGGATATGCTGACGACCGTGCTTTCGATGAGGAAACTCCTCCATCGAGAGATTTCGATTATGTATCCCAGGTTGGTGCCTGGCACTTGAATCCTGGTGCTCCTGCTTTCTTCATGGAATATGCTGAGGTTGCGCTGTTACAGGCTGAGGCTGCGGAGCGCGGATGGATTAGCGGAAGTGCACAAACTTTCTACGAGGCAGGAATTGATGCTTCGTTTGATGTTTACAAGGATGGATGTGCTGCAGATTGTGGTGCATTTGTGACGCCTGCTGTGGCAGCTATTACTACTGCTGAGCGTGATGCATATAAGGCTCATGCCCTTGTGAAATACGGTGGTGGTGGAGAAGGTGGCACAGAAACTAATCTATCTCTCATTCAGAGACAGTATTGGTTCACGCTATGGGATCAAGGCCTAGAGGCTTTTAATAAGTATCGTCGCACCAACGTGCCGGTGCTTACTCCGGGCCCAGATGCCTTTAACAACTGTGTGCCGCTACGCTGGCCCTATCCGAGAAGTGAGCTGACCTTTAACCAGTCTAGTGTTCAAGCTGCTATCGCTAATAATGGTGGTGAAAACGCTTGGGACGAGAGAGTTTGGTGGGATGCTTCGGGACAGGCTACTGGAGTAGCTACTTCAACTTCGTCCGGAATTAAAAGTGCTGGAACTGGTGCACCTGGAGGAGTTGCCTGCGCACTTTAACACTTAAAGAACTTTAACATTAAGCTCGCGCCCCCTGCTTTTTTGGCAGGGGGCGCGGTTCTTTTCCATACTCTGTTCATGGAGGTTTGTGTGAACCATAAGCATAAGCATGCAGATAATGTGCCCACTGAAAGAGTAGGTGCTGGTTCTGGCACCGTGCGTCAGGTTCTAATCAGCTCTGACGAAGGACCTAATTTCGCTATGAGACGATTTATTATGGAGCAGGGTGGTGGAATGCCTAATCACACCAACACCGTGGAACATGAGCAATATATATTGAACGGCAATGCACGCATCGGAATTGGGGACGAAGTGATTGAAGTGAAACGGGACGATGTGGTATTTATTCCTGCTGGTGTCCCTCACTGGTATGAATCTTTAGGTCCCGAGCCGTTCGAATTCATCTGTGTAGTTCCTAATGGTCCAGATGAGATAAGACTAGTTGAGGACAATTAGGAATCGCTAGCGATTCAGGTTCTCCAAAAAAATCACACCACCAGCAAGTCCGCCAGAAAAGATGTCCAGGTCACTATCGCCATCGATGTCTGCTACTGAGGGTGTCGAGTAATTGGGTAGCGGAAGGGTAAATGTCGAGTCTTGGACGAACACCGGATCTGTGGTATTGCCTTCCCGAATATATAGAAGTACTCCACCTGGTTCTCGGCCTAGGAGCAAATCCTTTTTTCCGTCTTCGTTCATGTCTGCGAAGATTGGAAAGCTTCTACGGCCAGCATCGATATCCTGAAATTTGTCGCTCACTAATTCAAAAGAGGGTTCTTGGGGTGTGCCTATGTTACGATAAAAATTAAGCTCACCCGAAGACTCTCCAACAAAAAGGTCCAAGTCACCATCCCCGTCCAGGTCTGCTAATGCAGGTGTGCTGTTACTGCCACGAGTAAGTTTTACAAAAGTTGTATCGACCAGAACGAAATCAGGTTCTTTTCGGGAGCCTTCGTTTCTGTAAAAAGACACGCCCTTGTTCCAGGTTCCCACTAACATGTCCAGGTCTCCGTCATTATCCAAGTCTCCTATTGCTGGAGCGTAGTGATACGTAGCAAATAGATTTATTGGTTCTCTTTCTTGGAAAGATGGATCTTGTGCTGATCCAATATTTTCGAATTGGTACATCCGGGCAGTATAAGGATCCTCTGAATCAATCTTATTAGATACGAGAAGATCCAAGTCCCCATCATCATCAAGATCCGCTAAGGTTGGAATACTCTCGCTTCCCACATCTAAGGTGTATATGAATTGGCTGCTACGTTGGACAAAATTGCGGTCAACTTGTTCATAGAAAAGGAAGTTTTTAATTGTAGTGAGATTAGGATTAAAAGCCCCACCTAATACACCTACGAAGAGATCGAGGTCACCGTCGTCATCGATGTCGGCTAATGTGGGAGCATTGTATCCGCTAGTTGAAAGAGAGCCTTCAACCTCTAAGGGAAGAGGGTCGCCTAAGAGCACAGGTTCATTACAGGATCCCGTATTCTCGAGGTATAATATGCTGGGCTCAAAAAAATCACCCCAAAAGAAATCAAGGTCACCGTCATCATCTAGATCTGCGAAAGCCATTGAGTTAGCTCCATGTAGGCTTCCGAGCTGGGCTACAATCTCGATACCCTGAAATCGATCTTCCACGAACCGGAATAAGGGAGCTTCTTCTGATGATTTTGAGGATGTCTCGTATCTGCTTATTGTTCCGTCTACTCGTCCTAGAAATAGATCCCAGTTTCCATCGCAGTCGATGTCGTTGAGACTTGGGATGTTCTGTCGGTCAGCGAATAAGGGTTTACTGTTTACATCCCGAACAGAATCACCCACAGCAATAAATTTGGCATTCTGAGGAGTTCCCTGGTTCTGGAAATACTGTATATAGCTGAACGGATGTTCGGTTAGCATGTCCAGATCACCATCTTGGTCGAAATCTAATAGCCTGCTCCATTCTCCTATATCTAAATCTTGATATCGGTCAGTACGCCATACGAAATCAGCTTCCTCTGCAGTACCCATATTCTCGAAGTACATCAGTTCACCGGTACGTTCTTGAAGTAAGAGGTCCAGGTCTCTGTCATCATCAAGATCAATGAATTGAGGACGTGGTACGTTTAGGCCGCCGAGGAAGGGGTATTTGTAGTATTGACCATCTTTGTCGAGCACCTGGAAGGCGTCTACTGAACGTACGAAACCACCTGTTTCTTTGTCCTTTTTGTATTCTACAGGATTTATTGATATTACAGAGGGTTCATAAACTCCACAGGCTGTGATTGCCAGGCTTCCTAGAATCCACAAAGCTGTATTTTGGCTAGCCATTGTCACGGAAACTTTTTTCATATTATGCTGGACTTTATCTTTCTTCATAACGTGTATTATATGGTAGTGGATCCTTGTTAATCATGTGCACGAGGGAGAATGGATTTATCCATTCTCCCTCTCTTAAGTTATTTTTTGACACTTATTTTATTTGTATGCTCAGGTGATTGGTTGCCTCTTCTTTAGGACAAAAAGACCTTCGTTGCCACTAGTAACTATAACAACACCACTCTTGAAATATGGATAATTACTCCATGATCCTCCCATGCCTGCGGAATTATCTCCGTAAGGTACAGTGTCAAAGTATCCTATTTCTACAGGATTTTCAGGGTCGCTGATATCAAGAACTCGCAGTCCACTGCGGTAATTCGACTGATACATGATGTTGCCGTGAGTGTACAAATTGTGATCGCTGGATTCTTGTGTGCCAAAGTGTTCTTTGACTAGCTGGGGGTCATCCAAATCTGATACGTCCCAAATCAAAGTACGAGTTTTTGGTTGGCCAGCTATCTCGTCCGTTTCATCGTTCATATAATAGTAGTGATGATCTTCGGTGAGCCAGCCTTGATGGGCATATCCCACGCTAGGATAGCTAGCCCTAGATAGAGCAATAGTATTAGATGGGTCCGTAACGTCTGCTATACTCAGGGCAGTCTCATTGGCACCCATGCATATTTGTTTGCCGAAGTGTTCTTTGTCGGGGCCCCTATAAGTAAGACATTGTGCGTCATGGGTGTAACCTGTACTTGCTCTTCCGGTCTGAATATCTGCAAAGCAGCCAGCAAACTTAGGATTAGTGGGTTCCTGGATGTCTATGATGTGCAGGCCACCACCACAAGTCTCTCCGCCGCCTCGGTTTCCTACACTATAAGCGAATCCGGATTCTTCATTGATAACGATATTATGGGCACTGGCTATTCCATCGTAATGAGCTGTTTCTTCGAAAGTTACGGGTTCTGTGATGTTGCGGAGTTGGGTAAGGTCAAAGATCTGAACCCCATGCTGGCCCGCTCCGTCAGCTACGATAAAAGCATGATCCTTATAGACTTTTATATCTGTCCATGTACTTGGGTTAGAGCCCTCGGGTCGTAGCAGTTGTCCCAGGTATATAGGATTAAGAGGATCACTGATGTCCACGAAGGCAGATCCATCGCGACGGCCAACCAGAGCGTATTCGTGCCCGGTTTCTGGATCGGTCCAACCCCATACATCGTTCACGGTAACTCCTCGGGGTGCCATGTCCTTGATGGGCATTAAGGACAATAGATCGTATTCTTCACAGTCAAAGGCATATGCCACGCCAGTTGTACAATCGATCTGTCCTCCAATGACCGCATCGAATCCCTCTCTATCACCCATTATAGATTCTTCTATCTCCCATTGACCTTCATTTCGTTTATAAATGGTGACAGTTCCGGTACCGAAATCGGCACCGGTCACGCCCACAGCTGCTATATCTCCATCGATAGCTACAGTCTTAGCGAAAGCATCACGCACTTGTTCGCCACTACCAAGTTTGGTGGCTTCATACCAACCTTCATTTACATCACCTGATATGGTATATAGCACTCCATGTCTGTTGGCTCCTGGTGCTCCAATCCAAATTCCATCGTCTGTGATAGCAAGTGCAGATCCGAATAAATCCTGTTGAAATCCATCGAAAGAGACGAGGTGGCCACGCGGGCTCCATTCTTCTTGTGATTCATCATAATCGAATATGAATACTGCTCCTTGGTTTTGTTTTTTCCCTGGAGCTGATACAAAAGCCAGGTCAGATGAGGTTATTATCAGCGATCCGAAGAGATCATTGGGCTCTACTCCTGGTGTTGCTAGTATGCCTGTTTGTTGCCAAGTGTTTTCATTTTGCCGGAAAGTATATGTAACCCCAGTCCCGTTAGCGGCTGGAGCACCAACGATAATTTGTTTTCCGCTAATAGCTACGCTAGTTCCGAATCCTGTACTGTCGTTAGCGTTCGTGATCATACCTTGGGATGTCCACCCGTTATCAGAGTTGGTGAACACATGGGCTGTTCCCTGGCCCTTGTACTTAACTTGGCGGCTACGAACTCTCTGTCCTGGCGATCCCACAACCGCCACTCCATTATCCAAGGCAAGTGAAGCTCCAAAGTCAGTGTCAGGACCCAAATCTTTTGCCGTCAATATTTCTACTTCTTGCCAGTATCCTGAATCCTGTTGTTCAAACACATATACCGCTCCTGCACCATTGTTTTGAGCAGTGGCAGTGATCATCATGGTCGAACCATCTACGGCGATAGCTGTACCAAAACGGTCTCCTGAAAAAGCATCGGAAGCCTGAAGGCGTCCTGCTTCCTCCCATCCGTTCGGCCCTTGCCGATAGAGGTATACGGTTCCAGGCGTGATAACATTGCCTGCTACGCCCACTAGAACATCGGTACCGCTCACTGCTACGGCACCACCATAACCTTGAGCCGTAACTGAAGGTGCATTAATGGTTAGGCTGGCAATAATAATAAATAAGCTGTAGCTAAAACGTCTCATTAAATACCTCACAACAGACTGAAGGGAATTGTGATCAAACATCATTAATGTTAATAAATATTTTAGATATGCTATATATGTAGGCAAGTGGTAAAACTGCTTTATACAGGACACTTGTGTATTATATGTCTTATTAGATAAGTGTTACTTAAGGAAATCTTCTAATGCTTTATTCACGCAACTACTATAGTGTGAGGTATCCATGAGTACAGATTTTAAATTTTCAGGTGCCATGTTGTTGTCTTTTTTCCTGGTCGTAATGGTACCCTTTACGTCTGTGACCGCACAGACTTCTGCCGGACTAAGGCCTATGTCATTTCTCGATGTCCAGAATATGGCAAGAGCTGGTTCCTGGGCTCCAAGTCTGGATGGCAGGTGGATGCTATACACTGTTACGACTCCGGACTGGCAAGAAGCTGAAGAGCAGTCGGATATACATCTGGTTTCTATGCAGGAGGGTATGTCTTCAAACCGACAGATGACCTTCACTGAAGATAAGAACGAGAAATCTCCCGAATGGCTTAAGAATTCCAATGCATTCGTTTTCTTGTCTAATCGGGATGGAGAGAAAGACCAACTCTATCTGATGCGTCCTGATGGTGGTGAGGCTCAACGCATTACAGATATGGAAGAGGGAATCTCTACTTTCTCTTTCAGCGATGATGGTCATTGGTTGGTTTATAGAAGTGGCAAATTGAACCGAGAACAACTTTATCTCTTGCCTGTAGATGGGATTGTGGATGCTGAATCCGATCAGCTTACAGACGGAAAGGTGGGGGTTAAAAAGTGGGAGTGGTCACCGGACAGTCGGAGTATCTATTTCATCATGCCAGACTCCCTGAATGAAGATGAAGAATACCGCCGTAAGGAAGGTTTTACTGTGGACATCAAAAATATGGTCACTCCTATATCTAATTTGTGGTCTCTGGAGCTAGAGAACAGAATCAAGGACCAAATTACTGATGACCCAGATATCAGTGTGGAAGATTTCAGATTATCTAATGATGGGGAATGGATCACCTTCACGGGTGGTTCTACCAAAAGGTATGAACGTAATATTACAGGATCGCGTTTATATGCTGATCAATTCTTGCTAGAAATTTCCACAGGTGATATTGAGCGTCTGACGAACAATTACGAAGTACGTGAGAGCTTGCCTGATATCTCTCCAGACGGTCGCTGGATAGCTTTTTCAGCTCCAGATAACATGACACGGTATACAATGACTGAAAACCGTGTCTATGTTCGTGAAGTTGTCGATAGAGGTGGTGATTTCCGTAAACTTGGAAAAAGATTTGACGCAAGCTTAAGCGTAGGATTTTGGTCAGAAGATAGCAACACTATCTATTTCAACTCTGGTGTTCAGGTCACAACACAAATTCATGCACTGGATGTTAATAGTGGCGATGTCATTCAGGTTACTTCAGAGAGAGCATCTTTACGTGTAAACAGAGATAAAGATACGGGCACTATTCTCATTGATTACCAGGATCCCAAAACCCCTCGCACCGTTTTCAGGGTTAATAATGTTGATGACTTTTCCGATCGCTCTAAATGGATCCAACTCGTTGATGCTGCTCCGGAAGTACATGATATGGACCTTGGCGAAGAGGTTGAAATCAACTGGCGCTCCACTGACGGGAATATAGTTGGCGGTATTTTAGTGAAACCAGTTGGATACCAAGAAGGTCAGAGGTATCCTCTCATTGTTGCCATTCACGGTGGCCCAGCCTCTGCAGATGTTCTTCGCTTCAACGGTGGATATAACTCTCAGGTATATGCTGGTGCGGGATATGCTGTGCTTAAACCGAATTACCGGGGTTCTCGTAACTACGGCAATGCTCACCGGACCGATATTGTAGGAGATTATTTCACATTGGGTTTTGATGATATAATGACAGGAGTAGACTATCTGATCGATGAGGGCATAGTAGATCCAGAACGTATGGGGGCATTAGGGTGGAGTGCTGGTGGCCATTGGTCTAATTGGATCTTGACCCATACAGATCGTTTCAAGGCTATCAGCTCTGGGGCTGGAACCATGAACTGGATATCCATGTATGCTCAAAGTGATGTCCAGAGAAATCGTCAATTCTATATAGGCGACGATTTTTTATACGATAATTTCGATCCTTATTGGAACCAATCTCCTCTTAAGTATATCGCAAATGCTAAGACTCCTACGATGATACACGTAGTAGAGGGTGACCCACGAGTTCCCAGCCCTCAGTCAGTAGAATTACATATGGCTCTAAAGAAGTTGGGAGTTCCCACAGAACTCTTTATGTATCCTGGTCGCAGTCATGGCATTCGTGGTTCTCGTAATCGGTTCCTGAAAGCTGTGAGTGAGATGGCCTGGATGGATTACTATGTTCGTGGTATAGGAAATAAGTTTGAGTGGCAGGACGTGCTGGAGACACTCAAGGGCAATAGAGAGAAAATGAAATCTAAAACGGATGGTGATTCAGGAATGGGTAATTAATGAGTAGGATTTTGCTACGTCTAATAAAATTGTTCCACAAGGTACATGAGTAGTGAAGCGTTATAGCTTTGGGGTGTCAGGTCTCATGCTCAGCATTGTTTTCCTTATTGCTTGTGGTGAGGAGAGAATGGATGAAAGCTCAAACTTAAGGATCCAGAATCCACTTCTAAGAGTTGATAAATTCAATGATGAACCACCTGAAAACTTTAGTGTTAGCTTCCAGACTACTCAGGGAGATTTCGTCATCAAAGTACATAAGGAGTGGGCTCCTCTTGGGGCGGCACGCTTTTACAATCTAGTAAAACATGGATGGTACGATGGGGTTCGTTTTCACAGGGTCCTAAAAAATTTCATGGTAGGGTGGGGCATTCACGATGATCCCTATGTAAATGCGGTGTGGAAAAATGAGCTATTAATCGATGACCCTGTTATAAAGTCTAATACTAAAGGGGCGGTATCTTTTGCTAAGGGTGGGGCCAACAGTCGTACTGTACAAGTATTCATAAACTATAAAGACAATTCTAGCCTGGACAATCGTGGTTTTGCTCCATTTGGTGAGGTGGTGGAGGGTATGGATGTAATTGGTAGTCTATACTCCGAATATGGAGATGGCCCCCCTAGGGGGGAGGGTGTTTATCAGGCTATGGCCATGGCTAAGGGTGCTGAATACTTCCAAGAGGAATTTCCGAATCTGGACAGAATCGTCCGTGTTTCCCTAGTGCACGATTGACTATTGTTGGTCTTGGTTGCTACCAACTTACATACTTGTACATCAGACGAATCAACTTATATGCTTCAGTCATATTCTGCGCATCATATTCTACAGTTGTTCCGTCCACCCTCCTCATTCCAGGAATAGCTTGAAGAATGTCAGATCGGGTTGTTGATGAAAAGTGCATTTGGATGTTTACAGGTTCGGTGATTTTAAGCGGAGTGGCACTTTCTAGATCGCCCAGTGCTTCTAAGGTTGTAGCCCGCAAGCGGGTCCTTACGATTTCTGGATGTATTAGGCGGGCTACCTGATATCCTATAGCTTCTTTTGTCGCCACGACCCGTGTCTCTATTAATGCACTGAACTGTTCGGTGAAGGTCAAGTCACCGGCAGCCAATATTACCGGCACTCCGTGCGAAGCTGCATAGTGGGCGTTTAATCCACCTTCTCCCACTTCGATTCCGTTTAACCAGAGCCCTTTTACGGATCCCGATCCTGTGTGGGCCAAGAATCCCCCTTCGGTACCTGCACGAGCATGATATCCTAGAAAGATGGCAGCATCGAATGATCCGTCTAGTCCTTGTACCATACCCAGTGGCTTGATGTTACCCTGAATATAGGTGACACGTGGGTCAAGGCTCGTGTGCAGTAAATTTTGCATATCACCATGAGAATCATTCACCAAGATATGAGCTTGACCATGATCGAAAATTGCTTCCACTACTGTGTTAACTTCGGCAGTCATTAGCTCGCGGCCTGTGGCGTAGTCTTTGCCACTGCCGTTTGTCATTTTGCCTGTCCCTATACCCCCTATCCCTTCCATATCCACGGATATGAATATCCGGGGAACACTACTCTGTCCTGCTAGTTCGGATGTATTTAATCCTGATGCAAATATCGAAATTACCAGTAACAAAGTTGGAAGGCGATCTGCTATCATAGTAGTTATTCCTAGATGATGAAATTGACCAAATATGGCAGAATAGATTGTGAATCAATATATTTGTAAACTGCTGATTTAACATTAAGAATAGGGGCTTAGCCTTAACATTTCGAGTCCTGGTAGTGTCTTAAGTTTATCAGGCTAAATATTGATCCGTTTGGTCACAGTATGGGAGACTTTAATATGGAGCAGTTATTAAAGAGTGTAGCGGTGACTATTGGTGTATTTATGTTGGTTTCCTGTAGTGATACAGTTGGCCCCGATAGCAATGCCGCAGATTCACAAATATCTACGCTTACACTTGATGTCGCCATGGTATCAGCCGATGAGCTTATAGAAGATGTTGCAGAGTTAGAATTGGATTTTGCTGATGTTATTGGTGGAGTGTTTGCAGAAGTTGATGCTGGATCTGCAGAACCTATTAAGCGTTCTCGAACAAAAACTTTCTATGATGCTGATGGGAATGAACAGTTTGGCTTCAACAAATTAACTACGGCCTCGGTTCATATCTTGAGCGAGGTTAGTGGCGAATGGGCAAGGGGCAATTGGTCTAAATCAGGTTCACGCAATAGAGACATTACAATTACGGGTCTCGAGGGTGAAGAGACCAGCCGTACTGTGAACGGGACTGGTAGTAGTGCTAGATCCAAGAGCCATTATTCTGATGAGAATGGTTCTCGTAGCTATGAAATGTCTAGCACCTCAGTAATTACTAATGTGATTCGTGGGGTCCCCCGCAAAGATAATCCTTATCCACTCTCCGGTACTATCACCCGAAATATTACTGTAGAAATTGTAAATGGTAAAAACGGTGATGAGACACGTACCAAGAATGTTGTCGTTACTTTTAATGGAACTCAATTTGCTAGTATGACTATAGATGGCGAGGAATTAGAAGTAGACTTATCAGCTCGCAAGGGTAAACATCCGTTCCGCAAGAAGAGTAAGGGTCCGCCCTCCAGCTGAGGGTGCTATTGATTGTTATAGAAACGGGGAAGGGGAAACCCTTCCCCGTTTCTATTGTTGGGTGACGTATGATCTTTGATATGATATAGGAGCATAACAATGAGTATTGATCGTTCCAGGATACCTCGGCGAGACTTTTTCCGTCACAGTGTGGGCATAGGAACTAGCGCTTTGGCTATAGGCCATGTTCCTGTAGGCATGACACAAATGCAACATGACGATTCCACAGGGGTGCCACTCATCATCACAAGCCATTCAAATGATACGGGTAAAGAAGCCATGCGACAGGCATGGGATATCCTGAACAGTGGAGGCAATGCTCTCGATGCAGTGGAACGAGGTGCAAATGTCATTGAGGTCGATCCGGAGGATTCGGGTGTAGGATATGGTGGAATGCCCAACGAAGAGGGCGTTGTCCAACTTGACGCATCCGTAATGGACGGGAAGACCTACAACGCAGGTTCTGTAGCTTCTCTAGAAAATATCAAAACACCTGCATCGGTCGCACGCCTTGTTATGGAGCGTACAGATCATGTGATGTTAATAGGTACTGGTGCTTTGGATTTCGCACGGTCTTTTGGGTTTGAGGAAGTGGATCTAATGACTGAAAAGTCTCGTGAGCGGTGGCTTGTCTGGCGAGAAAAACGGAGTGATCGAGACGATTGGGGTTCACCTGACCATCTTAGAAAACCTGGAGGAGAAGAAATTGGAAGCTGGGAAGAAGGAGTAGATTTCCACTACGGAACAACCAATGTTCTAGCCGTGGACTCTAACGGAGATATTTCTGGCATCACGACCACTAGCGGGCTGAGTTTTAAGATTAACGGTCGCATCGGCGATTCTCCGGTCATAGGTGCTGGCCTATATGTTGATAACGATGTAGGAGCTGCAGGTGCTACAGGCCGAGGAGAAGATGTTATCAAGTGCTGTGCATCGTACTACATAGTTATGCGCATGGGACAAGGCCGTTCCCCTCAAGAGGCGTGTGAGGATGCATGTGACCTTATCGTTCACAAATACAGAAATATAAATCCAAATTTCTTCCCGTCAGAAAAATTCGTGGCCATCAATAAGAACGGAGAATACGGGGCTGCCTCCATGGGTAACAACAGAGGTCGTCCTCGGATGACGGTCAGGAGTCCTCAAGGTTTAGAGATTTACGAGGGTAGTACACAGTATACAGGCTAGGGGCGACTCTTTATCTAGCATTTGTATGTCAAGTTGATGAAATAGATACTAATAAATATGAAACTTCTCGTTTTTAGTGATTTACATAGAGACTTGGCTGCAGCTGACTCTATAGTTAAAAGAGCTGAAGATGTGGATGTAGTGATTGGGGCTGGAGACTTTGCCGTAAAGCGTAGAGGTATCGAGGACGTATTAGAAATCCTGAGTAGTATAGCTCGTCCTAGTGTTTTGGTACCTGGAAACGGAGAGTCTGATGAAGAACTTCGTGTAGCGTGCTGTGGATGGAATGATGCCCATGTACTTCATGGTTCTGGTATCACAATCGATGGCGTTGATTTCTTTGGTATAGGTGGTGGAATACCCATAACTCCCTTCGGATCGTGGAGCTTTGATTTTAGTGAACAGGAAGCACAGTTAATGTTAGAGTCTTGTCCTCGAGATGCCGTGCTGGTTAGCCATTCACCACCTTATGGGCATGTTGATGATGTTGGAGGTATTAACTTTGGGAGTCGTTCCTTACTGGATACTATAAGGCTAGTATCTCCTCGGCTGGTTGTTTGTGGACATATTCACAACTGCTGGGGACAGTCTTCAACTCTAGGGCCAACATATATTTTAAATGCCGGCCCAGACGGTTATGTGCTGGAATTGTGATATCAGTTTGATTCAATATCCAAATATTCCTCTATTACTATTTTGCGTTTTGGATCTCTTGGGCAATTTGTTGGACTTCGTCTAATACTCTCAGAAGGTTACCGCTCCATATCGCACTAATTTCATCTTCAGTGTAACCCCTGCGGACTAACTCGAGAGTTACATTGAATGTTTCCGAAGCGTCATTCCATCCATATACTCCTCCGCCTCCATCGAAATCAGAACTGATGCCAACATGTTCAAGTCCGATTAGTTCTACCATGTAGTCTATTTGGTCGACTAAGTCTGATACGTTAACAGGCGGTGCTACAGAGTTGACTTCAGATTCTTCTCGAGGTGCTGCTATTTCACGGAGCTCAGCCATTTTTGCTTGGTAAGATTCTCTGTCTTCCTGGCTCATTCCCCTAAGTGTACCTCTATCAAGGAGTTCAAATCCCAAGTCTCCCGCTATTTCTCTATAAAGAGCTTGCTGTGCTTGACGATGACTGGCTTCTTTCTCTGCATCTACATATCTGCGTAAGGCTACAGTCTGTACCACACCGCCATTATTTTTTAATGCCATGAGCTGTTCATCGTCTAAATTCCGGCTTACATCGCTCAATGCTCGGGCGGCTGAATGAGAAGCAATGACCGGAGCCTGGGATATTTCTAACATTTCCATAATTGCTTCTTTGGATGGATGTGAAATATCGATCATTATTCCCCATCTGTTCATCTCTGCTATGGCTTGGCGACCGAGATCACTGAGGCCATTGTAAAGCCAAACTCCGTCTCTTTCACCGGTGTTGGAATCGGAGAACTGGCTGTGTCCATTATGGGCTAAAGACATGTAGCGTCCACCCAATTCATGAAATTTTCTAATGTTATCCAGGTTTGTTCCTACCGGGTATGCATTTTCGATGGCTATCATTGCCACCTTCTTCCCTGATTCCGAAATCCTCCGCACATCGTCTGAGGTGTATGCTAACTCAATGCGGTCCGGGGCTTTTTCCTCGGCAAACCAATGGATTGCGTTAAATTTATCCATTGCTGCCTGATGTGCCCGGGCGTATCCATCCTGAGTCAGTGGTCCTTGGCCCACGAACACCACTAACCAGGCGACATCCAATCCGCCACTCTCCATTTTTGGGAGATCAACTTGTGTAGGAAGGTCCATGGTGTAGTTACGGGTTTCTGTAAAGTTGGCGAGGCTTATATCGTCGTGAGTATCGAGTGTTATAGTGCGGTCGTGTATGCCTATAGCCCGCTCGATCAGTTGTTCTTCAGATTCTTCACTAGAATTTGTCGTATCACATGATACTAGAAATAGTATAGAGCAAATAAAGGCGATTCTGGATAGGATATATCTCTTTTTATTCATGGTTTTTGTAATCCATTAAAGTGGTATATTTGTGCTAAATAAATCATCCTAGGGTCATGTAAGTACTATCGATCAGAAATATTTTTTTGACTATGGATTCTAAATTTCCTAAAGAATCTCTTATTTTAGGTGTTTACGGCCCAGAATTCCATGCTCCTTATTGATACGCCATGATGAATTACGATCATTACTCTTGTAATAAGGTATTTATAATAAAGTCTCCTGTAGTATGGCTTTAATTATTACATTTACCGGAGTATGGAAATAATGAATAATCTCTTCAATCAATAATCTAGGGGAAACCTTGAGAGTCTTTATCACAGGAGTAGATGGATATTTGGGATGGTCGCTTGCCCAATATTTGACTCACAAAGGTCATGAGGTGGCTGGTGCAGATAATTTTCTTAGGCGTTCATGGGTAGAAGAGATGGGCTCCTGGAGTGCCACTCCCATACTTCCTATGAATGAGCGCCTAGAAGTTTTTAAGGATCATTTCGGCAAAGATCTTATTTTCTGGAATGGTGACCTGACTAGCTATGATCTGATTGAGAATATCTTCCGAGAATTCCAGCCAGAAGCGATTGTACATCTCGGAGAATGTCCTTCTGCTCCCTACTCGATGATCGATGTCAAACATGCTACATGGGTTCAGATTAACAATATCACTTCGACGTTTAATCTTCTCTTTGCGATGCGAGATATTTGCCCCGAAGCTCACCTAGTCAAACTAGGTACTATGGGAGAATACGGCACACCGGGTGTAGATATACCGGAAGGGTTTTTTGAAGTTGAGTTCAGGGGCCGAAAAGATAGGCTTCCTTTTCCACGGCAAGCCGGGAGTTGGTACCATTGGTCTAAGGTCCATGGTTCTAACAACATCATGTTTGCTAGTAAAATCTGGGGAATTCGAGCTACTGACATTATGCAAGGAGTAGTGTTTGGTACTCGTCACGATTCGATGGGCGACGAAGAACAACTGCTAACACGTCTTGATTTCGACCAGGCTTTCGGAACTGCTATAAATCGTTTTTGTTGTCAATCTGTTATAGGCCATCCCCTGACTCCTTATGGTAAAGGTCATCAAAAGCGTGGATTCTTACCTCTACGTGATTCTATGCAGTGCCTGACGTTGGCCATAGAAAATCCCGCACAAGAAGGAGAGTACAGGGTATTTAACCAATTCGAAGAAGTTTACGATATCACTGATCTTGCTCTCACAGTCCAAAAGGTTTCCGGCGATCTAGGATTAGATGTTGAAATCAGAAATCTCATGAATCCGCGAGACGAACTTGAGGAACACTACTTCAATCCCGATCACCAACATCTTCTTGATATAGGCTATCAACCTACTACAGATATTGAGTCTGAAATACGTACTATGATTGAAGATCTCATGAAGTATCGTGATAGGATTGAAGCTAAAAAATCTGCTCTAATACCAGACGTTTTCTGGGACGGCAGTAAATCCAAAGTTCGTTTTGTGGACGAGGTTAAGTAAAGACGGCCCTGATGCGAATGCCATCGGATAATGATGTGACCACTTTTGAATTCTCAGTCCCGACAAAGGTTTTTTTCGGATTGAGTAGCCGTAGGCATATTGTCAGATCTTTAGTTAGTAAGAATTGGAGATGTGTGGGCCTGGTAGTTGATCATAACATCTCTGACCTTGATCACATTCGTGAGTTGGTCGATTCCTTGGAAGAAGAAACTGAAGTTGTTTACGGTATTTGTGATGTGAGTGAGCCTACCTACGATGACCTGGATCGGATCCGGACTCAGTATGAGACACAGGAACTTGATGCTATCGTTGGAATCGGAGGAGGGAGCACTTTGGATGTTGCTAAAGCTATGGCTGTCCTGGTCCATAATCGAGATCCTGCTATTACTTACAGGGGATTCGATGTCATGGACAAGCCGGTCCTCCCTATAGTTGCAGTCCCAACAACAGCAGGTACTGGTAGCGAAGTAACTCCAAACGCTTCATTCGTAGATCGACCGGCTAAACGGAAAATGGGTATCAATGGAGAAGCTGTCAGACCTCTGCTAGCTTTTTTAGATCCTGAGTTAACTGTCACCTGTCCACCCGAGGCGACTGTCTCTGCTGCATTAGATAGTGTAGTGCACGGTACGGAAGCTTATGTGGCTAAGAAAAGCAATTCTATAGCGAGAATGTTAGCTCTGGAGGGTATGCGAACAGTTTTAATATCCCTGCCCAAAGTGGTGGATAAGCCTGATGATCTAGAATCCAGGGAACACGTAATGTACGGTGCTTTTTTAGCTGGTTTGGCTCTTATGCATTCAGGAACTGGTCCTGCGGCTGCACTATCTTACCCGTTCGGTGTCCATTTCGGTGTTCCACACGGTATTGGGGGTGCGATTTTCTTGCCACACGTGGCACAGCTGAATGTAGACCGTGGCTACAATGGTTATTCTTCCCTGTATCGGTCATTCTCAGGTGCGAAGATTGACATCTCTGACAATGAAGCTTCTCAGAAGTTTGTAGATCATCTTTCTACAACCTGGGGCAAGCTGGGTGTTCCTGATGATTTGGATGTGTATGGTTTCGAGGATAAACATGTTGATCTTGTTGTTTCTGATACTCTCGATCTGATGGGTGCCCTAGAACAAAATCCAGTAGATTTTGGAGAGGAAGAGATCCGCATTGTATTACAAAGATTCTTGGACAAGAGGAGTTGAGTGATGCCGGGTTTTGAGGTGATTGGAAGAGAAGAATTCGAACAAGTACAAGAGGTTTTTCAGGATGGGGGGGGCATTCTTTTCCGGCACTCCTTCGATCATTTACGAAATGAAGTATATAAGGTACGAGATTTTGAGGACGCATTTGCCCAACGAATGGAAGTTCGACATGCGTTGGCCGTTACCTCTGGAACTGCTGCACTAAGAGTAGCATTAGCAGGCTTAGAGATTGGTAGTGGAGACGAAGTGATTACCCAAAGCTTTACTTTTGTAGCTACTGTGGAGGCTATCATTGAAGCTCGTGCAATCCCAGTGGTTGTAGACGTGGATGATACACTGAACATGGATTCTGAGGCATTGGAAGAAGCTATAACTGATCGCACTAAAGCTGTGATAGTTGTCCACATGCTAGGGGTGCCTGCTCGCATGGATGAGATAAAACGTATTTGTCGGGACCGTGGGATACTGCTAATTGAGGATACGGCCTGGGGGTGTGGTGGTCGCTTTTCAGGTAAACCACTTGGAACAATAGGAGATGTTGGAACGTTTAGTTTTGACTTTGCAAAAACTATGACTACTGGTGAAGGCGGTATGGTTGTTACCAACGATACACATGTCGATGATATGGCACGTGCTTGGCACGATCACGGACACGAGAACAATCCGGAACTCCCACGTTGGGAGGATAGTCGTCATGGTAGCGGTTTCAATTATCGTATGACAGAACTTCAAGGGGCTGTGGGATTGGCTCAGCTAGAAAAGTTAGATGGGGTAATTGCTGCTCAGAGAAAAAACAAAGCAAAGCTTATGTCTGCTCTGGATGGTCTTTCTGGCTTAACTTGGCGAACTATTCCTGATGGTGCAGAAGAGACTGCCGATGCCCTGATTTTTTTCGTTGAGGATAATTATTCTGCACTTAGATGCAGGCAACTTCTATTGGAAGAGGGTATCGGAACTAAGATTCTTCCTGAGGCCATTACGTGGCATTTTGCTGGAACTTGGGATCACATGCCCGAGCTAGTCTCTGCAAGATCGGGAGATTTGGCTTCTCGTTTTACGAGATCAGCAGAGTTATTAGGCAGATCTGTAGCGTTACCAGTGAATGTGTTGATGGATGAGGGAATGCCCGAACGTGCATATAGGGCACTGATCCCTGAATTGAGATGAGCCAAATGGTTGTGATAACAGATGGTTAGACGTAAGCGAGTTGTTTTCGTGGTGAAAGGCAATTCTGAGACTGGGCTGGGTCATGTCTACCGTACAACTCTTTTAGCTCAGGATCTAGTGGATTACGAGATTCTTTTTGTTACACTTCGAGGTCATGATATGGCAGCGGAAAATATTCGTAACCATAACTTTCCAGTGATCAGGCAAGGGGATGATGATCTTGTGGATACTGTGCTTTCTCTGGATCCACAGGTTGTAATTAATGACATCCTAGCTACAGACAAGAAATACATTGAGGATCTCAAGTCTAAAGCGATTGTCGTTGTGAATTTTGAAGATTTGGGATCTGGTGCCGATATAGCCGATCTTGTAATAAATGCAATTTACGAAGAAAAAGATATTGCAGCTAACCATCTGAACGGCCCCATGTATTTTTGCCTTCGTGACGAGTTTTTTCAGACTAATCCGACATCATTCCGGGATGAAGTAGAAGAAGTGTTAGTGACATTCGGAGGAACGGATGCGAATAACCTTGTAAAACGTGTGGTTGGCTTAATTATTCCAATTGTGGCCGATCGTGGAATCCGTCTTTCCATAGTTACGGGCCCCGGCTACATACATCTCCAAGAATTAAAAGACTTCCTAGATAGCCAGCCACAAAAAGGCGTGGAATTAGCTAACGGCACTAAGCGTATTTCGGATTATATGGCCAGAGCTGACATAGCTTTTTCATCAGCTGGAAGAACTGTTTTTGAACTTGCAAACATGCTGATACCTAGTGTGATAATAGCTAGCCATGAACGTGAAGAACTTCACACTTTCGCTTCTGAGATTAACGGCATGAAATATATTGGTCGCCACGATATGATTTCCGATCAAGAGATTGTGCATGCCTTTATGGAACTACTAGATTGCACTGAAACGCGACACAATCTCTATAAGAGAACCAAGAGTGTTGACGTTAAGAATGGGAGAGAGAGAGTGATCTCCGCGCTGATGCGTGTGATCGAAGAGGTTTAGTAGTGAGCAATCCTTCTTTTTCAGACTTATGTGTGCCCGAAAAGTCAGCACCATATGTAATTGCAGAGATTGGTGTAAATCACGAGGGCTCTCTGGAAACAGCTAAACGTCTCATTGAACTGGCTAATGAAGGCGGTGCGAACTGCGCTAAGTTCCAGACTTACAAAGCTGAAACTCTTGCGTCTCGGAACAGTCCTGCCTACTGGGATACTAGTAAGGAAATCTCCCAGAGCCAGTTCAGCCTTTTCAAGAGGTATGATGTCTTCGGTCCCGAAGAATACCGTATCCTTGCCCTTCACTGTAACAAGGTGGGGATCGATTTTATGTCTACTCCTTTTGATCTGAATGCAGTGGAATTTCTCGATCCTCTTGTGAATTGTTTTAAGATAGCTTCAGCTGACCTTACCAACGTGCCTCTCCTTAGGGCTGTAGCAGAGCGAGGTAAGCCGGTGATACTATCAACCGGAGCATCGAATACCGATGAAATAGATTTGGCAATTGATGAACTCGAAGCTAACGGTTGTCATGAGATTTGCCTGCTTCACTGTATCCTCAATTATCCTACCCCAGACCAGAACGCAAATCTTTCCATGATCACTGGTTTGCGCGGGTCCTACCCTGATAGAGTGATAGGGTACTCTGATCACACCGTTCCTGACGAAAGCATGACTGCTCTAACAACTGCTTTTCTGTTGGGCGCACGAGTAATAGAAAAACATTTCACGCATGACAAATCCCTTCCGGGCAATGACCATTATCATGCGATGGATGTTAATGACATGCGTAGATTGATAGAGAAATTAGAACAAGTACAAATACTTCTAGGGTTCTCCGATTGTAAGACTTCTATCCCTTCTGAAGATCTTGCTCGAAAACATGCTAGGAGGAGTATCGTACTCACCCGTGCAATGTCAGCAAATGACTCTCTCAAAGAGGATGATCTCACTGTCAAACGTCCTGGTTCGGGAATAAGTCCGCTTCATTGGGATGAGGTCATTGGACGGACGATCGTTAAGGACTTGAAAGAGGACACCATTCTCTGTTGGGAGCATTTGGCATCCGAGGACTCTAAATAATGGCAACCCCCCTAGGATTGCAGAGGAGTGATGCTCAGTCACTAGAAACTGGCAGGCCTGTTATTGCTGTTGTACAGGCTAGGATAGGGTCTCAGAGGTTGCCCAGGAAGGCCATAGAGGAGATTGGTGGATTACCGATTATTCAGCTTGTTCTAGAGAGAGTATGCCGGGCCATTTCTCTGGACGGTGTTGTTTTAGCAACTACAAAATGTTCTGAAGACAATGATCTTGAGGATATTGCCCAGGCTCTTGGAATCCCCCTGTATCGGGGTTCCAAGGAAGATGTCCTGGAGCGAGTTTTGGAGGCTGCAGTTTCTATGAAAGGGGAAACCGTAGTTCGTGTATGTGCTGACAATCCTTTTGTAGCACCTGAGGAGATAGATCGTATAGTAACACATCATTTAGATTCCAGAGCGGAATATTCTTTCAATCATATCCCGACATGCGTAAATCAGTATCCTGATGGCCTAGGAGTTGAAGTTATTGGAAGGCGAGTGCTAGAAGATATTGATTCCCAGAGTAAAGAATCCAGGCACCGTGAACATGTTACCCTATTTGTTAGGGAAAACGAAGATGAATACATGGTGGAAACTGTGAAGGCACCACTATCTATTGCATATCCGGAAGTGAAACTTGATGTGGATACTCCAGATGACTTGGCACGTATGCGTAAATTGGCTGAGGCGGCTGAGTGCGATCTCGTAGAATGGACGGCGTCTGAGGTAGTCAAAACCTATCGCACCCTTTTTTCTGGCGGGCCTGTAGAATGAAAACATCACCTTTGCGAGCTGCACTTATAGGATGTGGACGGATTGGAGCAGGGTGCTCTGGGATAGGGCATTCAAGACTTCAGAGCCATGCTGCAGCTTATACTGCATGTGAAGGCACAAATCTTGTGGCAGCTTGTGATCCTGACGAGAAAGTTCTCGCATGTATGAGTGAAAAATGGGGGATTGAAAGACTTTACAGAGATGCTGGGGAGATGATTCAATCTGAAGACCCAGAGGTAGTCAGTATTTGCACTCCAGCTTCTTCTCACTTGTCACTTATGCGTGAAGTGGTTGCTCTAGGATCGTTTAAAAGAGTTTTACTTGAGAAGCCCGTAGCTTCTACTCCAGAAGAGGCGGCTGAGATTGATATGTTGGCGAAAGCGAACAACGTTACTGTGGCAGTGAACTATGCTAGGAGATACGCTCCCGTGTATCAAGCAGTAGCGAAAGGATTCCAAGAAGGACAGTATGGCGATATTCAGCATATACAAGTTGTATATACCAAGGGTATTGTTAACAATGGCAGTCATGTTCTTGACTTGCTCCGTTTCCTATTCGGAGATCCTGACGGTTTTGCAGTAGTAAATGTCATTAGTCCTGTCGCAGAAGATCCAGAGGTGAGCTTTAGGGTTGTCTATCAGGATCGCTTCGAAGTATGGATATCATGTGTGGATTCTTCTCAGTACAACGTTTTTGACATGGATGTTTTTGGTACTAGAGGACGACTCCGATTTACAGATTTAGGGCACAAGTCGAGCGTTTATAACGTCGAAGATGTGCGGGAAATACATGGCTTTCGTCAGTTAAAAATGGATTCATTACAGGATACAGGCCTGAGCACGGCAACGGGTAGGGCGGTGTCGGATGTTTTGGATGCAGAAAAAGAGGGTCGCTTGCCTATCTGTACGATACGTGATGGTGCCCTAGCGCTTTCTATGGCTGTTGAGATTGCCGAGGCCGCAGTATTAGACAAGAAATTATTCCATTCTTTTGTATCACTTAAGTCAGGAGAAAATCGATTTCCAAATCTATCTTAGCCATCCTTGGAGGTGATCCAGTCTGTTGTGAGCCTTGGCCGGAAACTAACTCGATCGGTGAAGAAGAGAAGCTAGCAGTTATGGAGGTCTTGGAAACGGGAGTCTTGTCGGGCTTTCGTGGTGTTGCGGGATCAGATTTTTTTGGGGGTCCGCAGGTTAAGAGCTTTGAGCAGGAATGGTCTGATTTCGTAGGAAGTAACCATGCCGTAGGTTTTAACTCACTTACATCCGGACTTTTTGCCATGGTTGGTGCCGCTGGTGTCGGACCAGGTGATGAGGTGATTGTCTCTCCCTATACGATGTCCGCATCTGCTACTTGTGTACTTGCTTACGGCGCAATTCCAGTTTTTGCTGATATAGACCCACAAACTTACTGCCTAGACCCAGGTTCAATTCGCAGAAGAATCAGTGAGCGCACAAAGGCCATTATTGTAGTGCATCTCTTTGGTTCCCCAGCACCCATGGATGATATTATGGATCTTGCCAGGGAACACGACCTTATTGTTATAGAGGATGCTGCCCAAGCACCTGGCGGTCTATACCAGGGCCAACACGTTGGCACCATAGGACACATGGGAGGTTTTAGCCTCAACTATCACAAGACTATTCATTCAGGAGAAGGTGGAATTATAGTCACCGACGATGACAATTTAGCAATCAGGCTGCAGCTTATACGTAATCACGGTGAAGTTGTGGTTGATGAAATGAATATCCAGGAAATCGGCAACCTGTTTGGTGGAAACACAAGAATGACCGAGATCCAAGCTGCTATTGGCAGACAACAGCTTCACAAGCTGGATTTCCTCACGAAGACTCGCATAAATCTTGCTCGAGTTTTGGACGAAGGTTTAGAGGATGTGCCTGGTATAACACCACAGATAGTAAATCCAGAAGACAAGCACGTTTATTATTTTTATCCTATGCATTTTGATGAAGAAGTATGGGAGTTGTCCCGGGATACTTTTGTGCGAGCCTCACAGGCTGAGGGCATCGAGATGCGCCAGGGATATGTTCGCCCAATATACTGGGAGCCTCTTTACCAAAGACGTGTGGCATTTGCTGGGGGTAATTTCCCTTTCGATCTTATCGATCCTATGCCGGAGTACCCCCGAGGTCTTTGCCCCGTGACAGAAGAGGCTCACGAAAACAGCCTCATATTCGGCAAATTCTGTCGTTGGCCACTAACTTCTGATCATGCTTTGCAGGTGCTAGAGGTCGTAAGGAAGGTATGGGATCATCGTGGCGAACTCAGAAATATTAAATTTTGAGTGAAGCTATGCGGATTCTTGCATTACCTGGTGACCCGGGAGGAGTGGCCGCTTGGGCTCCCTGTCTTGCTGTCCTAGCAGATGATTCCGAATTCCAATTGGATGTGCGGCCACGAGCTGTAGCAGCAGATGTTTTAGATGATTTTGACATTCCGAACCACTCTCTTGATGTAGCACTGTTTAATGGGGATAACGATATCAATGTTCTTGCTTTACGCCTATTGGATCAAACTTTGCCAGATCTAATTCTCACGGGATCATGTTTCGAGCCAGGATTAGAGTTGATTATTGCAAGAAAAGGTAAGGAGAGAGGAATACCAGTTATTTCATTATTAGATTCCTGGACTCATTATAGGCGTCGATACCAAATGTTCGGAGAATCTGATCTTGCGGTTGACCAACTCCCTCATGTTATCTGTGTAATGGATGATTTTGCCCAACAAGAGATGGTTGAGGAGGGTTTTCCTGAAAAATGTCTTCGCATCGTAGGTCATCCGGGGTTAGATCGGTTTCTTAATCTTCAGGGTCGGCTTGATCATAATTTCCGAGCTAAAGGAAGGACTGATTTAGGTATAGGTACGGATGAGAAACTGATTGTATTTTTTTCGCAGCCCTTAAAAGAGATGTTTGGGCCTCCGGGAAGCTCCACTTATCGTGGGTACGATGAAAGCACTGTGCTAAAAGAGCTTCTAGGGGCTGTGAATGCGATATCTTCTGAGGATGGCGATGATACAATTTGCCGAGTTTTTGTGAAACCTCATCCTAAAGAGGATCCAGATAACATAAGAGTTGCTACTAGTGGTAATATAGATTTGGAAGTGTGTTTTGAAGATGATCTCATTAAATTAATTGAGGTGGCCGATGTGGTTGTGGGCATGACTTCTATTGTTTTGGTAATGTCTTTTTTAGCCGGTCGCCCGACGGTCAGCATCCAGCCTGGACTTTGCGTACGTGACGAACTAATGCTCAGCCGGGCAGGACACCTTACTCCTGTTACTAACTCGGGAGATTTGGTCGATATACTCAGGAGGGAATTAACGAGTCCTTGTACTCTAACGTCGAGTGTGGATGAAGTACTAAAGGATGGCCAGTCAGTGGCGCGCGTGATTGCACTTTGCCGGAACCTTTTAAATGGAGAAATAAGCGTCGACAAGATTAGTGTGACTGCAAAACTGTGAACTATGGTGCAAAGGAAAACATGGTAACCCCATTTCTGAGTTCGGAACGTCTTATACTAAGGGCGCTGGAAGAGAGTGATGCAGACGGGGATTATCCTGGATGGCTCAATGATGAAGAGGTTAATAGGGGTAACGCACACCATCGCGATCCCTACACTAGAGAATTAGCCCTAGAATACATCCGGAGAGTCCGAGATTCACAAAGGGAACTGGTTCTTGCAATGACCCTGAAGGATTCGGGCCGACATATTGGCAATATTGCTCTCCAGAAGATCGATCCAGTTTACCGGAGTGCAGAGTTCGCAATTCTATTGGGAGCTAAAGATTTATGGGGTAAGGGCTATGCTAAAGAGGCAGGTCGCATATTGTGTGATCATGGATTTTTAACCCTTAACCTAAGACGTATTCACTGCGGCACATTCGCATCTAATGTAGCCATGCAAAAACTTGCCGAATACTTGGGTATGGCTCTGGAAGGCAGGAGAAGGCAGGCAGCTTTCAAAGACGGTTTGTGGTTGGATATAGTAGAGTACGGTGTGCTTCTGGATGAGTATCTAGATAAATTCAAAATTTCAGTTGAGTCAACTGAGGATTGAATAAATGTCACAAGTGACAGCTATCATTGTGGCACGGATGGGATCCACCCGACTCCCCAGAAAGTCAATGATGCCCCTAATGGGGAAACCTATGGTAGAGCGCCTCATCGAACGTGTATCACGGGCATCCGCTGTGGATAAGATTGTTCTGGCTACCACAGAACTGCCCAACGACGATCCTTTGGCAAGGTTGGCAGGAGATCTAGACATCTCTTGCTTTAGGGGTGCCTCAGAGGATGTCTTAAAACGTCTATATGACACCACGCTTTGGTCAGGTGGCGACCCAGTACTTCAAATCCTCGGAGACAATCCGCTACTACCCTCAGAACTAATCGACGACGTGGTGAATTTCTATATGTGTAATGAATTGGACTATGCTGCTAGTGCTACAACTGAGTTCCCATCTCTGGGTGTGGATATTGCTAAATTCCCAATTGGTGTCCGAGTGGAAGTTATTAGTGCCTCGGCTATGGAAAAGTGTAATTATATGGCTCAAGATCCGGAATCTCGCGAGCACTCTTTGTCCTGGGTTTACACCCACCCGGAGGATTTTAAGGTAGGATATTTTCCTGCTGATGGACCCTGGGCTAATGTGGCTAGACCAGAATTAACTTTCGCTGTTAACTACAAAGAAAATATGGATCTTGTGGTACAACTATTCGATCTATGTTATTCCGTAAATCCAAATTTTCCACTTTCCACAGTTATTGAGGCAATTGACGCTCACCCAGAATTAAAGCCTTTGATGGGAGAGCCTTTACAGGCTATAGATGTATGACTATTAAAGTGGGAGAAACTTCAGATCTCTATTGGCTGTCTGCCACCGAAGCAGTCAATCTTATGAGGGCTGGAGACCTAACTGCCACAGATCTTGTTGAGGCTTGCTTAGCGCGCATTGAAGCACTAGAGGACCGTATTAAAGCTTGGGCTTTCCTGGATCCGGAACTTCCTTTAGCTGTGGCTGGCGAGATTGATGCTCGTCGTGTTAGGGGTGAAGATATTTCTCCTCTCCAAGGCATTCCTTTAGGTGTGAAAGATGTGTTTAATACCTTGAATATGCCTACGCAAATGGGAAGCTCTCTATGGGAAGGTTTTACACCAGGCAACGATTCTCGGGCAGTAGCAAAGCTTCGCCGTCAGGGAGCTATAGTAATGGGCAAGACGGTTACTGCTGAATTCGCTGTCCACCATCCCGGACCGACCGTCAATCCATACGATTTTATGCGTTCACCTGGCACCTCTTCCAGTGGTTCTGCGGTGGCTGTGGCTACAGGAATGACACCCATTGCTCTGGGCACGCAAACTGCTGGTTCCACTATTAGGCCTGCATCTTACTGTGGTGTGTACGGACTAAAACCTACCTTTGGATTAATTCCACGAACTGGAATTCTGAAAACTGTTGATACGCTTGATCACGTTACGGTACACGCACGAACTCTGGAAGATATACGTTTGGTTTTTGATAATATCCGAGTGAGGGGGACAAATTATCCTGTTGTAAACAGGAAGATTGACAGTCCTGAAGCATTGACTCTTGGACGTCCTCCTTGGAGAGTCGGTCTTGTACGGGGCCCAAAGTGGTCGTATGCGGAAAAGTATGCCCAGGATGCTATACTTAATTTTGCTTCAGAAATCGATCGTATCGATGGGATTGAAGTTAAAGAACTAGAGCTTCCAGATATGTTTTCGCGTGCCCATGAAGTCCACGATATCATTTACTCTCGTATGCTGTCATACTATTTCCAGGAAGAATCCAAGCAATTTGATAAGTTAAGTAAAGTTTTCCAGGAGATGATTGTACGTGGAAACAGGTTTACCCTGAAAGACTATCGTGAAGGCCTGGCTTTTCAGGACGATTTAGTGGATACCACCGAACGTATGTTTGACGATGTCGATGTAATTCTGAATCTTTCTAGTGGCGGAGAGGCTATGGTTGGGCTGGAAACTCAGGATCGTCCAGATAATTGTCTGATTTGGACTTTTGCACGAGTTCCTGCTCTGGGGGTTCCGGCTTTTCAGGGTCCATTAAAACTGCCTTTTGGGGCGCAACTTGTTGCCCGTCGTTATGATGACTACGGGCTCATGGAGTTTGCAGATTTACTAGCTCAGGAGGGAGTTATAGAACAAGGTCCATATCCAGATCTTCCTATAATCGAATAGAAAAAATATCAGAGATAATTTAATGGCTTCATCAAAGCATATGAGAGAGATTATCTAAGAATGACCAAGGTGGTTGATATATCAAATAAACCTGTCGTAACAGTCTACGTGCCCTGTCACAGCTATGGACATTTTCTCGAAGTAGCTCTGGAAAGCGTTCTAGCACAAAGCTTTCGTGATTGGGAGCTTATTATAGTTGATGACGGTTCCAGGGACGAGACTGCTAAGATTACAGAACGTTTCCGAAAAAAGTTGCCAGAACAGATATCTGTGATCACGCACAAGAAAGAAAAAGGTCTCCAGGCATGTGCTAACTCTGTGTTGCGTGTGGCACGTGGTCGTTATGTAATGAGGCTTGATCCGGACGACTATCTAGATGAAAGCGCACTCCTTGTACTCACATCTTATCTGGATGAGTATCCCGACGTAGCACTGGTGCATCCGAACTACGTATACGTAGACCAAAACGGGAATCATTTAGGTGTGGAGCAGCGTCAGAAATCGGATGGTGGAGAAGCCCTCCTTGATTTACCTGCACACGGAGCGTGTAGCCTTGTACGAAAACGTGTACTCAAGGCTGTAGGAGGCTATGATGAAAATTTTGATCGTCAAGATGGCTATGATCTGTGGCTAAAAATAGTTAATCGGTATCCAGTAGGTCACGTTCCGACACCTCTCTTCTATTATCGCCAACACCCTGGGTCACTATCTAGTAATAAGAGTCAATTGCTTGAGACAAGAGCAAAAATCAAAAGGGCATGGGTGGAGAAGAGCTCAGGATCTGTGAAACCTAGCATTGTGGCTGTAGTAGGGGCTAAGAATACTTATTCACACCTGCCGAACATTGTTCTCACAGAGTTGGCAGGCCAAGTACTTCTAGACTACACCTTGAGTACCGCTCTTGAGTGTAACCGATTTGATATGATTCTAGTGACAACCGATGATCCTGCGGTGGTTGAGTATACTGAGAATTATGGAAATCCTAAGGTTAGGGCACACTTGAGACCTGATGAACTATCGGGAGATTGGGTTACAGAAGAATCTGTCATGTCCGAGGTAGTTAGCTTTTTAGACAAAGATGGAATCCATACAGACATACTGGTCTCACTTAACGTTCACTGTCCACTTAGAAAAGCTGAGCAAATTGAAAAAGCTATAGATACATTACTCGTCTACAACGTAGATAGTGTTGTAAGTGTATTTGAAGATTACAATCTTCATTATGTACACTCGAGCCAAGGCATGGAACCTCTAAATCCAGCTATGCACAGGCAAATCCGTGTTGATCGGGAGGCATTGTACACCGGCAATGGGGCGCTTTTGGCAGCTTGGACTGACTCAATCGGAGAAGTGGATATGCTTTCCCGAAAAGTAGGACATATAGTTATGCCCTGGTGGGATAGCCTGCAAATTAAGTCTAAAGAAGATGCTTGGTTTGTGGAGTCGGTCATGGAAAAACGAATTAATGGAGATATGCTGTTACCTCGAGCATGGCTCACGGAAGGGGAATCAGATGTGGTTCGTAGCTGAGATTGGCTTAAATCATGACGGCAACTTTGATCTAGCCTACGAGCTTATTCGTAGGGCTAAAGAATCCGGTGCTACAGCGGTTAAATTCCAGTTTGGGTGGAGAGATGGTCCAGGTGAGATTAATCAGATAGACCTGGCTCGTGCTCAACAGTTAGCTGAATGGTGTGAATACCTGGATATTGCTTGGTTTGCTTCTTTGATTACAGAAGAGGCCTTTGATTTAGCTCTCGATATAGGTCTAGAGCGGTATAAGATTGCTTCACGTACAGTGGTTGATAATCCTAAGCTTTGCGAGCGAATACTTTCGGAAGGCAAGGAAACTTTTGTGTCTTTGGGTTTCTGGGAAGGCCAGGAATGGCCATTTGGGGAGCCCAATGAGAAACTCCACTACATATTTTGTCGATCCCTGTATCCTACTTATCCTAAAGACCTTTGTTTGCCAGATAAATTTGAAACATCAGGATATTATGGATACAGCGACCATTGCCATGGGATATCAGCTTGTTTGCTAGCCCTGTCCCGTGGTGCTCGATTTATTGAAAAGCATTTCACACTGAATAAGACATCTCAGGTGATCAGAGACCATGTGATGAGTAGTACCCCCGAAGAATTTGCAGACCTCACTCGTTTTGGTGGGGAAATCGCCAGATTAGTGGAGTGTGAATAACCTCGCCTGCCGTGTATAAGCGTATAATCTGTTCTTATCAATTAATTGAAGACATTATCCTAGCGAGTGGGGCTGATATGATATTTTTGATGCCGACTCTGCCATATACCAACAGGGGCAACATCGAAGTGATGGTTGTTCGATAGTGCGACACCTGATGCTCGGAGTGGATCAGCTAGAAGATCTGACTCAAATGTCTGATTCCAAGGATATGGAATGGGTTGCCCTAGACTTACTGCATTTCTTACACCTAAAATCTAATGGCATCGAACCCACTGTACCCGACATCCTTTTTGACACAAAGGTGCACAACGAAGCTGCACTGAGCATGATAGTAAGCCTTGAAGAGGCTGTCCGTGAATGTGCCATGATACTCCGGGAGCATGGACATTCAGAATATCTTAATCTCATATCTGTGTTTTTTGCTGAGATTATTAAGATCCTCTGTAGTGCGATGTTCATGGAGATCGAGTTTGACGATGTTCTCGAAATGGACGACTTGCTTATTGTAAAAGGATCGGACTTAGCTGTTTCTAAGCTCCAATTCTTAACTTACCAACAGCTTATCGATCCTAGTGACAGGATCTCTTTCCCAGGTCCGATCCATTCCGGAGCTCCTCGTCTGCGTCGCAGACTTTTTGAATCTGTAACAGCGATGATCAGAGGCTTTCAAGGTAATGTCGCAAATGAACGAACAGTGTTTTTAAGTTATAATTGTCAAGTTTCTGAAACCAAGAGACAATATCTAAATCGAATGTTTGGAATAAAGAATAGAATATATTTCAAGCGGTGTCCGGCATCATACAATAGAATTTGGATCCCAGAATATGAACGGCAGTTAAATGTTCTTGAATCTTGTATTCTGGAGATTAGGGCCAAATTTCAGCCACGGAAAATTCCCAATCCGCTTAGGGGATCTGAACTGTTGAAGATGGTCCTAGATAGGGTGCATCCCCATTTGGCGAGTGAATCTAATATCAGCATCGATGGAGATTTGTTTGTCGCAGGATCACTTTCGAATATCCGTGCGCGTATTTCTGCAGTGAATTTTAAAAGCCGTGGTATCCCGGTTATGGGTGTTTGGCATGGGGACTGCTTTGGTGTCTACGAAGAACCGGTCATGGGTTATGGCGAAGGAGCTTTTGCAGATGTTATTGTGGGATATGGCACTGAATCGGATCAGGTTGACTTTGATTCTCCGCCTTGGAACACTGATCTAACAGATTGCTGGAGGGTCGTTCCATCATCCGCTCCCCTGGTGCAAAATTTATATTCCAGAGAGCCCATTCCTCGTATATGTGACATTCCAAATCCAAGGTTCTTATATATCCCCACGTCATTAGCCGGGACTTGGAGATATGGTCCTTACCGGGATATGCACGATATTGGTTACCTACATTGGCAAATAGGGTTAATGAGTGTCTTCGGAAATATCTTCAAGGACCAAATCACATGGAAATTACATCCGAGCGACAAGGTTATAAGAACCGAACACCATAAACTGCTTGATCTGTCAGGTGTTAAGATTGCTCAAAAAGAGAGTGCAGAGAACCTAATAGAGTCTTGTGACGTGCTTGTATTCGATTATCACGCAACTAGCTTTAACCGTGCAGCTGCTACATCCAAGCCTATCGTGTATTTTGATATAGGCTTACGAAACCTGTCGCATGTGGCGAATGCAGCTGTACTTGAGCGGTGCATATATATTAATTCTGATCCTAAGCAACCAGAGTTGGCTTTTAATTCATTCTTAGATAGTCAAGATCGAAAGTGTCAGCACGGATTTGTACCCAAATTCTGCCTTTCCTCTGATTATCGTCCACGCATTGAAGTTATTGGCGAAACTATCTCTGATTTACTAAAAAGCATTGATTGATATTGTTAAATGCAGATGTCTAATATGACTGATCATCGAAGCAAGGTGTGTTAATGACATTCAACTTATGGCTCACAGGTCTTTCAGGGTCTGGGAAATCAACTCTTGCAAGTAGAGTGTCGGAATTTTTAACTGATGCAGGTGTGGCACATGAACACATAGACCCTGATGTTTTTCGTAAAGTATTGATTGCTAGGCCTAGTTATTCTGATGAAGAGCGGGAATCTTTTCGAAACTCAGTACTATTCATTGCCTCGATGCTTAACCGTCATGGGGTGTCTTGTGTCCTCCCATTACTGTCTTCTCAGAGGACTTTGCGCGAAACGGCCAGAACACAACTTCCAAACTTTATCGAGGTTTACGTCAAGTGCCCTCTTGAGGTATGTATGCAGCGTGATCCCAAAGGTATGTATGCGCGATCACAAGATCAGACAAATCCCCATATCGTCGGCAGGGATTTGGATTATGAAGAACCAGAAGCACCTGATCTCATAGTCGAGACTGACAAGTACGACATTGAGTTTTGCACAGATGCGATTGTAATCCTGCTCCGTCGGCAGGGTTATTTGAAAGAGCAGGCGACTACTATATGATCCCGCCTTATGGTGCGAGCCAGCTAATAGACAACATCATCAGCGATCAAGACCTTGATGATGCTGTTGATTCCCAAGAAACACGACTTCTACTTTCCGATTCTGAATTAGATGTTTGTAATCGCATTGCAGATGGAAGTCTGACACCGTTGAACGGTTTCATGACCAGAGAAGATGTTATCTCTGTAATTCATGAGAGCCGGTTAAGCAACGGTCTCTATTATCCTGTTCCGATTATCCAATCAATTCCAAAGTCTATTTATGACTCAAGACCTGATAAGATTATTATCACTGATCAAACTAACACTCCTTTGGGTTACTTAGATGTTACTGATTACTACACACTGGAACTGCAAAGTCTTTGCCAACCCTTATTTGGAACGAATTCTTCTGAACATCCCGGAGTAATAAAGTTTACCAGCCAATCCGAGTACCTAGTAGCTGGAAAAATCATGATGGTTAAGCCTCGTGGGAACTTAAATGAGAGGTGTATGTCACCCCAACAGATCAGGGCTGAGATTAAATCGCGTAGCTTAGGTACGGTTACTGCATTCCATACGCGTAATGTTCCTCACCTGGGACATGAGTATCTACAGCGGATGGCACTTGAGATCACCGATGGACTTCTTGTACACCCTATAGTTGGATGGAAAAAAGAAGGCGACTATACGTCTGAGGCGGTTCTTCGTGCCTATAAATTTCTATGTGATGAATACTATCCAGCAGAACAAGTTATTCTTTCTGGGTTAAAGATTGCTACATTCTACGCTGGACCACGAGAAGCTCCCTGGCATGCCATCATCCGACAAAACTTCGGATGTTCACATATAGTCATTGGACGGGATCATGCTGGTGTAGGTGGGTTCTATGGTCCGGACGAAGCTCACAAACTCGTTATGACTGTGCAGGATGACCTTGCTATCCGTGCTCTGAAGGTTATGGGACCATACTATTGCCGGAAATGCGGCATGGTAGTCACATCACGTACTTGTGGCCACGATTTGGAAGATAAAGAGGATATAAGTGGTACTAGTATACGTGAGGCCATCAGTGGTGATTCAGCCATACCTTCGCACCTAGTAAGGTCGGATCTTATTGAACATATGCTTGAAATTCCCGAAGTTTTTATCAGCGGTGGTTTTGACGATGGGAATTGATATGGACCTCTGTCGCCAAGCTACCAGGTTTTTAAAGAGTTCTGGATGATCGGCTGTTAATAATTATCTAAAGGAAGTTTACCTTGAACCAACCCAATCAGTTTTGAGTAGCGACATCGATATTATTGTCACCTTAAGTAGCCCTCTGATTACTGATGAACTGTTACCTCAGCTTCATCAAGAAGGTGGGACAATAGCTAGAATAAATGGGTCGCATTGCTCCCCCCAGCTTGTTCGATCGATGATTTCTGATGTGCGCAGTATTATGGGCAAATCGATGCAGATAATGATTGATATGCCGGGCCGTAAAATACGGACAAAAGATCTTGAAGATCCGATTAAACTCGAAAGTGGCAAGGAATTCCAACTTTATCCCCACCAGTTTAACTACAACAAATTTTTTGATGCCCTTCAGCCTGGACAAAGGATATCGGCAAACGATGGGATGTTCTTTTTTGATGTAGTAAAATTGTTGGATGATAGGGTGATATTCTTGTCGCATAATGATGGCCTGCTTCATAGTAATAAAGGAATTCATACAACTGGAACAGAAATCGAAGTGCCGCCATTATTGGATGTCGACCTTGAATTGATAGAGATTGCTAAGGCTGAAGATGTTGATCTTTTAGGCCTATCTTTCGTGCATAACGCAGAAGACGTCAAAATGTGCCTGGGCTACATCGAAGGTACCTCTATTAGAATGGTTACCAAAATTGAGACTGGTGCTGCTGTTGCTAACCTTGAAAAAATTTTAGATGTTGCCGAGACCATACTCCTCGATAGAGGCGATCTTGCTTCAGAGATTGGTATAGATAAAGTATCTAGTGCACAGAATACCATCATAAAGAAAGCACTTGCTCGCCAAAGATCTGTATACTTAGCCACTCAGTTTCTTGCCTCTATGACAGAAAATCAGATACCTCTGATCGCTGAGCTCAACGATATTTACAACGTTGTCTCAAATGGAGTGCACGGACTACAATTATCGGAAGAGACTGCAATAGGTAAATATCCTTTAGATGCGGTGAAAATGATGCGGAGAATAGCGAATGAGGCCGTAAAGCCATAACTAACAGGATTACTAAGATTGAATGACCGTTCGCTTTTAGAGAGTATTGATCAACTACCATGGTGTGTCTTGGTCGCTTCGCAGGGACGGAGCGGTGTCGATTTCTTGCACAGCCTTTTCGATTCCCATCCTCAGATCATCACGTTCAATGGTTTTCTCCTTTTCCACGATTTTTGGGAAAAATCCCGAACCGTCAATCATCAAGGTGATATCGTGTCGGAGGATTTGGTGGATGAGTTCGTGGGACATTTTATCCATAAACTTAGAACTCGATACGATTTCGTAGAGCGTAAGGACAAGTTAGGCGATGGGCAGGATCAGTCTTTTGATATCGATATTTCAGTGTTCAGAAGTCATCTCATTCGGCTTGTTTCTGAACGAGAGATCACCTCCCGAAACGTGCTTCAGTCCGTATATGTTGCTTACGCTCTCACATTGGGAGATGATTTTTCCGAGAAGCGCATTTTCCTTCACCAATTACACCAAATACCCAAAATCCCACTGTTTTTAAAAGACTTTCCCGGTTCCAGGATTGTGACTATGACAAGGGATCCAAGGGCGGCTTACGTATCGAGCTATGAACATCACGCTCTCTACAATTCCTTAAAAGCTAATCCGGCTCGTGTATACAAAACGCTCGCACGTGTAGTTAAGGGTGAAAATGTTATGGAGCCGGAGTACGGTGATGCCTATAGAGCTGTCAAACTTGAGGACCTACACGACAAGGATATAGGTGAGGGGGTGCGAAGATCGATCTGTGCTTGGGCGGGCGTAGATTTCCATCCTTGTATGTTTGAAAGCACATGGGGTGGGCTTAAGTGGTGGGGGGATCGTATGTCAAGCTCCGCTGTTTATGATAGTGGCGAAGAAGCTTTTGAAAAATCCATCACTAAGAACAAATGGCAAGAGAAGCTTAGTTGGGTGGATAAATATTTGTTCGAGTTCCTTTTAAGTTCACGGCTTGCCCATTACGGTTATCCTTTCCGCAAAAGGTCTGGGCCATTCAATTTTGTACTGGCATTTTTATTTATCCCTATCCCCAATGTTTACGAATGGCGTTTCATAGGACCTACTGCGTTGTTTTCGCTGTTTCGAAATAATGGATTAGGCAGTTCAATCCAAGAATTAGTGCTTCGTATCTACTACTATCTAAGAAGAGTGCTGCTCTATTTTGGGTTATTCTGGAAGAGATTGAAACGCGAACCCTACCGTATTCGGATCTTAGGGGGATAGAATACCGGTTTTAAGGGGTCCAAAGGTTAGGGGAACCAGAGGCCTGGATGTTGTATGACCAGAGAACATCTTCCGAAGACTGTGTTATATCCACATGGCCTCCAGCAGCACGAACCAGGGCCACTCCTGCAGCTACATCCCAGAGCATAATTCCGTTTTCTGCATATGCGTCTACACGGCCGCATGCGACGTAGGCGAGCGAAAGTGCTGCTGAACCCAACATGCGTACCTTCTTGAAGTTCTGAATACGCTCGAGTGCCACTAGCAGATCCTGTTTATCGAAACGGGAGTGTACAGGAAATCCTGTTGCAATCATAGATTTAGACGGCTCAGTAGCAGATGTGACATGGATAGGTGATCCTCCTCGGTATGCACCGGAACCTACAATTCCGTGAAACATCTCATCACGGTCAAAGTCGTAGACTACACCTAGCAAAGGGTTGTCTCCATTCCACAGGCTTATCGATACGCAGGAGTATGGAATATCTCGACCAAAATTTAGAGTGCCGTCCAGGGGATCAATAATCCAGAACGGGCGGTTGGTATTCCTGAAATCTTGTGATGTGGCAGTTTCTTCTGCTATGATTGGATGATCGTGGGTAGCTGATAATATTTTTTTTGCAATTTCTTCTGATTCTATATCAGCGTCTATCTTAAAGTCTCTACCGCTATCATCCACGATTGTGAAGCTGTATCGTGCGGAGTGAAGATAAGCACCACAGGCCGTGGCAGCTTCTATGGCGGTGTTTAGTTCTTTGGTCCAGTCCATCTGTAAACAATTCCAGGAGTAAAAGAGTCTTCTTTAGAAGCTTCTCCAAAGGGGATACAGGTATAATATTTCATAGATAATTCATGATTGCTATAGGATAATAAATGCCAAAATGCGATAGATGCCAAGATTATGTTATTACGGATGTTCCAGTTTATGTCTAATTCATCATGAATAGTAATGTGTCTAGCACTGAGGTTGTAGTAATAGCTCCGTGTTTTTATGAGAGTTCTCTCCCTAAGCTCCGTCGTGCCATACGCACGGATGTAGACAAAATATCGACAGTATTGAATTACTCTCGTCTTAATGCTTTCAGGATAGAGCAGGCCCTGGGAATTCCTGTATGGGATGGAACTGCTGAAGTGACTGATATGTCGCGAAAACTTGGCCCCCAGTATGCGAGCTTCATATCATCGATCCCTGGCAAGCTTGGTAGGGATGGGATGCCACTGATGGCACGGGCACATAGTTCAGTAAATTCTTCTATTTGGGCACTATCTACGATAGCTGAGAAGAACACCAAGAATTATCCTGCCTATCTGTATCTATGTGTAACTAAATGCATACTAGAGAATGAGGCCTTGAAGGGCGTAGAAAAGGTTTGGATAGCTTGTTCGAGCCGTGCTTCGGAAACGACACTGGCGTCTGCTCTCAAAGATAAAGGTCTAAAAGTAATATCGGTTAATAATGGACGGCCTTCGATAGTTATAGATTGGGCAAAAGTAATATTCCGTCGTTTTCGTCTAGCTATGCGTTTTATTTTCATTCGTTTAGCTATCTCCCGATATGGAAGAAATTCTAGTCTGGAAAATACAGGCCGTATTTTATTCTACAGCCAATATGCTAGGAGCTGGCGTCAGTCTCCAACTGGATTCAGGGATAGATTTTTGGTGGGCCTGCCATCCAAACTGGAACAGCATCTGGGTTCATCTGTTGGCTACGTTGTTAACATCGGAGGCACATATTTTATACGATCCATCAATGATATCCGAAGAGATTTGGCTGATTTGGCTAGCGGTAAAAGTGGAATTGCCAAATCACACTATTTTGTATTAGAGGGCTATATAGGAATTATAGAAGCTTTGGCGATTCTGCTTTCACCTAGATATGTGTGGGTTTTTTCAAAACTTCTTTCACGTCGCCATAAATCTGCCTTTGCCATCAACGGAATCAATCTTCAGGACGCCATACGAAGAGAGATTTTCTCATCGATGTTAACTGTATCTTGCAACCTTTTTTACATGAGGTCCTTACAACGGCTATTAGCAACTGAGAATGTGAAAGTCTTAGTACATCCGTTTTTTGAGTACGCATGGGGGAAGGCAATATTATGTGCTGCTGGAAGCATACCAGATTGTCGTGCTGTTGCCGTACAACATGGTCCATGTGCATCTAATCTGCTGCTGTTTACTAACGATCCTAGTGATTTTAAAGACGAAGGTACGGGCATTACACTACCTCAAGCAGATCGCTACTACCTGGATGGAGAGGTTGCGAGAAGAAGGCTTGAAGAATCAGGATATTCTGATTCACGCCTCTATATTTTTGGTGCTCCTCGCTTAGATGATTTACGACTGAAACACAGTTCTGATGAACCGGATGATGTTGACAGGTTAGTCAGAAAAAGTCGGATGCGAGGTCATATAATAGTGCTTTTAACTCCAACACCTTCTGATCATGAGTCTTTTCTGGAATTTATCACAGAGGGGTTCGATCGTTCCTTGCATCAAGATGCGTACACATTTCTTTGGAAACATCCTCCCAACTTAGATCGAAGGGTACAATCAATCTTGGAATTTCGAAACCAATTCTTCAGTTGGGATAATGTTCATGTAGTGGAAGGCACGATTCCTAGCTTAATAGCTGTATCGGATGTTTTGATTGCTACTTCGTCTACTACTGCTCTCGAAGCACTGGCAATGAATTGCAGGACCATATGTCTTGGTTTGCCAGGCCTGCTTAACTTCAGTCCTCTTATTGATGTAGATGGAGTCGCAACTTTCGTACACCATCCTGCCGTATTGGCTGGAATATTGAATCAGTATGGTACCACTAATCAAGATTTAGTAGATAGTTTTATGAGAGATCAATTTGATGATCTGGATGGGATGGCGACGGATCGGGTTGCCAATGACCTTCTGGCTTGGATAGGAGATAATACTTCTATTGAGGTTGACTTGAAATGATAAGGATTTTTCCCTGATATGCCGTATCGAGCTGATGATCTGTTAGATGATACAGATCTTTCATTTGAGGACAGGTCGATGAAATCGGATAGTCGCCTAGGGCGACCATTAGTTCTCGTGGGCCTAGTAATTTTTACTGTATTAGTCCACCTGGCTTTCAATCTCTGGTACATAGCAAGAACTCCAGCCTTTGAGCTACATCCTATGACCGGCGAGTTGCTAACACATGAAATGGCAGATCTTCCTGTCCGAGACATTGCCTCTTTGACTATCGGATCTGGAGCAGACTTTCTCCGAGCACCTTTATTCGGTGTGGTTGAATTTGTTTCTTATACACTTTTCGGTTTCCAGAAATCTTCATTAGTCCTTACGGTAGTTTTGATCAACGCAGTCCTCGGGGCTGTTCTGTTATATCTCATTTTATTGCGACTTCTTGGACCTTCTGTAGCACTGATCGGTGGCATACTGAATGCTATCTATTTTGACAGCCTCATCTTCCCGTCTTTACGGGCGAGCTACGGGAATTTCAACTTCGTCCTGATTTTAGGAATGATATATCTATTACTAAAATACATGGATGGATGGCGTTCATGGAATTTTTGGATCACCACTTTACTGGTCTACGGTGTGGCTCTCAATATGGATTCTAAGCTATTACTGTTACCCGTACTCGAATTGGGATTTTTATTTCTATTCCTTGGATCATTCCGAAAAATTGATTTCTTAAGGATGACAGTGTGTTATTTGGGTTTTGTAGTTGTGCTTTCTCCTTTTCTCGTCAGGAACTATGTATACAAGGGGGAATTCAGGCCAATCCAAAACAACAGCAGTGGGGCTATTGCAGCGGCGATATCAAAATTTGATAACCCATATATTGTTAACGTTGATTTCCCCTGGATTCACACGCCTGAAGAGGCGGTTCGTATGGGAATGATTTATTCGGATAGTACTGAGAAGGCCATTATGCCTGTTATAGAAGATCGTTTAGCCCAGGCCTTCCGGGAGCGCCCTTCTCTCTTTGTTATGAACTCAGGTTACAATTTTATTAGGATCGTTATGCCTTGGACGTTACACAATACTAACCTGAAGGGCACTTTTATTAATGATCCTGTGTTTGAGGCAATTGATGAAAGTTCATTGGGGCACACTAATCTTTCGGGGACTTCTAGTCGCTTGAAAAAATATTTAATGCGAGAGTTCAGGATGTTATCCTCAGTTGCTAGGTCGGGAGCTCATTTTTTTGTGAAGGTCATCGTGTACCTGCTTCCTGCACTTTTACCGCTACTCTATCTTATGGGTGCAGGTATTTTATTATTACAAAGACGTAAAAGCTTACTTCTATTGCTTATGCTTCCGGTTATCTACCATGCTGGAACTTTGACATGGCTCCTCGTTAATCCGGACTACCTTCTCGCCAGTTATTTCACATACCTAACGTTAGCATCGATTGCTATTTGGTCTCTATGGAACTTGATTCGTGGTCGCCGTATTCCTGTCCTGAACCCACCTACTCTTTTTAGTTGAGGAATATTTGACTTATTCAACAATGAAGGATGGGGTAGAGGTAAGTGTGGTCCTACCCTCATATCACGGTGCAGATGTAGTGAAAACACAGGTACCGGTGTTGCTAGAATACCTTGGCACAATAGGCGTGGATTATGAGGTGATAATTGTAGACGACGGTAGCTGTGACGGTGGCAAGACTGAACAGGCAGCGAAAATATTGGGATGTCGATACCTGGAAAATTTGGTTAATCAAGGAAAAGGATCAGCGGTACGACGTGGTATGCTCGCAGCCAGAGGTAAGTTTAGGATATTTACAGACATCGACATACCTTTTGAGATTTCCACTATCGAACGCATGCTCTATTACTTACAGGCAAAGAGTTATCATTTCGTTGCCGGTGATCGTACGCTCGAAAACTCAAGCTACTTTGTTAAAGTTTCTCGTGCCCGAAGGGCAATGAGTCATATTTATTCAAATATAGTCGGTCGCTTGGTGGCTGGTGGTTGGTTTGACACTCAATGTGGGATCAAAGGATTCCGAGACTATGTGGCGGAAGATCTTTTCAGTGTTGGTCGTATCGATCGATTTGCCTTTGATGTCGAATTGTTCTACGTAGCACTTAAGCGCAATTACGATATCAAGCGTATTCCAGTGGAGCTGCGGTGTAACGAAATATCCTCCGTTAATATTTTACGAGACGGGACCACAATGGTATTGGATTTACCCAAGATCCTTTTTAATCAACTGTTTAACAGGTATCAGCCGACAGAGAGTTTGCAAGAGGCACACAATGATTCCGAAGACATCATGAAGTGGAGACGATGTTGGCCTAATGATCTAGAAACATGAGTGCCATATCGAGCAGATTAATATTCTGTTGTCGGTAGGTTGGTGGCTCGAAAGCTCTAAGAATTCTATTAACTATTTTATCTGAAATATTCAGCACCCAGAAAAATTCCCACTATGAGATCTCTTTTCGAATACGATCCTAATTTTGGCCGGCGCTTTATTCCAAACATCAAAGCTCGGGTGGAACACGAAAGTGGTGGTTATCTAATACGCACAAATTCTTCTGGATTCAGATGTAAGAATGAGTTCTCAAAATCAAAAACAGCGGGACGGTTTAGGGTTGCTATCTTTGGTGACTCTTTTACTGCAGGTTCAGGTGTATCTGACCAATACCGCTTTGGTGATCTGCTAGAGGATTGGATTCCTGATTTAGAGGTTTTCAACTTCGGTATGGATAACACTGGTACTGACCAGCAATATCTTATCTATCACGAGCTAATGAGCAATATAGAATGCGATTTGATAGTTATTGCGCCCTGGGTTGAGAATATTAGAAGGAACTTGGAAAAAGCCCGGTCCTGGAGCACCCAAGACGGCGAATCTCTTTTTTATGCTAAACCTTACTTTAGTATCGATGCAGATGGGTTGCTGAAGCTTCACAACATACCAGTACCTGAGGATCCTATTTCAGAAGTAGCCATATTTCGTGAGGAACGGCCAAGATCCGATAGATTAAAGATCTTTATAAGAACTAAACTAAAAGAGATCAATCCAAATGCTTTGATGTGGCTTCGTAAGTTCTTGGGAAAGAAAGTCTTGCCAGAGTACAGTACTGAACGGCATCCAGCATGGATCCTGATGAAGGCTATTCTAATACGTTGGATAGAGGAATCCCACGTTCCCGTATTAATATTCCCGATACCCCTGGAGGAACACTGTGTAGGGTCAGCTTCTCCGATTGCTTATCAAGAGCGCTTCAAGGAATTATCTGATCCACCGCTAGTCCATGTCCACGATCCTCTTCCAGATATGCTGAGCTATCCTTTCGAAAAGCGTCGCCGTTTCTGGCACCAAAATGATAGGCACTGCGCCCGGGAAGGCCACGAAGCATTGGCACGTTCTTTAGAGCCTGCTATACGCCGTCTGAGTGAGGCTCAAAAGCTATAATGACTCTTGTTCTAGGCATCTCTGCCTACTACCACGATTCGGCGGCAGCCATTGTTAGGGATGGAGAGATCGTTGCGGCAGCTCAAGAAGAGCGATTCACAAGGAAAAAACATGATCCCCGCTTTCCTAGAAATGCCGTCAATTATTGCCTGGAAGAAGCTTTCGTGGAAGCAGAGGAATTGGATGCAACAGTTTTTTACGATGATCCAATATTAACCTTTGACAGGATGATCAAGTCACTTCTCTGGGCAACACCCAAAGGAGAAGGACAGTGGATGCGGGCCGCACCTTCGGTAATGGGATCCAAGCTTTTTATATCGGACAAAATTCGTCGAGAACTGGGGGCTGATGTTCCTGTACTTTTTACTAAACACCATCTTTCTCATGCTGCATCGGCGTTTTATCCGTCACCGTTTAATAGTGCTGCGATCTTGACCTTGGATGGAGTAGGGGAGTGGGCTACTACGAGTATCGCAATGGGGGACGGGGATATGATTACACCTCTATGTGAGATTCAATATCCCCACTCGATAGGGCTGCTCTACAGTGCTTTTACCTATTTTTGTGGATTCAAGGTCAACTCTGGTGAATATAAGCTCATGGGCCTTGCTCCATATGGAGAACCGCGATATGTGGACACCATCCGCGACAATCTAGTTACGATCCTACCGGACGGGTCATACCGATTGAACCTGGAGTATTTCGGTTTCTTGGATTCAATTAAAATGACCAATAACAAATTTGAGGAACTTTTTGAGGGGCCTCCCCGGAAACCTGAGTCGCTCATTCGCCGTAGAGAAATGGATTTGGCCGCATCAGTCCAAGTGGTTACTGAAGATCTGGTTTTGCGCCTTGTGTCCAGAGCGAAAGAAATTACGTCAAAGAACGATCTTTGCCTTGCCGGTGGTGTCGCCTTGAACTGTGTAGCTAATGGGCGTGTACTCAGGGAAAGTGGTTTTCAGCGTCTTTGGATCCAGCCAGCCGCAGGTGATTCTGGCGGAGCTTTGGGCGCCGCACTTTTAGCTAGTCATAGACATTTCGGTGTTCCTAGGAAGCTTTCTCAGGACGGCAATGATACGCAGCGAGGAAGCTATCTAGGGCCATCCTATTCAAATGCTGAAATCCGTGCAGCACTCGATCGATTAAAGGCTGCTTACGATGAAGTAGATGATTGTAGTGAGAGGACAGGTCGGATAGCTACCGCACTTGCAGATGGCAAGGTGGTGGGTTTTTTCTCAGGCCGCATGGAGTTTGGCCCGCGTGCCCTGGGAGCTCGTTCAATTCTGGGAGATGCACGTAGCCCCGATACTCAGGAGAGAATGAATCTAAAGATCAAATATCGGGAATCTTTCAGGCCATTTGCTCCCGCAGTCCTTGCAGACAGAGCATCCGAATATTTCGAACTCAATGTTGAAAGTCCCTACATGCTTTTAGTATCCCCAGTTGTCGAAAGCCATAGGATGAGCCAGCCAGAAGTGGATGGAAATCCCGAAGATTTGCTTGCTGTTGTAAAACAAGTTCGGAGTGACATCCCAGCGGTTACACATGTGGACTACTCAGCTAGGATTCAGACGGTGACACCCAACGAACATCCTGATTTCTATGCTGTGTTAAAGGCTTTTGAAGACCTTACGGGATGTGGTGTCCTAGTAAATACGTCATTTAATGTGCGTGGCGAGCCTATCGTTTGCTCGCCTGATGATGCTTATCGTTGCTTTATGAAGACAGAAATGGATCTCTTGGTTCTGGAGGACTGTATGCTCTGGAAAAATGAACAACCCTCTTTTGAGAAGGAGGACAGGTTACTTGAGTACGAGCTCGACTAACGGACACTCTGCCGAGATACGGCTACGCGAATTCTTCACCAAGTATTTGGTTCCAGTTGGTGAGAGTTTTAGCAATAAAGGAATAGATGGAAGGAATCTCACTAACGATCCTGTATCTACTTGGGTGAAATCTGCTGTCCACGAAGACAAAGAGTTG
>CEUS01088217.1_pt1 | contig 44417 bp, 37 predicted proteins | sample 427031 | NCBI WGS metagenome assembly CEUS01 (sample SAMEA2622837, study PRJEB7988) | marine metagenome | biome: marine biome (ENVO:00000447); feature: marine epipelagic mixed layer (ENVO:xxxxxxxxx); material: "saline water (ENVO:00002010), including plankton (ENVO:xxxxxxxx)" | depth 140 m | reverse complement strand
CCTCCCCCTTCGGTAGGTCTGACCAGCAATGACCCTGCACTAATCCAATACACCTCTGGCAGTACGGGACAACCCAAAGGAGTACTACTGACGCATGCTAATCTTCTGGCTAACATTCGAGCGATTCAGTCAGGACTCGACATTCACCGTGACGACGTAGCCGTCAGTTGGCTACCTCTGTATCATGACATGGGGCTAATCGGCGCTTGGCTTGGCTCGTTGTACGCTGGCGTACCGGTGACGATCCTCTCACCTCTCACATTCCTAGCAAAGCCTGCTCGCTGGTTGTGGGCTATCCATGCACACCGAGCCACCCTATCCGTAGCACCGAATTTTGCCTTTGATCTATGTGTCAACAAGGTAACAGATGAGGAAATCGATAGCTTAGACCTTAGCTCACTTCGCATCATGCTTAATGGCTCAGAGGCCGTCCTACCTGATACCTTGCGCCGCTTCGAGGAAAAATTTAGACCCTGCGGCTTCCGTAACGACGCGATGCGACCTGTTTACGGACTAGCTGAGTGTTCAGTAGGCCTCACAGTCACGCCCCGTCGCCATCCAATCAGGATTGACCGAGTCAAACGCACCTTCCGCGTGACGGGACACGCCCAGCCGACCGAGGGCAATGACGCTCTGACGTTTGTCTCCTGTGGAACGGTCTTGCCAGACCACGAGCTCCGTATAGTCGACAAGGACGGCGTGCTTCTTGACGAACGCTACGAGGGGAAGGTCCAATTCCGAGGCCCATCCATGATGGCCGGATACTATCGCAATGCACCAGCCACCGAAACCATAACGTCTGACGACGGCTGGCTGGACTCAGGAGACCTCGGCTACCTCGCCAGCAATGAGCTGTTCCTAACCGGCCGTCGGAAAGATGTCATCATCAAAGGAGGCCGAAACATCTATCCGCATGAAGCTGAGGCAATCGTAGCGTCGACCCCGAACATCCGGAAGGGCTGTGTTGCAGCCTTTGGAGTGACTGACGCCAGCCTTGGCACCGAAAAATTTGTCCTCGTGGCCGAAACGAGAACTACCGACACGAAAGCTCGTGACCTGCTCCGGCGAAAGATCTTCGAACGAGTAGCTGACAGCGTGGGTGCCCCGCCAGATGCTGTCATCTTAGCCCGCCCTGGTTCGGTGCTAAAAACCTCAAGCGGTAAGGTACGGCGCGGCGCAACCCGCGAGGCCTACCTGTCAGGACACCTCGACCGAAGTAGTGGGTCCATGCCAGGCCAGTGGCTGAGTTTAACTTGGCAAACGCTGTGCGGATGGTTTACCCAGACACTCAACACGGTTTACAGAGTCTTCTACACAAGTTACATAGCCGGTCTAGTCGCGATTTTAGTACCACCACTCTGGGCCCTCGCCAGAATCAGCCGCCACCCAAGAACTGTCAGGCACTTGTTAAATCGGTTCTCACGACTCATTCTGGCTCTATCAGGCTGTCCAGTTAAAGTTACCGGCGTCGAACACATTCAGAACCTCGGGCCGGCGATATTCATCGCCAATCATGGTAGCTATCTGGACGTCGTCGCTATACTGGCTACCCTTCCTTTAAATCTCAGATTTGCCGCCAAAGGCCGCCTGATCAACTATCCTGTACTTGGAACAGTTGTCCCTAGTGCAGGCTACGTCAGCATCAAGAAAGCCAACTTGTCCGAACAGATGGAAGGAGCTGACGAAGTAAGTACAGCGCTGGCCAGTGGCGAATCTATGTTCGTGTTTCCGGAAGGAACTTTCGTCCGAGCTCCAGGATTACTACCGTTCCGTCTTGGCGCATTTAGAGCAGCAGCCCTATCGGGGTGTCCGGTCGTCCCCATCACACTCGGCGGCACCCGTCGAATCTTTCCCGCCGGCACGCTGCTACTCAGTCCAGGCCGCATAACTGTAGCCATTGCCGAACCCTTGCACCCTGATGAAAACACCTGGAGCGAAGTCGTACGGCTCAGGGATGAGGCGCGAAACATCATCGCCCAAACAGGCGACGAAGCCGCTGGATGACCCCAGCTATCCGGTGTGGGCTCGTATAATTCAGAAACATTCAGCCAAGCCACCCACCCGCAGGTTCCCCAACAGGCATTCAGCTCGATTCATTGGGTTCAGCCTCGCCGGCCAACCGACTCAATGCATCCCCAGTGAGCCGATAGACTGTCCAGTCATTTTGCGGAACCGCACCCACCCGCCGATATGCTCGAATAGCTAATTCGTTCCAATTGAGTACAGACCACTCGACTCGACCACAGCCCCGGTCACGAGCAAGACGGGCTAAATGGGCCAATAGTCGTCGGCCAAAACCACGCCCGCGGAATTCAGGGCGCACAAATAGGTCTTCGAGATATATCCCAGGCTTTCCCAGAAAGGTCGAAAAATTGCGAAAGAACAGGGCAAACCCAACCGGTGTCTCACCAAGCAGCGCAAGCGCCACCTCGACGGACGGGGTTGGCCCGAAGAGTGCAGCGTAAACCTCTTCCTCTGTCGCCGTCACCTGATCTGCCATCAACTCGTATCGGGCTAACTCCTTGATTAAATCCAACACCAAAGCAACATCCTGCTCTGTCACTGACCTAATTCGCAGGTCTAGAACGCCCATACTCTGTCGTAACTCTCCTCAGCTTATCGCCTGGTCAAGATCCGCCAGCAGATCATCGACCGACTCGATACCGACCGACAATCGAAGCAAATCAGCGGGCACGCGGGTAGTCGGCCCTTCAACCGGAGCTCGGTGTTCAACCAGGCTCTCAACCCCTCCAAGCGATGTCGCATTCTTGAATATACGAAGCGAACCAGCAACCCTACGGGCGGCCGGTGCTCCTCCCCACAACCGAAAGGACACCAGCATTCCGAATCCATGGGACATCTGGCTCGCGGCAATAGCATGCCCAGGGTGCGACCGAAGCCCTGGGTAAAACACTTCTCTCACTTCAGAGTTGGCATTCAGCCATTCCGCAACCTTCATGGCCGTCTCAGCTGAGCGGTGCACTCTGAGAAACAAAGTGCGTATGCCCCGCATCAGCAACCACGCCTCAAATGGTCCCAGCACAGCACCTCGATACCCACGATCGTGGGTAAGCCGCTCCCACATCTTGTCCCTACGAGCCGTAATCAAGGCACCGGCCAATACATCCGCGTGTCCATTAAGCTGCTTAGTAGCCGAGTGAACCACTAGATCGGCTCCATGTTCAATCGGTCGACACAACACTGGCGTAGACAGCGTGCTGTCAACCACCAGTCTGGCTCCGGCCCGGTGAGCAGCCGAGGCCGTTTCCGAAATACTGGTAACTGAACAAGTTGGATTCGCAGGAGTCTCGACCCAGACAATTTTCGTTCGACCGGGTCTAAGCAAGCCCTCAAGCGCCTCCATATTCCCATTGGGCACCAGTTCAAGTGATATCCGGCCACGCCTAGCCAACTCTTCCAACCAACGTTGTGTCGTCCAGTACATATCTTCAGGCGCGATCACATGGTCCCCGTGGTCAAGTGTTTCAAAGACCGTGGTCGTTGCTGCCATCCCTGAGCTAAAAAGCAGCGCTGCCTCCCCACCCTCCAGACGACTCAATAGCAACTCAACCTGGTCATACGTTGGATTCTGATCTCTGGTGTAACTGTGGCCACCGGGATAAGTGCCGTCTGGAGCCCGCTCATAAGAAGCAGACGGATATATCGGAGGCACGATCGAGCGAGTCGTAGGGTCAACCCAGCCTAGCGCCTGGGCAGTTAAGGTCTCCGGGTGGTGCTCCGGCTTGTTTGACATATCTTCTTTGTTAAGCTCGTATAGGATCAATGTCAACTTCGATATCACGCCACTTGCCCTGCCTGAACCGCATCACACTGAGCCCGCACCTTGTTGCGTGCCCGACTACAATGGCTGACCAGATGTGGTGTGGCTCCAGCCCAACGGTCGCCTCGAACGCAGCGCACAACCCGAGAGGCACCAACACCTGAGAGATAATCGATATATACAATGGTCCTTTTGTATCGCCTGTCCCCTGCAGCCCGCCGGTGTAGGCCAACGCTACTGTAATAAACAACCCGGAGACTGCAAGATACCGCAGTAGCTCGACCCCGATATCTACGACAATCCCGTTCGTCATTCCAAAAATAGAGAGTAAGCTTTGGGGTATTAGAAAGAACGACACTCCGACCACAACAGCCACCGCCAACCCCATGAGCGAGGCAACCAGTGTCGACCTTTCACTTCGAGTCGGATAGCCAGCACCAAGATTCTGGCCTGCAACAGCAGCGGTAGCCCCCATCAAACCCATCGAGGTCCATGTAATCAGAGAGAACAGCTCCGTATAGCCAACCGAATAAGCCGCCTGTGACTCAGCGCTGTAGTGCAGCGAGCCGACAAACCGCAGCATCAACACTCCACCTAGATTCATTGCTATGCCTTGAACCCCAGCTGGCAAGCCGAACCGCAACAGAGATTTGATGACTTGCCATTCTGGCCGAAACGACATCGAGCAGGAAAAACGAACCACCAGTTTGTTAGAAAAAAGCATCCACACAAATACCAGCCCGGTTACACCGGTCGCAATCGCTGTTCCAATAGCGGCGCCACGAGTGCCAAAGGCCGGGACCGGGCCCAAGCCCCTAATAAACACAATGTTAAGGACAACATTCAGCGTAGTCATGAAAATGCCGAGCCGCATCGGCGTCTTAGCATCTCCAGCAGCACGTAACGCACCACTGAACAAGTAAAACATCAACATGCCGGCACTAAACACAAACATAATTCTGAGGTAGGGTAAGGCCTCGACCTGGACCTCAGGAGCAGCGTTAATCAAGCTCAACAGGGTAGGGGCCAGCCAGTAGCCAACAGGGGCCATCACTCCCACGGCCAACACCATCGTAAACAGGAACGCCTGATATACAGACCGGTTGACTTTTTCGGGCTCACCAGCACCGGCAAATCGCGCTACCAGTACCCCCATACCCGTGAATACAGACGCCACGAAAACAATAACGAGGATAAAGATTTGCAGGCTGACTCCAATAGCAGCGTTACCGGTGTAACCAACCAGGTTTCCCACCATCGCCTGGTCAATGATTCCCTGTATACCACCCATGACATTCTGCACCATGGCCGGCCAAGCGAGCCGCCACACTGCCCGATTCAGTGGTCCTTCGACGATCGATCGGTCGAATTTCTTGGGGGAAGAAGCGGTCTCCGACATGCGATCATTCTCGTAAACTGGAGCGGGAACATCTAACAATGTCAGCCGGTGTCGTGCCCCAATTGCGAACGACCGGAACGAACTCCCCAGGCCAGGGTAAGCACGGAAACCCGTTGAGCAAGCCCCCCCCTTCCGACCCTCTATCGTTAGACCCCTGGTGCAAAATTCGAACACCTTGGTGAGACGCGGTAGGATAGAGGCTCTAACCGTGGTTGAAGTATCGTCACTTTATCAGATCGAAGCTAGAGTATGTGCGGCGCTGAAGAGCCAACCGCCAATCAAGCACATTCACGCCATGTTTGCTCCAGAGCCGCGCCCAGGATGGCAGGCAGGCCTCGTCCCCCCTAACTCACGACCCGCCGCCGCCCTAATGCTCCTCTACCCCATCGGACATCAAGTTCATATGGTTTTGACTCGTCGTTCCAGCAGCCTTGACCAGCACCCTGGACAAATCTCGCTGCCTGGAGGGGCTATTGAGGGGACGGAAACAGTCGAGGAAACTGCCCTACGAGAGGCCCAAGAGGAAATCGGGCTTCGAGACACCACTATTCGTACCATCGGGACACTGTCTGCGCTTTACATTCCTGTCAGCAACTTTGCGTTACACCCGGTCGTGTCGATTGCCGACCGTCGACCCAACCTAGTAGCCTCAACAGACGAAGTCGCCCACATCCTCGAAATACCTCTCCACGAACTGTGCGATCCGACACGACTACGACAAGGGTGGCAATGGCGAGATACAGACTTGATCAATGTTCCCTACTTCGAGCTGCAAGGTGAGCGAGTTTGGGGGGCAACTGCGATGGTCCTCGGTGAATTCACTTACCTGCTAAAGGCTAACCAATAACCACCATGAATACCATGTTTCCTATTTCAGCCCGTTCACAAAACGACCTAGACCACAGTCGAAACTTCTAGATCATTCTGGCGGATTTCCATGGCCAAGCGACGCACCGACCGCAATACTCCTCTCTTCGACGAAACCGAGGCTAGACCGGAGGCCGAGAGCGGGAACCTACCCCAAATACCAACTGTGGAGCTTATAGAAGCGGCGCAAAGCCGATACCTCAATTACGCTCTTTCCGTCATCACTGCTAGGGCTCTACCAGACGTCAGAGACGGCTTGAAACCTGTACAGCGACGCATCCTCTATACCATGTGGGAACAACGTATCACTGCCGACGCCAAACCCCGGAAGTCGGCCAAGGTGGTCGGAGATGTCATGGGTAGCTACCATCCCCATGGGGACACTGCACTCTACGACACTTTGGTCCGTCTGACACAGCCGTTCGCACTACGGTACCCCTTGATCGATGGACACGGCAACTTCGGCTCCCTAGACGGTGACAGCGCGGCTGCTATGCGCTACACGGAGTGTCGTCTCGCTCAGACCAGCTCGGAACTGCTCGACGAAATTCATCAAGGCACCGTCCCGTTCAGACCGAGCTACGACGGAACGAAAAACGAGCCCGTCGTGCTCCCTGCCCGTTTACCGAACCTACTAATCAACGGCGCGACCGGCATCGCCGTCGGCATGGCGACCAATATTCCTCCACACCATGCCGGTGAAGTCTGTACCGCTCTATTAAAGCTTCTCGATAATCCCGAGCTAGGTAGTGCTCGACTCTGCACTTATCTCAAGGGCCCAGATTTTCCAACTGGCGGGCAGATCCTAAATACTTCGGACGAACTTAAACAGATCTACACCAGTGGCAGCGGGACCATCAGGCTACGCGCCACTTGGGAACCGGGACCGTCCACCCGGAGTGGCAAGACAATTTACATAACAAGCGTGCCCTACACTGTTAATAAAGCCCAGCTGGTCGAGCGGGTTGCCCAGGTGATTTTGGGACGCAAACTTCCTCCCCTTCTAGATATCAAGGATGTGTCAACCGACGATGTGCGCATTGCCCTCGAACTCAAGCGTGAAGCGGATGAACAGATGGTAATGGCCTATCTGTTCAAGCACACACCACTACAAACAAACTTTCCGGTGAACCTGACCTGCTTAATTCCCACCGAACAACCTGAAGTAGGTCGCCCAGAACGTCTAGACCTACACCAGCTGCTCTGGCATTTTCTGCGATTCAGACTCGATGTCGTCACTAGACGCCTTGAACACGAGCTCAATGCCCTGGAACGTCGAATACATATTCTGGAAGGATTTGAGAGCGTATTTGATGCCCTAGATAAAATCCTGGGTATCGTCCGTCGGTCAGAGGGAAAAACCGACGCAGCCCGCAAGATCATGAAGCAGTTCTCCCTCGATATAGACCAAACCGATGCAATCCTCGAGCTTAAGATCTACCGATTGGCAAGGCTTGAAATTCTTGTCATCCGTGAGGAGCTTGCTACAAAACAGGGCCGTGCCCAAGAGATCAACCAGCTTCTTAGCACCGAAACTAAGCGATGGACATTAGTCCGAGATGAAATACGCAAGATCAAGAAAGTTTACGGAGACCCGAAAAAAAATCCCCGCAGAACCTTGATCGAAAGCAACGAGCAAGAGGCAGAATATTCAGACGATGATTTCATCGTGGCTGAGGACGCAGTAATCCTCGTCACGACCGATGGCTGGATAAAACGCCAAAAAGAGGTCCGCGATATCAGTACTACAAGATTGCGCGAGGGAGATACGCTATTGACTGCACTGGCCGGCAGCACCCGTGCCACCAGTGTGTTCTTCAGTAATTTCGGCGTAGCTTACACCGCCCGAATCACTGACATCCCAGCAACGACGGGTCACGGAGAACCAATCCAACGGCTGTTTAAGCTAAAGGATAAAGAACGCATCGTCGCAGCGCTTAGCCTCGATTCCAGAGCCACACCAGGCCTGCCAGCGGAAAAACCCGACGAAATCCCTTCAGTCCATGCCATTGCGGTAACAACCGACGGCTATAGCCTGCGCTTCAGCCTCGAACCGTTTATGGAACCTAGTACCCGGTCAGGCCGTAGGTTTGGCAGACCGAGTGCAGGAGCAGAAGTAGTTGACGTAGCCCTCACAACCGGGACTGAAACCATAATAGCCGCAACAGCTCAGGCAAGAGCGCTTCTCTGTTCAGCCAGCGATATCAACTTCCTATCTGGTGCCGGCAAAGGAGTTACCCTGATCAAACTGCCTGCCGAAACCGACCGCGTGTTGGGCTTCATCGCGTCCACTGGCGACCGAGACCTTTTAACGGTCGAAACTAATCGAGGAGCAAGTCAAACTATCAGCACGGCCAAATACGGAGTCACTGGACGAGGGGGCAAAGGTCGAGCCTTGCTAAAACGGGGTCGTTTTACGCAAATCATACAACCACCAGTGCCTATACCCTCATTGGGCGATTAGGCCTGATTCATAACGACTATGCCGAAAAGTTACACAGCTAAAGACATAACCGTGCTCGAAGGTTTGGAGCCAGTACGACGGCGCCCTGGTATGTATATAGGTGGTGTTGGACCTGCGGGATTACATCACCTGGTATGGGAAATCTTCGACAACGCCATCGATGAAGCCATGAACGGATATGCCTCAGTCATTACCCTGACAATTCACAAGGACGGTTCATCAATAACAATCATCGACGACGGTCGTGGCATTCCAGTTGACACACACAAGAAAAGTAGACGAAGCGCACTGGAAGTTATCTTCACAACCCTTCACGCAGGAGGAAAATTCGAACATCAAACCTACCGGACATCGGGTGGCCTGCACGGAGTCGGGGCAAGCGTTGTTAACGCATTAACGAAAGAACTAGTTGCCACATCCGTCAGGGATGGAGGGCGGTGGCAGCAAAGCTTCAAGCAAGGCAGACCGACTGGCTCTCTACAGCAACTTGGCCCTGCCCGTGGTAGCGGCACCACTGTATTCTTCAGACCTGATGCCACAATCTTTCCCAAGACAGTCTTCGAAGCCGACCTGATCGCCGAAAGACTCAAGATCGCTAGCTACCTTCATAAAGGCGTCACCATCCACTTCGAAGATGAAAAAACAGGACGGAAACAGGCATTCAAGCACGAAAAAGGCCTACTCGATTACCTTCTCCGTATCCTCCGCGACAAGAATGTAACACCAGTCCACGAATCACCGTTTGCTGTGGCTCGAACCCATGACGAATCGAGCGCCAAAATCGATGTCGTTTTACAGTGGACCGAAGCTACCGAGGAATACCTACGCAGCTATGTGAACGGAATTCCGACATTCTCCGGCGGCACCCACGAAAGCGGCATCAGGGCTGGCATCGGCAAAGCCATCCGCAACTTCATCGACACCCATGGCCTGACACCAAAAGGCGTAACGCTAACGAGTGATGACATCCGTGAGGGGATAATAGGGTTAATCAGCGTGTTTATCCCGGATCCGCAATTTCAAGGCCAAACCAAGGACCGGTTGAATAACCCGGAGCTGTCAGCAATTGTCGATGGCGTGATTAGACCGGCACTAGAACACTGGCTCAACCACAACATAAGCATCGCCGAAGGGATCGTGGCACGGATCATTTTGGCCGCCCGGGCAAGGGCTGCTAGTCGAGCCGCACAGCAAGCCGTGTCTCGGAAAAGTGCTACATCGAACCGGTTAAATCTCCCTGGAAAGCTCAGTGATTGCACTGCCCCTGGCACAAAAGGCAGCGAGTTATTCATAGTCGAAGGTGATTCCGCTGGAGGCTCTGCCAAACAAGGACGTGATCGTACTCACCAAGCTATCTTGCCGTTGCGTGGCAAAGTGCTAAACGTGGAGAATGCGCCGCTTACGAAAGTCCTCGAGAACAAAGAACTCTCAGACCTAATAACCGCTCTTGGTTGTGGACTCGGTAAGACATTCGATTTAGCGCACCTAAGATACGACCGAGTCATCATACTGGCTGACGCTGATGCTGACGGCAATCACATCGCCACGCTGTTGCTCACATTCCTCTATCGATATCTTCCTCAACTGATCTCCGGAGGCAAGGTATTCCTGGCCCAACCTCCTCTCTACAAGATCGACGCAGGCAAACAGGTCTATTGGGCACTGGACGACTCAAGGCTTGCAGCGATTATGGCTGATATCAAACAGCAAGGTGTTCGCGCCAAGCCAGAGGTAACCCGCTTCAAAGGGCTCGGTGAGATGATGCCAAAGGTCCTCTGGGAAACGACGCTTAACCCTGCCACCAGACGCCTGCTAAAGGTTGCGATCGCGGACAATATCAGAACGGACCGGGCAATCAACGACTTGATGGGACGAGATGCGTCAGCCCGATTCCGCTTCATCATGGACCGTGCGGAAGAAGTGCAAGAGCTAGACTTCTGACCTGGCGGTAAATTCTCGAAACACGAGGGAACCGCTTAATCCAGCATGTTGCAATCAAGCGACCCACCCACGCCTGAAAACCAATATAATCCAGACCTCAGATCACTCTTCGATTGAAGCAAGATTGTCATAGAGACCACGTAAACCAAACGCGCCCACTGGACTCTCCAATTTGGCGAAAGTGGACGTTTCCCAGTCGGCACCTACCCATCCTCACTACGTAGCACCCTGGAGCCCTACCCCTTTGTCCAAGGCAGAATTTGGAAGCTAAAGGTCAAAGGCGGGAGGAACTCCATGGCCACCCCAACTCCGAACATCACCAGACACAGAACCGTCAGCACACCAATCCAAAACAGAATCCGGCTCCAACGACGAACAGGCCGAACTTCTAAGTCCTTTCGAGGTGTCACCTCATTCACATTTTCTCGACGGCATGACAAACCGAGTGCATTGGCAGCCTCGTGAATTAAGGATTCAGTGATCTCTGTAGTTAAAGAGAGGTAGCCCTCCTCAAGAGCCCGATCGCAAAGTTGGTTGATTCGGCGGGGTACGCCCCTGCTGTAGCCATGGACCAAATCGAGCGCTCTAGAGGTGAACAAGGGCTCAGCAGTTCCTTTCGCAGTCCTGAGGCGGAAATCGACATACTGGTCCAATTCATCCCGGTACAATGGACGCAGTCGACACCGCCTAGCAATGCGTTGGTTCACAGAACTCATCTTCGGCTCCGCTAATAACACCTCAAGCTCTGGTTGACCGACAAGCAAAATCTGCAACAATTTGCGCTGGTCAGTTTCCAACGTTGTCAACACCCGTAGCTGCTCGATGACCGGTGGTGACAAATTTTGCGCCTCATCCACAACGACAAGCGCACTTCCCTTGACAGAATCCAGCGACACAAGGAATCGACTCAAGATTTCAATCAGATTAGTAGTTCCAGCCTCCCGAAGCTCTGGACCATCAACAACAACCTCGAAATCCAAGAGAAGCGACCGTAGCAGCTCCAGCACGCCGACAAAAGGGTTCCGTATGGATGCGATGAACACATCGGCGTCAAGTAACTGGAGTAAAGCCCGCGTCGTTGTAGTCTTACCTGTACCCACATCACCGGTTAGTAGCATCATGCCTTCACGACGTTTAATGCCTCTGGCAATCTGTTCGATCGTCTCCTGATGCACCTCGCTCCTGTACAGGAATTCCGGGTCCGGGGTTGGCCCAAACGGCTGTTGTCGAAACCGATAATAGTTTTCGTACACCAGTAACACTCCGTTCCACAGAATTTAGCAGTACCCGAACCAGACTACCTCCATAAAGATGCTCGAGACACCATGCGATGACTCAACTACTCCTCTGATCCTAGTGGCACCAAATAGAGCGCCATTGATACCATAGTTGAGATGGGCTGCTACAAAACTGAAATATTGGATTAACTTCTTAAAAGGCAATCGCCCTCTGTAGGTGTCCTGGTTATCTACTTTTGGGCCAAGTGTAAAGGTTCACCTCCTCATTTCAATGGCTTCTTCCTCCAGACACATCACCGATCATAATTGCCTCGAAGGAGATAAACTTTCCTCAACACCACTATCTACCCCATTCGACTTCAGACCCAGAACCTGCCTAGTTTTCGGCTCTGGAACAGTAAAACGGCTGGCAGATTTCGTCATAGACCTTGGAGTCAATCGACCGCTCCTAGTGGCCGACCAAGGGCTGATTGATGCCGGTCACGTGACTCAAGTCGAAAGCTTACTGAAGGCTGCCGGAATGAAAACTGTGCTTTTCAATGAATTCAGTGTTAATCCAGACACAAAGATGATAGCGGCGGGATGTAATGTGGCAGCCTCAAGCAATATAAACGGCATTATCGGACTTGGTGGTGGAAGCTCGATGGACTGCGCTAAAGGTATCAATCTACTTTTGACCAACGGTGGTCAGTTGGAGGACTACCGCGGCTACGGGAAAGCAACGCAGCCCCTACTGCCCATGGTCGGCATCCCGACCACCGCAGGTACAGGCAGCGAAGCTCAAAGCTATGCTGTTATTGCAGACGCTTCGACTCACATGAAGATGGCCTGTGGTGACCCCAAAATAGCCTTCAGATTCGCAATTCTCGATCCAGAGCTCACGACCTCACAACCAGTGTCAGTCACAGCTGCTGCAGGATTCGATGCGATCGCCCACGCAGTGGAGACGGCCGTAACAACCCGTCGAACGGCCTTATCTGACTGCTTCACCCGTGAAGCTTGGCGCCTCTTGAAAACAAATTACCCAGCGGTCTTGGACCACCCTAACGACATTGAAGCCAGGGCGGGAATGCAGCTAGGAGCATTTTATGCTGGATTAGCAATTGAACAATCGATGTTGGGAGCAGCCCACGCCTGCGCCAATCCATTAACAGCTCGTTATCAGTTGACACATGGTGTAGCACTAGCGATCTTACTTCCACACGTTGTACGCTGGAATGGAACTGTAGTTGGGCCTCTATATAGGCAACTACTCGACAGCTCCCATGAAAGCGGGGACCCAAGTGAGCGCCTAGCAGGCCAACTTCGAGCACTTGCCGACCACGCTGGTTTGCCGCAGCAGTTACAAACCGAAGGAGTCGAACTAGACGCTCTTCCTGAACTGGCCCGCGAGGCCGAGCAACAGTGGACAGGAACCTTTAACCCAAAACCGCTCACAACCATTGACGCACTGGAGATCTATCGATGTGCCTTCTGAAGACGGTTCGAATATTGCCATTCCTGGTTTTGCTTGCACAAACACTGGCCAGTACCCAAGGAAGCGGATCAGCCTCTGAATCAACAACCCCCGCTGACGCCTGGCCTCAGTTTCGTGGAAATCCGTCGCTATCCGGAGTCTCCGGATCAACCCTACCGGCCGACCTCACACTGCAATGGACTTACGAAGCCGACGAAGCCATTGATTCATCAGCAGCGATTTCCGGAGGAGCAGTCTACGTGGGAACTTGGGCTGGCACCTTGATCTCCTTAGACCTCGACACAGGAGCGGAGCGCTGGACATACCAAACTGGCGACATGGGTATAGGTGAGTCATCACCGGCAGTCACGGGCGACCTCGTTTTCATCGGCGACCTCGGAGGCACCTTTCATGCGGTCGACACGGAAACAGGTATCGCCCGGTGGACATTCGAGACCATGGGAGAGATTAAATCATCTCCAGTAATCATAGGCGACCGGGTGCTCATTGGTTCCTATGACGGCTATCTCTACGCCCTCGGCATCACCGATGGTGAGTTGATATGGAAATATGAAACCCTCAACTATGTCCACGCCACCCCGGCAGTCTGGGATGGAATCGCCTATTTTGGCGGTTGCGACGAACTGTTTCACGGCGTGCGCGTAAGCGATGGCCAAGAAGTGGTAAGCCTTTCGGCTGGCGCGTACACAGCCGCATCGCCTGTTATTACGGACGGCAAAGTCTTCTTCGGCACCTTCGACAACGAGGTGGTTGGGATCGACCTCAAAACACACGAGCTGCTCTGGCAGTATGAGCATCCACGGCGCCACTTTCCCTTCTATTCCTCAGCTTTGGCAACCCAAGATACGGTTGTGATTGGCGGGCGGGACAAAATGGTGCACGCTATAGATGAACACACGGGAGAAGCCCTATGGACTTTCACAACACAGGCCCGTGTCGACTCCTCACCTGCCGCAAGTGGCAACCGCATCTACGCCGGTTCAAGTGACGGACGTCTTTATGTGCTAGACCTGGATACTGGGGAGAAACTGTGGGAATTCGACACCGCAGCTCCGCTAGTAGCATCTCCAGCGATTGCCGAATCTAGACTTGTTATTGGCTCTGAAGATGGCATCTTGTACTGCTTCGGCTAAATCGACACCCAATCACAGGGTTATCACAGCGGACAGCAAACTCAGCACTAGAAGCGATCACCTGTAACTCTGAGTTCGGAAAACGACAAATGGAGGCCAAGCATTCAGGGAGCATCGGAACTGCAGATTCGATGGTTTCCTTAATGTATAGTTTAATTGATGGTTGAAACGAACCAATTGCCAGGCGCTGAGCACACCGAGGTTGGCAGCTACTTCGTGGCCAACTATCCCCCATTTTCGCTCTGGACACAGGATGCAGTTAAAAGCGATGCGTTACCAGCGCTGATGCATAGGCCAGCAGATGTCCCGCTTGGCTTGTACTTACACATCCCGTTTTGCCGGAAGCGGTGTCATTTCTGCTATTACCGTGTCTACACGGGCAAAAACGCTGACGAAGTTTCGGAATACCTCGACATGCTGGGAAGGGAGTGGGAACTCTATAGCACACAGCCCGCAGTCGCAGGCAGGCCGTTGCGATTTATCTATTTCGGCGGCGGCACCCCTTCATTTCTCTCGGTCAGACAACTCCGCAGCCTTGTTGAGCGCTTATCCAAAGTAGCCCCTTGGACTGACGCTGAAGAAATCACATTTGAATGTGAGCCAGGCACTCTGACTGAACCGAAGTTAAGGGCCATTCGGGACATGGGTATCACCAGACTCAGTCTTGGCATCGAGCACTTCGATGATGACATTCTGGAACTCAACGGCCGTGCCCACCGATCAGCCGAAGTATTCCGAGCTTACCAATTCGCTCGATCTCTGGACTTCCCGCAGGTAAACATCGACCTAATAGCAGGGATGCTTGGTGACAGCGACAAAAAATGGCACGCTGCTGTTGAACAAACAATCGGACTTAGTCCAGATAGCGTGACCATTTACCAAATGGAACTTCCCTACAACACCACCATTAGCAACGATTTATTAGAAGGGGCCGGGCAATTTCACGAGTCGGTTGCGGACTGGTCAACCAAAAGGCGCTGGGTGCAAGAGGCGTTCGACGCACTCGAAGAAGCAGGATACTCCGTAGGTAGCGCCTACACCGCAGTCAAAGACCCAAAAAAGACACAGTTCATTTACCGGGATCAGCTCTGGCAAGGTGCCGACCTTGCAGCCTTGGGGGTAGCCTCATTTGGTCACATCAATGGGATTCACATGCAAAATCTGGATAATTGGGGGAGCTACGCTGCCTCCGTCCAGCGCGGAGAGATCCCGCTGAATCGTGCATTTCGGCCAACAGACCAAGAACGTCTTATTAGAGAGTTTGTTTTGCAGCTCAAACTCGGGACTATCCGTCCAGCCTATTTCAGGTCCAAATATAAAGTGGATGTAGTAGCCCGGTTTGCCGGAGCACTGAATTCGCTGACTAATGATGGATATTTGAGGGCGGCCGACGCCGATCAGATTGAACTTACTCGAGAAGGGCTGCTCCGAGTCGACAGCTTGCTACCTCGGTTCTTTTTGCCAGAGCACCTCAATCTCAGGTACACATAGGCAACTTGAACTAGAGACAAAGATCCACTAAATACCACACTTGGCTAATGTAACATGGAACAAAACACCGACAACCTCCTAGGGTCCAAACTTACCTAAACCAGAACATCCATCCCCACCCTGACAAAGCATGGCGGCCTTGCATAAGAAAGTTTGAGATCATGGCCAGTTCCTCGAACTACGACGTAATCGTGATCGGTGGCGGACCAGCCGGCGCCACCACCGCAACGGTATTGGCACAGCACGGACGTCGAGTAATACTCTTAGAACGTGAAACATTTCCGAGGTATCACGTCGGAGAATCGCTGATGCCTTATACCTGGTTCACGTTTGAAAGGCTAGGCGTCCTCGAGTGGCTTAAACGATCCGGAAGCCCACTGAAGCAAAGTGTACAATTTGTATCCACCAGCGGAAAAATCTCGCACCCGTTTTATTTTTTCGAAACTATCAAGCACGACTGCGCCACCACTTGGCAGATTCTTCGCAGTGACTTTGACAAGATGATGCTGGAAAACGCCGGGGCAACCGGCGCCGATATTCGGCAAGGGGTTGTGGTACGCGACGTCCTGACCGAAGGCAGCCAAGTCGTTGGCGTGCGAGCCCACATCGCCGGAGGGGGCAGTGAGACCTTTCGATCCAGCGTGGTCGTTGACGCCTCTGGCCGAGACACTCTGTTGGCTAGCAAGCTTGGTTGGAAACGCAGAGACCCAGAGCTGAACAAGATCGCAATTTTCACTTATTTTAAAGGTGCTATCAGAGACCCAGGACTCGACGCAGGAGCGACCACGGTCGCTTACATCCCAGACAAGGGATGGTTTTGGTACATTCCGCTGGTCAATGACACAGTCAGTGTCGGAGTCGTGGCCGAGGCTGATTATCTCTACCGAGACACTCGGGACCCTGAAGCTATCTTCTGTAGGGAAGTGGAGGGGTGCCAGTGGATCCGAGAACATCTAGCGCCAGGCACTTACCTGGGGCCCACGCGTGTAACGGGCGAATTCAGCTACCGAGGCACACGAGCTGCAGGCAACGGATTCTGCTTAGTCGGAGATGCCTTTTCGTTTCTCGATCCGGTATTTTCATCTGGCGTCTTTCTCGCCTTAAAGAGCGGGGAACTAGCAGCCGATGCAATTCATGCCTCACTTGATACAGGCGATCTCTCGGCTAACATGTTTGAGACTTACGAGAGGGACATTCGGCATGGCCTTGACAGCTTTCGCCATCTCGTTCTTTCCTTCTACGACCGGACGTTTAACTTCGGGGAGTTCATCGGCAAATACCCTGAATTACAGCCCCAGCTTGTGGATGCCTTGGTCGGAAACGTCTATAAGGACCTGCAACAGTTGTTTGCGGCCCTAGCTGGCTACCGGAGCCGGGTCAGCCCTGTTCCTGATCCAATGGGGCAATAGTGACAAGACAGGAAAACCAACCAACTGAGGATGCAGTCATCTTTTAACTAACTGCAGCGAGAGAACACCTTATCACCCATTGTGGAAGGGTTCCTCCTAAAACAAACCGTGATCAGCGAGTTCTGTCTTACCCGACGCGTTCAATTCTACGAAACCGATGCTGCAGGTATAGTCCACTTCAGTGTGTTCTTCCGTTATATGGAAGAAGCCGAACATGCTATGTGGCGGGCAGCCGGTTTAAACATAGCCCACCAGGACGCACAAGTCGGCTTTCCAAGGGTAGCTGCAGGCTTTGAGTTTTTCAAGCCACTAAGATTCCCAGATGAATTTGAGGTACACCTTCAAATAACTAGGAAATCAACCAAGAGCCTATCCTACAGCGCTACTATCGTGAAAAATGGCCAGACGGCTGCCCGTGGAACACTCTCAGTAGCCTGCGTAAGCAGCTGCCCAGGAAAACCAATGCGAGGCATCTCTATTCCTTCTGAAATCGCCGATTGCTTTGAAGTGGCAACAACCGAAGGAACAAAGGCATGACCTCTGCACCAGGCCACGGAGAGAGTGAATCCCGCGTTCAAATCGTGTCATGGCAGCAGGGCCGCTTAGCGACCCTACTGGCAGAAATTTACGGCGCAAACTCCTTCTACACGCACAAATTCGATGGAGCAGGAATAAACACAAACGCGCTGGCTCCAGCTGACATCTTGGCGGCGCTACCCCTAACGACCAAGCAAGAGCTAGCTGCCGACCAGCTACAGAATCCTCCCTGGGGAACCGCATATACCTATCCACTAGACCGCTATACGCGCTACCACCAAACCTCATCCACTACGGGACATCCACTCCGCTGGCTGGATACCAACGAGAGTTGGCAATGGGTGATCGACTGCTGGAAGGCGGTCTACCGCGCCGCGCACGTCACCGCGACGGACACCATATTTTTTCCTTTCGGCTTCGGACCATTTCTGGGCTTCTGGTCAGCTTTCGATGCTGGAACCCAGATCGGAGCCCTTTGTGTCTCCGGTGGTGGGATGTCAAGCGAAACTCGCCTCAATCTCATTCACACCGTTCGGCCCACGGTGATCTGTTGCACACCAACCTACGCTCTAAGATTAATCGAGGTGGCACAACAGGCCGGACTCCCTGACCTTGCTAAGACTACCGTTAACACAGTCATCGTCGCTGGGGAGCCGGGAGGAAGCATTCCAGCCACTCGGGACCAAATTCAGGAAGGCTGGGATGCCAGAGTTATCGATCACCATGGGTTGACCGAAACCGGACCAGTAAGTTTCGAGTGCCGTGAGGTGCCCGGTACACTACATCTCAACGAACGAGATTTCGTTTGCGAAGTAATTGACCCAAACTCGACAGACCCGGTATCCGCAGGCGAGACCGGTGAGCTGGTTATAACCAATCTGGGTCGTGCAGCCAGCCCGGTGTTCCGATATCGCACCCGCGACATCGTCCGAATTACACCTGAGCCTTGCAAATGTGGCCGAACCCTGGCCCGTATCGAAGGCGGCATCCTGTCGCGTACAGACGACATGGTCTGTGTCAGAGGTGTCAATGTATATCCAACTGCGGTTGAGTCAGTATTACGTGGTTTTCCGGAAGTGTTGGAGTACCGTTCAACAGTTTCGAACCGCGATGCACTTCTGGATCTCACAATCGCACTCGAGTTTGTCCCCAATATTCAAAATCCAGACAGGCTCAGACTAAGAATCGCCCAAGTCCTCCGTGAGGCGATGGGCATCTCAATTTCACTAACCGTCGTTGAGCCAGGAACGCTACCCAGGTTCGAGATGAAGGCACGTCGTTTCGTAATCGAGGCGCCTCCCCATCTTTAGGAATCATGCACAGCCAATCTGGCATATCAGTATGTCTACATGCCAACGTTGGGATCCTCGCATTGCCGTCGCTCGGAAATGCAAATGAGCCAATTAGTGTAGGATCAAGAGCCGGTGAAACCGTGGGGTCCCTTTCCTTTTCTGCCCAAATTGAGCAGGTGGACTCGGATCACGGCCAACCAATTCTCCAGATTTTGAGGTGAACAAAGGAATGGGGCGAAAAAAATCTCTCGTAGTGTTAGTGTTAGTCGCACTCGCCGCATCATGCGGTGGAAGCAACAGCGAGCCCGGAACCACCGCAAGTCCATCGAGAGTTTTCTTGAGCGTTGGCACCGCGCCCCCGGGAGGCGCATTTTTTGTTGTTGGCAGTGCCCTTGCCGAAGTTCTCAACGAGTTCGGCACTGAGTTCGGCTGGAGCACAACCGCCGAGGCCACCAGCGGGTCACAAGAAAACATCAGACGGCTCGACACTGGCGAACTCGACTTCGCAATGTCGAACGCAGCCATCACATACTTTGCCGTTAGGGGTGCGGAGGGCTGGGACAAAGCCTACCCGATGCGCACAGTCATGACACTGGCTCCGAATGTGGCTCTCTTCATCACTCCAAGCAGTTCAGATATTGAGACCATTGCCGACCTCCGGGGCAACCGGGTAAGTGTCGGACCAGCAGGTGCCGGCTTCGAATATTTCGTCGGACCGTTGCTCGGAGCCCACGACATCACCTATGACGACTTCACCCCCCTTAATGCCACCCAATCTGGCGCAGTCGACTTGATCGCCGACGGGTCAGCTGCTGCTGCGTTTGTCGGAGGGGCGGTGCCGACCGCCTCCATCACCCAAGCCTCAGCATCACAGGACATCCACTTTATTCCTTTCCAAGAAGAGGCAAAACAACAGCTCATTGAGAACTATCTCTTCTTCAGACCTGCCACGATTCCAGCAGACACTTATCGCGGCCAAACCGAAGCCTTCGAGGGTTTAGATGTAGGTTCTATGCATTTAATTGCATCGGCCAATACTGATGAGAGCCTTGTCTACAACGTCACAAAAACTCTCTACGAGCAACGTGAGAGTGTCATCGAGAAACATGCAGCCGGCCGCGCCATCAACCCGAATAACGTCGTGCGCGATACCGGCACCGAATTTCACCCTGGAGCCATTCGCTTCTACCAAGAGATCGGAATCTGGCCCTAGTGACTAAACCCGGCCTTGCTGCGGTCTGTGACCGGCAGGTTGTAACCCGTTGGCTATCAGTTGGACTGTGTGTTTTCACGCTGGTCCAAGTCAATTACCCCATCCTATCCCCACAGCCACAACTAGCAGTCTTCGCAATGCTAGGACTGGTCATTTGCTTCTTAAACATACCGGTTCACCCAAGCCTCAAGAACCACCCTGTTGCCAGGAGCACCGACATCACACTAGCTGCGTTGGCCACCACTTGCTGCGGCTGGATCATCGTCCAAAACGAAACGTTCTTCGAAACCCTCTGGTTAGATGGCTCATCGCTGGGTAATCGAGCCGGATTCGAAACCACGACAGACATCGCAGTAGGCGTTCTCGGGTTGTTGCTGGTTATAGAAGCTGCTCGTCGTTCGCTGGGCCTCGCTCTCCCATTACTCTCCGGTCTCTTCTTGCTATACGCCTACATTGGCCCTAGCATGCCAGACTGGTTTTTTCCGCATCGGGGATACTCCATCGAGCGGATCGTAGCGCAAGCCTTCCTTCAGGCACAGGGTACTTTTGGCGTTGCACTAAGCGTGATGTTCACCTACGTGTTCCTCTTCGTGATTTTTGGTGCCTTTCTTGCCGCCACGGGTGCAACTCGCTTCATTATCGACTTTGCCCAGTCTGTTTTTGGCGCCAGCCCAGGCGGGCCGGCTAAGGTTGCAGTGCTGAGTAGCGGGCTCATGGGTTCACTATCGGGCAGTGCGGTAGCCAATACCGCAACGACAGGGACCTTCACCATCCCTATGATGCGAAGCGCCGGCTTCAAGGCGACCACCGCAGCCGGCATCCAAGCTGCCGCCAGTTCTGGCGGCGCGCTGATGCCACCGGTCATGGGGGCCGGGGCCTACATGATGCTGGAAATAGTGGATCCACCTGTGACCTATCTCCAGATCATCAGAGCAGCATTAATTCCAGCTATTCTTTATTACCTTTCGCTGTTCCTGATCACCCACTTCCATGCGCGCAGTACGATGGACAGCTCAAACAAGTCAAATGAGCCACCCGAACAAAAGACACCCTTGGTTAAGTCACGGATGGAAGGACTAGTCTTTGTAACGGCACTCGGTACCTTAATTTCGCTATTGATTCTCGGCTACACTCCCTTTCGGGCAGTCAGCATGGCGCTGTTGGCAATCGTTATCGTTGGAGCTTTTCAACCGGAGACCAGGCTGTCCGGTAACGCCATTATCGAAGCTTTCGTGAAGTCATCTCGCGATGTCGTCTCACTTGTCGCCGCCTCAGCCTCAGTTGGAATTATTATTGGAATCGTAACGCTGACCGGCATTGGCACTCGCTTACCTGCAACAATCCTTCCGCTCGCAGAACAGAGCCTCTTCTTGGCTCTAGTTCTGATTATGGTGTCGTCGATCATTCTTGGCATGGGGCTGCCATCAGCCGTTTGTTACCTTTTACTCGCGACATTAATCGGACCCGTGCTTGGAAACCTAGGCGTGGTACCCCTAGCTGCGCATCTCTTCATCTTTTACTTCGGCATGATGTCCATGGTGACACCCCCTGTCGCTCTCGCCGGTTACGCCGCCGCCTCGATCGCTGGCACCAACATCATGAAGACAAGCTTCGCCGCATTCCGTTTCGCACTAGTCGGTTTTACTCTCCCTTACATTTTCGTCTACCGACCCGAGTTGCTCATGCTAACCGAGACCGGTGCAACAGCCAGCCCCTTGGCTATGTTTACACCGGTCGCCATCGGGGCACTCGGTGTCCTCTGCTTCGCTTCGGGAATCACCGGACACCTACGCAGTGTCCTTCCACTACCTCTTCGGCTAGCTATGTTTGTGACTGCTGCACTCCTACTCGCCCCGGGCCCGACCCTGTCCGTAGTTGGAATATCCGTGCCGGTTCTTGATGCTGCTGGAGTTCTTCTATTTGCTGGAATAGCCGCACTGAATCGGGTTCCTCAAGAAACACCCGCTGTGCATCACAACGCCTGATGTTCTGCCTGCATCCAATCTGTGCCCATCTCCCAAACTTGATACCATGCGATTGTCGGCATGGCACCCTAGCAAGCTTAAGCGCCCCCTTATCAGGAGCTAGATTCAGTTAGGCGTCGCTCGCAACACTAGAAATGACAGTCGCTGAGATTCCCTATAAACGTTCGCGGTTTTCCACCCGTCTTCTAGAGAACCGCCTATATACAGCTGGCCACAGCTGGCTGGAGGATCAAGGTGGAGAGGTATGGAAGATTGGCTTCACGAAATTCGCTGTGAGGATGCTTGGAGACATTGTCGAACTGGGGTTCGAGACCGAAACTGGAACAGATGTTGAAACAGGCCAAGTTATCGGATGGATAGAAGGCTTTAAAGCGGTCACGGACATATTCTCTCCGCTTTCAGGCCGATTTGACGAGTTCAACCCGGCCCTCGACAAACAGATTCAACTTTTAACAAGCGACCCTTACGATAAAGGCTGGTTGTTCAAGATTCGAGGCAACCCCGGCGACGATTGCCTCGATGTCCACAACTACGCTTCACTGCTGGACACGACAATCGACAAGATGCTTGGAAGACGTCATGAGTAAATTAGCCCACTACATTATGATCGGGGGTTTCCTTGGTGCAGGCAAGACCACCGCCCTGGCCAGGCTGGCCCAACAGCTAACTGACCAAGGTCAACGTGTCGGATTGATTTGCAATGATCAGAGCAGTGGACTAGTCGATACCACCTTGTTGCGGTCCAAGGGTTTTCCGGTTGAAGAAATCACCGGCGGTTGTTTTTGCTGTCGCTTCAACTCTTTACTCGAAGCCGCCGAAAACCTCACACAGGCGGAACGGCCTGACCTGTTCTTGGCCGAACCAGTGGGCAGTTGCACCGATCTGATCGCCACAGTCTCCTATCCGTTGCGTCGCATCTACGGCAGTCGCTTCACCGTCGCACCCCTCAGCGTGATGATTGATCCCTCCAGAGCTGCCCGCATCCTAAACCTGACCGAAGGTCGGACTTTCTCTGAAAAGGTAGTCTACGTCTACAAAAAGCAATTGCAAGAGGCTGACTTTATAGTCGTTAACAAGTGCGACTCATATGATCCGGATTTCATCAAGCGGTTAGACTCGGCCCTCAACGAATCATTTCCAGACTCACGAACATTCATCTGTTCGGCGCAAGACGGCACTGGAACTAAATCTTGGTTTGAAGCAATGCTATCGGCCGAATGCCAAGAGTCAACAGCGTTGGAGATCGACTACGATGTCTATGCTGCAGGCGAGGCCTTGCTCGGCTGGCTGAACTGCACTGTACGACTCGAGTCAACCTCACTATTTGATGGAAATCAAATTCTGGTCGAGTTATCTGAGAAGATAAGGGAGGGGATTATTCAAGCAAGAGGCGATATAGCTCATCTGAAAATGACCCTGGATTCCCAAGATGATAGCGGGATGCTATCAGTAATTAGTTTGGTAGGAAATGAGCGCGAACCGGATCTGAGAGAATCATTGTTAGAGCAAATCGGCAAAGGAGAATTGGTCATTAACCTACGTGCTGAAGCGGATCCCGCACAGCTTGAGTCGGCAACTCGGCAAGCTTTAGCGTCTCTTGGGCAAGTTCGTGCCACAATAGAACACCTAGAGCAGCTGCGCCCTGGACGACCAACCCCAACCCACCGGATGGCCTAATGAAAACTCTCTATTGCAACTGCACCTACGCAAAGGTAGTTCCACTCGATGTCAAGAGAGATGTGCTTCGCCGGCTGAGTGATTCCGGTCAAGCTTTCGACGCGGTGGCCGATCTATGCGACATGTCAGCACGCAAGGACCCAGCGCTGAAAAAGATCTCTGAAGGAGGTTGCACTAAAATAGTAGCCTGTTATCCCAGAGCGGTACGATGGCTCTTCCACGCCGCTGGAAATCCACTACCAGAGGACAGAGTCGAAGTATTAAATATGCGGGAAGACTCAGCAGATGATATCGTCAGGAAATTACTACCGTGAACCATACTGAAGGGCGAAATCTGCGTGTGGTACTTTACGAGGGAACTGGTAGCTCTACGCTTGAAGACGAGGAGCGGTTCGAGACGCTGTCCACCCTGCTTGACAACGGCTTTGAGGTAACCAGACCTGTAAGCGGCCAAGAGGTGGCACCGGCTGATGACGCTCCTATTTTGGTACTGGGCCGGCTCAACGGGAAGCCTTCTGTAAGCGATGACCAACACGTACACTTTCACAACCTAGACGACGGAAACCTCCTTGAAGCAGCCCGAGAAGTACGCGAGTTAACCGGTGCTAGAAAGCTCGAAGCCTGGAAGCCTTGGTTTCCGGTCATTGATTTTGATCGCTGCACAAACTGCATGCAGTGCCTGACATTCTGTCTCTTTGACGTCTACGGCGTTGATAAGCAGCAACAAATTACGGTGCAAAATCAGGACAACTGCAAGACTGATTGCCCCGCATGCTCACGAGTATGTCCCGAAGTCGCCATCCTGTTCCCAAAGTACGGTAAGGGGCCCATTAACGGTGATGTGGTTCGAGAACAAGATGTTCAGCGAGAGGCAATGAAGGTTGATATCTCAACACTTCTTGGTGGCGATCTATACGGATCACTCCGAAATCGTCAACGTGAAGCAAGAAAACGATTTTCAACTGAGCGAGATGAGTCTAAGGCGCTTCTTGAGCGAAAACGCTGCCTCGGCAAACTCAAGAAAGACCTCGACATCCCAGACGAAGTCCTCATGACGCTACCAACGGCCGAAGATATTGAAGAACGTGCAGCTCGAGCCAAAGCAAAATTAGAGAAACGACAAGCTCGTTCCCAAACGGTCAACGACTCAAGGCCGGTGCCATCAGATACAGAGTGGGGCATCTAGGATATGTTAAAAGCAACCGCTGGATTGGGTTACCGCACAGTCCGCTCTGCGGACAAACGAGTGCTCTGGAAATTCGCCTACAACTTCGGTTACAAAGGGGTTCGTTCTGTCCAACGCTTTAAGAAGCGACTGAAGCAAGGCATCACCTTCCCTCCTTTCATTTATATATCCATCACAAATAGCTGCAACCTCAGGTGTCAGGGTTGCTGGGTCGATGTCGACAAGCCACAAGAAATGATCAGCTTTGACGATATGAACAAGCTGATCAACAGCGCGAAGCAGCATGGCAACAGCTTCTTCGGCATCTTGGGTGGAGAGCCCTTCATGCACCCCGACCTCATTCGGGTCTTGAGAGCACATCCAGACTGCTATTTCCAAATATTCACCAACGGCCATCACATCACCGACGAGGTAGCTCGCCAACTAAAGGAAGTAGGCAACGCAACCCCGCTCATCAGCGTCGAGGGCACCCCGTCGGTCAGCGACACACGACGCGGCCGAAGCGGCGTGTTGAACCACACCCTCGAAGGCATAAAAGCCAGCGTGCGTCACGGCCTAATCACCGGAGTCGCAACCAGCGTTTGTCAGACGAACATAGACGACTTGGTTCAAGAAACATGGATTGACAAGTTAATCGCTATGGGAGTTCACTATTGCTGGTTTCACACTTACAGGGTTGTAGGACCGGTACCGAACCCGCAGCTAGCCTTGGAACCAGAACAAGTGTTGCGGGTACGCCGCTTTGTGATGGACATGCGAAACCAGAAGGCAATTGGGTTGATCGACGCTTATTGGGACGACAAAGGGCAAGCACTTTGCCCTGCAGCCACCGGAATTAGTCATCATATCGGTCCATTTGGAGACGTAGAACCCTGCCCGATTATTCAGTTTGCCAACGAGAAGATTCAAGACAACGATGGTGATGTATTCAAAACACTGACCGAATCATCACTCTTGACTGATTTTCGCCAAACAGCGGCGAAGGCAACACGTGGTTGCGTCGTGCTAGAACGCCCAGACCTCGTTAAAGAAATTGTGACCCGGCATGGCGCAAGGGACACAACAATACGCCAAACAGCAACGACTGAACTCGAGACACTCAGGTCAAGACCGAGCCAATACAACCCAGGGCACGAAATTCCTGAGGAAAACTGGGTCTACCGTTTTGCAAAGAAACATTGGTTCTTCGGTTTTGGCGCCTACACCTAAAAGGCAGTCGACATTATGGCCCCGGATACGTCTGACAATATCGAAACACCCACCATTCCGTTGCAATTACCGGCACAGGTACCGCGACAGACCTACCGACCTGCGCAGTCAAACATCCCAGACGATAAGCAAGTTCGGCTAAATCTGAAGAAACGCACGGAAGACTACGTCAAGAGAGTCGGTGCAGTGCCACCACTCACAATGGACGAGTTGTCTGAGCACACCGGTGCCGTCCTGAAAGAAGCCGGCCTCGACATAGTTTACGCCGACTACGCATCGATTCTGGTCAGCAACGCTGCGTGGCGAGACTCACTGGCGCAGATCCCATATGACCGGCGCTTGTTGCTCATCCCGAAGTGCCTCAGAGTAGAAGGGAAGTGCCCAGCCCCATTCGATGAATTCGGCTTGCTGTGTAAAGAATGTGGCCTTTGCTCCATCCAGGACTTGACGGTCGAGGCTGAGCGTCTTGGTTACGCTGTGTTGGTAGCCGAAGGCTCAGCTATCGTGCGCTCAATGATTGAAACGGGCAAGATCGAGGCGATCGTCGGCGTCAGCTGCATCAACGTTCTCGAGAAATGCTTCCCACATATGGAAGCCGCGGCTATCCCAGGTGTTGCTATTCCACTACTGCAGGACGACTGTATTAACACAACCGTTGACCTGGACTGGGTATGGGATTTACTTCACCTGACCTCAGACGACAAGACTTACCGGCTCGACCTCGACAGTCTGAAGACGACAGTCCGAGGTTGGTTCGACAAACCCTCCCTCGACGACATCATGGGGCCAACCGAATCTGACGACCAAACGGCCATCATCGCACGAGCGTACCTGAAAAAAGGTGGAAAGCGCTGGCGTCCCTACCTAGCCGCTTGTACATACATGGCCCTACAGAGTGACAGCCAAGATACCGAGCCGAGGTTGACCTTTGCTTTGAAGAAGGCAGCTGTTGCCATCGAGTGCTTTCACAAGGCCTCGTTGATCCATGACGACATCGAGGATGGTGACGAGACACGTTATAACAGCCCTGCCCTCCATGAGGAAGTAGGTCTGCCTGTAGCCCTCAACATCGGCGATTTCCTAGTAGGGGAAGGCTACCGCCTACTCGGAGAACTGAATAACCCTGAGCTGACGGGCATTGCAGCTCAGGGCCACGTCACACTGAGTCGAGGACAAGGTCGCGAATTACTTTGGGCGTGCGACCCTCAACCACTGCCCTCAATGCAGGTTCTCGAAATATTTCGTCAGAAAACTGCTGCAGCCTTCGAAGTGGCTCTGCGAATAGGTGCCATCCTCGGCCAAGCAGACCGAGAGACCCACGAGGTTCTCAAGAAATACAGTGAGTCACTCGGCATCGCCTACCAGATAAACGACGACATCGAAGACTTTAAGGGAGAAGCCGACTCGAACGACCTCGAGCAGGTGCGCCTGTCCCTAATTCTTGCAATCGCACACAAACGCGCCGAAGGCTCGAACCGCGACCGAATCGCATCGGTCATACACTCTGGTGCACCAGAGTTCCCAGAAGACGTGCATAAGATCGTCACTGAGTGCGGCGCACTCAGTAAAGCTGAAGACCTGTTAGAAGCTTATAGAGAAGATGCAATCCGATCCCTGCGTTTCTTATCCAGTCCAACACTCAAGGGACTGATGCGACGCATCGTGGGTAAGATTTTCGGGGAGAAACTTATCGAGGGATATTGCAGTGAGTTTGAGGCTCGAAATGCTGCAAGTCGCGCGACTGGCACCGAGTCTGCTGCAGGACGCGTCTGAGCCAGTTGCCGAATTTCTTCTGTCTCAGTTCAACGAAGATGGTGGCGCTGCGAACCGTGCTGGGCAGAGTGACCTTTACTATACCGTTTTTGCGCTTGAGGGTTTAGTAGCTCTCCAGGCTGACCCTCCCGACAATGTCTCTACATTTTTGGAGACTTTCGATGATGGCAAGGCACTGGATCTCGTACATCTATGTTGTCTCGCCCGCTGCTGGGCGACTTTGAAACAAGAGGCACCCAACCTTGCACCTCGTATCACCGCATTGTGGGACCAGCAAAATGTGTATCACAGCTTTCTGGCGTGGGGTGCCCTTCAAGACCAAGGACAACTACCTCAACCAATCTCAGTAAAAGACAGTTTTCCAACCAGAACTACCCCTACCACGGCAGCTGCCATGACCCTACTACGCCAGATGCAGAAGCCGGTCCCACCTGGCACTGTGCAGTGGCTACTCGAACGGGCCCATCCTGAGGGAGGTTTCTCAGCGACTAAGGATGCCCCAATGCCAGACTTACTGTCGACCGCTACAGCACTGCATGCACTATCGGGCCAACACGTATCTATAAAACATCTAAGAGAACAAACTCTCGATTTTCTCGATACGCTATGGACAGGACGAGCATTTTGTGGCAACTGGGCCGACGATGAACCTGACTGCGAATACACCTACTATGCCCTCCTTGCCATGGGGCATCTCAGCCTTTCGTGATCGGCTGTTAGCCGCACGTACCGCGGCTGGACACTGGGAAGGCGAATTGTCGTCAAGTCCACTGTCAACTGCAACCGCTGTTACGGCATTAACGATAGTTGGTGGCTACGACACGTTGGTAACTAAAGGCCTACGCTGGCTTACCAATAATCAAAACGTAGACGGAGGGTTCGGTGACGCACCAAGATGCCCGAGTAATATCAGCACCACCACCCTGGCATGGGCGACCCTCAGTGCCAACAATGCACCAGGCGCTGCTGCCGCCGAAACATGGCTCAGAGAAAACATCGGCGCCCCTCTCACAGCAGAATCGATCACTAGAGCAATCAGTGGTACCTATGGTGAAGATAAAACCTTCGCTGTTCCTATCCTCACTCATTGCTCCTTAGCTGGGCGTTTTGGTTGGGACCACATTCCGGTTCTACCCTTTGAACTCGCAGCCATTCCCCATTCGTTGTTCAAATGGATTGGATTGCCTGTGGTCAGTTATGCCCTTCCGGCTCTCATCGCAATTGGTTATGCACAACACTACCATTATCCGACAGAGCACAAGGTCGCTCACACTATCCGTCAAATAGTACGAACCAAAACCCTCCGTGTCTTGGAATCAATTCAGCCAGCATCTGGTGGCTTCCTGGAAGCGACTCCTCTGACAAGCTTCGTAACAATGAGCTTGGCATCAAGCGGCCTAGTGGGGCACTCCGTGACTCAGCGAGGGGCTAGATTCCTAGCCTCATCAATACGAGACGACGGCAGTTGGCCAATCGACACCAATCTCGCCACTTGGCTGACCACTCTATCAATCAACGCACTCGGTGTAGACGCCTTCACGGCTACGGAGCGGACATATCTACGGAGCTGGCTACTAGATCAACAGTACAAGGAGATCCATCCCTATACGCAATCACCTCCAGGTGGCTGGGCATGGACAGACCTCTCCGGCGGCGTGCCGGATGGAGACGACACAGCTGGGGCGCTACTAGCGCTAGCCACACTCGGCAACGATGCTGAAATTCGAGTTGCCGCAACTGCAGGTGCTAGATGGCTCATCAAACTACAGAACAGTGACGGCGGAATTCCCACCTTCTGCCGAGGCTGGGGCAAGTTACCATTCGACCAGAGCAGTCCAGATCTCACGGCCCACGCCCTGAGAGCCTGGAACAAATGGCGGTCCACCGAGCCACGAATTGACGCAGCAATGGAACGCGCCGTGAGCTACCTTGTCCAAAGCCAACAGAATGACGGATCCTGGATTCCCTTGTGGTTCGGCAATCCGTCGACACAAGACCAAACCAACCCGATCTATGGAACCGCACGAGTCCTTGAATGTGGGAACTTAATACCCCGCAACACAAGACTTCGAGCCGAACAGTACCTAGCCTCCGTCCAACAACCGAATGGAAGCTTCGGAACAATCGAGGAAACCGCCTTAGCTGTCGCTGTGCTAGGTGACCCACGAGGAACTCGTTGGCTTGCGGAACAGACTCATTTTGAAGCTTCACCGATTGGCCTATATTTCGCGAAACTCTGGTATTCAGAAAAACTATACCCTTTGATTTTCACTGTAGCGGCCCTCAACAAATGATCTATCTGGACCACAACGCAACAACCCCGCTGGCGCCTGAGGTGCTCAAGGCAATGATACCGTTCCTAACAGAAAATTTTGGGAACGCCGCAAGCCGACACCATGCGCTAGGATGCGCCGCTGCAACGGCCGTCGAAACCGCAAGACAGCAAGTCGCCTCAGTGATTAGAGCCGATCCGCGCGAAATCGTCTGGACTAGTGGTGCCACCGAGTCGAACAACCTGGCCTTACTAGGCGTTACGCACTCGGCGGCCTACAGAAAACAACACATTATTACCGTCTCAACCGAACATCGGGCAGTGCTAGATACCTGCGATTACCTTGAGAAGAAAGGATTTCGCGTAACCTACCTTGGAGTCGATTCCGGAGGCCGCCTTGATCTCGCTCATCTCAAAGCAGCAATCACTGATCAGACACTAATGGTCTCAGCCATGCATGCCAACAATGAGACAGGGGTCCTTCATCCCATTTCTAAGATCGGTGCGCTGTGCCGAGAACACGGCATCCTCTTTCACACCGACGCCACGCAGTCCTACGGAAAGGAACCAATCGACGTAAGCAGTATGCACATCGATCTGCTGAGCGCGAGTGCTCACAAGATTCACGGCCCCAAAGGTGTTGGTATTCTTTATGTCCGACGCCGAGACCCAAGAGTTCGGTGTGAAGCATTAATACACGGAGGAGGGCATGAACGAGGGCTACGATCTGGAACTCTCAACGTGCCAGGGATCGTAGGTATGGGAATAGCTGCAACGCTGCCTAAGGTTGCTGGCATCAGAAGGCTCAGAGATCACTTAGAAAAGAGCCTTTGCACCAAACTACATGCTAAGGTCAACGGTCACCATTCAGATCGGCTCAATACCACTTCGAATCTGAGTTTCAACGGCGTGGATGGAGCAAAGCTAATGGCCCGAATGCCCGGCCTGGCCGTCTCTTCCAGTTCTGCTTGTACAAGCGCCTTACTTCAACCGAGCTACGTCCTTGGAGCGATGGGCTGCGACGATGCGAGCATCCGTGGAAGTGTACGATTTTCATTGGGCCGGTTCACCTCTACTGAAGAAATTGATACCGCTGTGACCCTGGTGGTGGAATCTGTCGAAGCAATGTTAAAAAGCTGAGCAACCCACTACAGTGGTCGACAGGTATGTAGATTTCACGGACAATTGCTAATCTCGACCAGCCTCAAAGGCAAGCAGTCCAGCTCAACCGAATGCTTTACAGGCCAAGGAACCTTGGACAACTTCTCATATAAAGGCCTCAGTAAAAGCCAGTCCATGATAGCCTTCCACCCTGAGAAGTGAGTCTCTGCAGCCACTTTGTGGCAGCGAGACTACTGGTACAAAGGCTCCCGTTCTCCACACCGAGATGATTTAATGCCCTCGTCCAGCTGGCAGATTCAGAATCGTCCAACGAAAAACCTGAAGCACTGGGGTCTGGTGACCCACCTCTGCCTCATCGGATTGATAAGTCTTCTGATTTCTCTACCACCGGCCTTGGCTCAACCCGCAACAACCAGAGGATACGCACCGACCGCCCTACCAACAACCATTCCAATCTTTCCGCTGTCGGATGTAATGTTGTTTCCCCGGTCTAGCCGACCGCTCCATATCTTTGAACAACGTTATCGTGAGATGGTCGCTGATGCTCTCGAGGGAAACAGGCTAATCGGAATGGTGATGCTGGAACCTGGCTATGAGACCGATTATCAAGGAACTCCACCGGTCTTTCCAATCGGCTGCGTCGGTGTCATTACTGAAGCTGAAGAACTACCTGACGGTCGTTTCAACATTGTGTTGGGTGGACTGACAAAATTTCGAATTACTAGCGAAGACTACAGCCGTGCCTATCGGACAGCTCACATAGAAGCCATTCCTGAACAGCTAAACCGCTCAGACATAACCGAACTAAGTGACCTTCGTGAGGAACTGGCCGCACTGATTCCTATTGCAATCCCCGGCTTACAGATACCAGACGGCTTAGGCGACGAAGAACTCGTCAATGGCATTGCGCAACTCATAGACATCGCCCCATTCAACCGACTCGGCCTTCTGGAGCAACCGGGTCCACTCGAACGCGCCCAAGCGCTGATTGATCTGCTTTACATCCGAGCGTCTTTGCCGCGGTGAAGCTGGCGTTCACAACTACCCATTTCATCGATAGCAAATTAGATGGCGGCACATGTCCTGGCAGTGGCCTCACTGGTGCAACATCGTTCGTAAAGTAGAATCCCTGCAGGAAAGAGGCAGACATGTCCCAGATCCACTACCGCCTTAACGACATACTAATGTTTTTCGGACGAGACCTTTACAATCATCCCTGCTGCGGTCAGCCAGCCTCCAACTGCATCTCACGAGACAAAAACCTAGATACCTGCGCAACCCATACTTCAGTCTTTCCTAACAACCGGCCAGTCTGCACAGACAGGCACAGCGATATGATAAAGCCTGAACAGCCGCTTCCTAATCACCGATTCCACCTACCCTGGCCGAACGAGCTTGACTGGCGAAAGTACCAGTAACGATGCCAGGGCTCCCATTGCGGCCGACACAGTCACGCAACCTAACATTCGTAAGAAGGTTGCTCGTCTATATCTGGGCTCCGTTTGCCAATCTACTTTGGTATACCTACACGGTAGTTATGGGCAGTCTCTCGCTACTCATATGGCCTTTCGATCCAAGTGGCAACCTTCAGTTTTCGTGCGCTCGCTGGTGGTGCAGACTCGTTGCCTGGTCAATCTTCGCGAGAATCAAAGTTCATGGAGTCGAACACGTAAAACCAGATCGACCCTACGTATATATGGCGAATCACTCTAGCCTCATCGACACACCTGCCCTCTTCGCGTATCTTCCCCTCCCATTCCGCATCATGGCCAAGCGTAGTCTATTCTTCGTGCCATTTATGGGCTGGCATCTTTGGACCGCAGGTCACTTCCCCATCGACCGTGGTAACGCCAGAAAAACCGCGGTCAGCATGCGCCGAGTCATAGAAGGTGTCCGCAAGGGTCAGTCACTTGCCGTCTTCCCTGAGGGCACCCGCACTGCTGACGGTCGACTCCAGCCCTTCAAGCCAGGTGTATTCAAGATCGCACTAAGAGCAAAGGTCCCTATCGTTCCTGTAACAATCAAGGGCACGTTTTCGTTGCTCCCCAAAACCACACTTGCTCCACGGCCTGGCACAGTCGACGTAATACTGGGTAAACCGATTGACACTACGGCATACGATGAAAAGCGTCTCAAAGAGCTCATCGACGTGACAAGAGAAGCCATTCAACGGACATTCGACACAAAAGAACCACCCACCAACTAAAGGACTAAGGATGGGCAAGCAATACCAGACACTTGACGGTTTTCTACGAAATTTTATCGAGAAGCAACACCTCTTTTTTGTGGCGACGGCACCATTGGGAAACTCGGGACATTTAAATCTTTCACCCAAAGGACTCGACACATTCCGAGTGCTGGGCTCCAGCCAAGTTGCCTATCTTGATCATGTTGGTAGCGGTGCGGAAACCGTCGCCCACCTCCGAGAAAACGGCCGCATTATCATAATGTTCTGTGCTTTCGAGGGTTCGCCAAGAATCGTCCGCCTACACGGACTGGGACACGCAGTAGAGCCACCAGACAGGACTTGGACAGATTTACGCCAGCACTTCCCAGTCGGTCCTGAAGGACGGGCTATTATTTGCATCGATGTCCAGCGTATGTCGGACTCTTGTGGATTCGGAATACCCGAGTACCAGTTTGTGAAACACCGACCCCAGCTACCTGCTTGGAGCTATAAGAAAGGCGACGCAGGGTTACGTTTGTACCAACACACAAACAACAGCCAAAGCATCGATGGACTACCTGCTCTAAGATGGCTTGCTAATCAGCCTGCCAGAGAGTAGCCTGTAGGCTGGGTCGAATTTTACACGGTACTTTTTCGTCTCGTGAAGGAGACTTGTATGCGTACGTTGCTTTCTCTCTGTTTTGCAATCCTAGTCGGAGTCGGATCACTGACAACCGTAAAGACCCAACAGCCGGTAGTCCAGGTTTATAAATCACCGACTTGAGGATGTTGCATGGGATGGGTCTCACATCTCAAAGACGCAGGCTTCACCGTGGAAACAACTGACGTACATGACGTGACACAAATCAAGACAGAGAACGGGGTACCAAACCGCCTGTTTTCCTGCCACACAGGCCTTGTCGACGGCTATGTGATCGAAGGACACGTCCCAGCTGAGGACATCCGTCGGTTGTTGGACGAGCGACCTGAAGTAGCTGGTATTTCAGTGCCTGGTATGCCTCAAGGTTCCCCTGGGATGGAAGGACCCAACCCTCAGGAGTTCCCAGTAGTGTCATTCGATGACGAGGGCGAGATGGCAATCTTCAACGTACACAAGCCTTGACCGAGTTCGGCATACGTTGAAGATGTGGTCTTCACATCGCACGCCGATCAATTCTGGTTGGGTGCTAGCGGCAAAGAAATGCCAGGCAGACTCTCTGGGTGGCGTAGTGGGCCTGATGCCAAGGGCATCAGCACCTCAAGAGTCCAACCGGCTAGCCTGAACTACTCTCATGTGAGTGTTGTCTCCTAAACACTCTGGGGCCGTTTAGGTCTTCTATTGGCGACACGCGATCTCAAGATGGAGATGTCCCTCGACTCAAAAAAGCATGGAATTGATCGGATCACGCTCTGTGGAACAGGCCGCAGCAATTCCCTTCAGGCATCGGAAAGACAAGATCGAAATTTGTCTCATCACGACAGTGAACTCTGGTCGCTGGACCATCCCAAAGGGCTTCATTGACCCTGGTGACACCGCCTCGGCAACCGCTATACGCGAAGCCCAAGAGGAAGCTGGTATTCATGGGCGTGTATTTGACAACCCTGTCGGTTACTATGACATCGTCAAACAGAGCCGTAAACTCACCGTCGCTGCTTTTCTGCTGGAAGTCGACAGCGTAGACCATCAGTGGGACGAGCAACACATACGACAGCGGAGGTGGACGACTGCACGCCGGGCAGCGAAATTACTTGATGGTCGTCCCGTCTCATCAGTCTTCAGACGGGCACTGAACTGCCTCAACATAACCAAGGAGACATCATGACTAGCCGCACAAATTATTTCGCCCTATTTGCCATCCTAATCTTTCTGGCCGGTTTCAGCACTGGGACCTTCTTTGGGCCAAACGATGTTCAAGCCCAAGGTAACAAAGTCTTCGAACTCAGAACCTACACCACAGCGGACGGAAAGCTCCCCAACCTCAATGCCCGGTTCCGGGATCACACGATGAGGATCTTCGATCGTCATAACATGGAAAACATCGGCTACTGGGTCCCCCAGGATACTCCCAATACACTCGTTTACATCATCGCGCATGACAGCCGCGAAGCAGCCCAAGAAAATTGGGGAGGATTTCGTGAAGATGCCGAATGGCCAGGGGTAGCTCAGGCTTCAGGAGTAGGACGTGTCCAGGTCGAGAGTGTCTTCATGGAAGCAACTGATTACTCACCTTTGCGGTAAGACGGAAACTCAGTTGACAACCTTGTTTACGACCTAGAAACCATGACGGGTTGAGTGTACCAAAACCGATAACCGTCGTCCCAGTGTACGAACAAAAGACCGAGCTAGCACAAAAGGTTACAAGAGGCCGAAGTACACCCCTTACAGTGGGCGCCTTCCAATCATTATGGGCGCCCCCTGTCTGGGCGGTTTGTGACCAAAGCAAGTATCTACAAACCCACGCAGACAGACACAACTACTCGTGCGATGCGACCAAGGTGAGGTATGCGTATTACTCGTAATTCTAAGTACCAGTCTGACTGCGGATACTTTCTCTTAATGCCGGTTTATCGGCAGTGCCTATGCACCTCGCAAAGGTTCTACTTTGACATCACAATGGAGATAAGAGCATGAATACCGATAGCAATTACGTGGTCATCTCGACTGTCCAGGGCCAATTTGTAGAAGCCCAAGTCAAAGCGTTCCTTGAAGCGCACGGTATCCCTTGTAGGCTCCGCGGCGAGACGCTTCGTGTTACTCACGGCATCACCATCGACGGCATCGGTGCCGCTGAAGTAATAGTTCCAACTACACTTGCCGAAACCGCTCGTGACCTCCTATCTCAAGCAGATAAGGGCACCCTGCGTATCGGCGAATCGGCCTTACCAGGCGACTATTCCTAGTTCAAGGCTACATCGACAGCCAATTCCTCACTTAATATAGAGCAGGCTGACCCACCAACAAAAGCGGTAGCCGGTGGTTGAACCTTTCACCCCCTCTAAACCATGACCGATAGCGTAGACATTATTCCGATTGCTCGCCTCGCTCTAGCTTTCATTCCAGTTGCCGCGGTACTTTTGATTATTCATACTTGGTCGCTTGGCCTCCGCACCGCGCTAGTAGCGATACTCCGCATGGTTAGTCAACTCTTAGTAGTAGGTTACTTTCTCACCTTTATTTTCGGTTCCGAACAAGCGCTAGTTACTCTCACATTCTTAGGCATGATGTTGGCCATAGCAGGATGGATCGCCCTGCGCCCTTTAGGCAAGGACCGAACAAACCACTATCCGAAGGCGCTGATTTCAATCAGCCTTGGTGCATTAACCGTACTTGGTATAGCAACACAAGGGATACTCGACTTAGAGCGCTGGCATGAAATCGGCGTGGTCATCCCTCTGGCCGGGATCATATTCGCCAACTCTATGAACACCGTCAGCCTAGCTGCCGAACGGTTCTCGACTGAACGGCACCGTGGATCAAGCTACCAGCAAGCCCGAAGCGCTGCAATGAATACAGCACTGATTCCGATGACGAACTCACTACTCGCTGTCGGACTGGTCTCCCTGCCCGGAATGATGACGGGCCAGATACTGTCTGGAGTCACACCGCTCATCGCCGTGCGGTACCAAATTCTCGTCATGTGCATGATCTTCGGGTCCGCTGGTCTTGCTACAAGCTGCTACCTGATGCTACAGCGAAGAACGTCTGAATATTCCTCCTCGACTATCAATTAGCTGTGGGATTATGCTCCCCAATCGCGTAGAGATAGGTTGTAGTCCGCAGAAACAGCTGACCTTGGGAAACCGCGATTGAGCTGAGAACATAGTCCTCAAGGTCATTTTCAGCAAGCAGTTCGAACTGGGGTCCTGCTCTAAAAACGCTAGTCAAGCCAGCTTCGTTGGTAATGTAGATCTTTCCATCAGCAAGTATTGGTGAGGCACTGTAGGTTCCTGGTCGAAGCCTTTGTCTACCATAAATCTCTTCGCCAGTCTGCGCATCGAACACCCACACTATGCCTTGATCGTTGACCACATAAAAAAAAGTACCATCGGTGACTGGTGTTGGAACATCTGGTCCATAGTCGGTCTTCCAGACTAAATGCGAGGTCGTAATATCGCCACGGCCCCCAGCCCTAAGCGCCAACAGAGGACGAACCCGAGTGGGTGCGTATATCATCCCACCATACACAACCGGAGACGCTATGATGCGATAAGCCCCATTGTCATCAGGGTTTAAACCGTCTGCCCGCCAAAGTTCTTCACCGGTATCCAGTGAATGCCCGGTAACCACATCACCACCTGTGATAATTAGTTCACGAGTTGCTTCATACGAAAGCAGTGCTGGCGTGGTGTATGAATCTGGCGACTCACGGCGGGCATCAGAAGGACGCTCCACTCGCCACACCGTCTCACCAGACTGTTGATCGATCCGGAGTAGATATGACGGGTCATCAGTCCGCATACCGTGGACCACCTGAACATAGATCCCATCGTCAACCAAGAGGGGCGACGAAGCATAGCCCCAGTTCAATCCGAATGCCCCATAGGATGCCTGTATATCCCGCATCCATAGCTGCCGTCCCTCAAAGTCGAACGCAGTCAGTACGCCTGTACCAGTCATGACATAAACGTGCTCACCGTTTGTTACAGGCGATGGTGAAGACATGTTCTGTTTGCGAGCGCGTCTGTCGCCATCACTCAACTGTCTAGTCCAACGAACAGCGCCGTTGGCACGGTCGAGACACCACAAACTGATGTTGGTTCCATCAGCAACATTCAGAAACACATGGTCACGCCAAATAATCGGCGTCGATCCGGTCCAAGCAGGCATCTCCACCTTCCATGACACATTGGTGTCAACTCCCCAGGTCGTAGGCAGATTTGTTTCCGTAGCGACTCCATTCCCTGCCGGACCACGCCAGTGTGGCCAGTTCTCCCCTGCAGGAGCCTGGGCCGGAAACGCCATCACGATAAATGCTACCAAGGCAGGCCATGCACTGAAGCGAGTACTAGCCAGAACATATTGACTACTATTCCATACCTGCCGCTGCATCATGGTCAGCCCTCTTCTTGAAAACATTTTAGATATGCAACTGAGTTTGATAACGCTTCCGGACTGCAAGCAGGCCCTCCCAAACAGCATGAGACGCCATTCCCAGCCACCACAAAACAGTTATGACTAAGGCTGATCTACCGCGGCACGCTCCTTTGCTCGGGCACCACTCAGCATATTGAACATGCCATAGTTCCCCTCATGACAAGCATACTCGTAAAGAGGAGCAACTCCGCGGTTCATTGGAAACCGGCCTGTAAAAGCCGTCACCCAAATGTCCGGATCATCGACGGTGAACTCGTAGACTAGGGTATCCTCATTCACTCGTGTGAAACGCTCGATAAGCCGCAGGTTCTCGCCAGACCCCCAAGATTCAAAGGATGTGCTGAAACTACCAGTCCGATCTGTAAAATTCGTAGTCTCAACAACCAAAGTATCCCCTTCCCAATGCCCACGCGGGCTTCCCAGCCATTGGCGAACATGCGTTGGCAGTGAGTAACGTCCGTCCAACGGAACCACCCTGACGTCGTGCACCATCTCGTGTAGTAATACTACGTAATCTGGTGTCTGAAAAATCTGCACGTTGTTGTTATAGCCAGCAGGTAACATAGGTGGTCCTGTGCTAAACCCTAGCAGACACCGCTCTGCCACACCTCTGGCCTCCGGCCCATCCTCGTTCAACCCACCTACCCGGAGCCGAACCGGATATCCACCCCTTTCTCTGTGGGACCTAGCCAGCCGCTCAGCGTCTGCCGTCAGAGCTGGGAGTTTGCCATTAGGAGGATCAATGAGCAATGAAGGCTGAGTGAGCGCGGTAGCTCGTACACGGTCTGTCCAAACTGCCTGACTATAAGCACCGACCTGACCAGGCGGAGGCGGCTCGTCTCGCGCCAACGCTTCGGCATTGCTACGCTGCGCGACTTCGGCAGCTTCCTCACTAGTCAACTGGTCCAGATCCGAAAAACGGTCTGGTCGTTCCAACGGAGTGAACGTCCAATAGTCCCACACCCCCTGTAAATTCGGGTCTCCCCAAGGTGTTCGTAGCGACGTCGACGTCTCAAAGAGACTTTGTTGTGTTTGCCCAAGTACTGGAGTTGCCAGACCCACGAACCCTGCTACAACCGTCAGCGCCAACGCTCCGCTATTTTGTCGTTCCATCCAAGGACTCCATTCCCGGATATTGATCAACCAAAAATCAACTAGACGACACCACTACTCAAGTACCATAGCAGAGAGCCACTTCATATCATGACCAAACATTATTCATTCACACTCAACATCATCGCTTGTCTCATCTGGTCCATCGTCATCCATGCCCAAGAGCCCGGAGAATGGAATCAGCTGGGTGGACCCAATCGAAACTTTCACATTGAATCCGTTCCACTAGCGAAGGACTGGCCCACTGATGGTCCGAGACGACTCTGGAGCCGGTTGCTCGGTGAAGGCTATTCCTCTATCGTGGTCGACGGTGGGATGCTCTTCACGATGTATCGAGATGGGGACACAGAAATTGTAGTGGCCCTCAATGCCGGCACAGGCAATACGCTGTGGCACCACGCTTCTACAGCACCACTAGAACACAATGGCTATGTCGACATCTGGTTGAACGCCGCCGGCCCAGGACCATATTCAACTCCGTTGGTCGTCAATGACTCGGTCTTTGCTGTAGGCATCGAGGGCCGCTTTGACGCACTCGACAAACAAACCGGCAACCTTCTCTGGTCGCTAGACCTCGTTGAACAATTCAATCTGTCAGAGTACAACGCCTTTGCATCAAGCCCACTCGCTTTTGGCGGAACCGTTATTCTGCCGCTTGGTGGAAGTGCCCAGGGCGTCGTCGCCTTTGAACAAGATACTGGCTCAGTCCTCTGGAGGAGTTCGGCATTTTCCGTTGCTCCTGGTTCCCCCCTTCTCATTAACGTCGACGGACAAGATCAAATAGTGGTTGTTGGCCAGCAGGCATTGGTCGGTCTCGATCCAGCGAGCGGCCGCCACCTTTGGAGGCACCCTCACGAGAATGAACTCGGTCTCAACATCAGCATGCCGGTCTGGGGAGAGGACAACCGGCTGTTTGCTTCGTCAGCCTACAACGGCGGTAGTCAAATGGTACATTTGAGCCAGATTGACGGTCGCACCACTCCAGACGAACAATGGTCCACCAATCGCATGCGCGTGCATTTCAGTAATGCTCTTCGACTTGGAACGACGATTCTAGGCAGCAGTGGCGATTTCGGACCAGCCTTTTTGACAGCACTAGACGCTGAAACGGGGCAGGAGCAGTGGCGAGATCGCGCATTCGCTAGAGCACACATGCTCTACGCAGACGAAAAATTGGTAATCGTTGATGAGGATGGAGATGTTGCGATCGCTTCGATTTCTAATCAAGGCCTACAAATACATGCACGACAATCAGTAATGAGCGCAAACTCCTGGACTCCTCCGACTCTTGTTGACGGCATACTTTTCGTCAGAGACCGGAAAGAAATCGTTGCCTTCGACCTGAGGAGGCAAGAGTAGTCTACATATAGCCAACAGGAAAAAACACACACCCTGGCGAACCTTAGTCAAGGCCGGCTTGGTTCAGAAGGAACGCGTACTCTAGCGCCGTGTCCCTGTAGCGCCGATACCTGCCAGAAACCCCGCCATGGCCAGCATCCATGTTGGTCTTAAGTAACAGTGGACGGTTGTCCGTCTTGCAGGCTCGAAGTTTCGCAACCCACTTTGCCGGCTCCCAATACTGGACCTGAGAATCATGGAGCCCGGCCAACACGAGAAGGCTCGGATAGGGCTTGGCTTCGACGTTGTCATAAGGAGAATAAGAACGGATATCTTCAAAGGCCAGACGTCCATGGGGGTTTCCCCACTCATCATACTCACCCGCCGTCAGCGGCACCGTGTCGTCAAGCATGGTAGTCAACACATCGACGAACGGAACCTGAGCAACGGCTCCAGCAAACAATTCTGGGCGCATGTTAATGACCGCTCCAACTAGCAGACCTCCGGCACTGCCCCCCATAGCGAATAGGCGATCAGAATTGGTCACTTGCTGATCTGTCAGATATTCAGCACAAGCAATAAAATCAGTAAAGGTATTCCGTTTCCGGGAAAGCCGACCATCGTCATACCAGCGGCGACCGAGTTCTTGTCCACCCCGAACATGCGCAATAGCAAACACAAAGCCGCGATCAAGCAGGCTTAGTCGAGCCGAGCTAAATGACGCATCCATTGAGATGCCATAGGCACCGTAACCGTAGAGTAACAATGGACTCGTGCCATCTCGTGGAGTCCCAAGACGAGCGACTAAAGAAATGGGAATCAACTCACCGTCCGGTGCTCTCGCCAACAACCGCTCAGACCTGTAACGTAAAGGATCAAAGCCGCCGAGAACCTCATCCTGTTTCAACAAAACACGCGTCCGATTCACCATGTTGTAGTCATAAACAGACGCTGGCCTAGTCAGCGATTCATACCCAAAACGTAATACCTGGCTGTCAGGATTACGGTTGATCGACAAATACGCATCATAGACCGCTTCGTCGAAGGCCACATGATGCCCATTCTCAGGCAAAGCCCATGGACGTACATGCAAATGAACTAGTCCTTCTCGGCGCTCCTGAACCACCAAATGATCACGAAACAACTCAAATGCTCCAAGCAAAACATCAGACTGGTGAGGAACTACCTCAGACCAGTGCTGCCGGTCCGTTTGCCAGACAGTCGCTTCCATTAATCGAAAATTAGTGGCCTGATAATTAGTTCTGATGTAAAACCGGTCTCGGTAGTGATCGATCTGATACTCATGATCGCGCTCGCGTCCCCAGAACAACGTGAACGGCCCCTCAGGATCGTCTGCATCCAGATACCTGTACTCTGTGGACACAGTTTGGTAGGACGCCAGTAACAAATATCTTTTCGAACGACTTTTGCCAACCTCGCAGTTAAACGTCTCATCTTTTTCTTCGTAGACGAGCACGTCCTCCTCTTGTCTAGTACCGAGAACATGACGATAGACTTGATGCCAGCGGAGTGTTACCGGGTCCAAACTGGTATAGAAGAGGGTGTAGCCATCATTCGCCCAAACCAGATTATTCGTCACCCCTTCCAGTTCGTCATCGAGCATCTCCTCACTAGCCAGGTCCTTGATTCGCACCTTATAGATACGTCGGCCTTCAAAATCGACTGCAAAGGCGAGTAGACTTCCGTCTGGACTAACCTCACGCCCTGAAACCTGGCAATAATTTTGCCCTTTGGCCAATTCATTGACGTCTAGAATGACTTGCTCAAGCGCGCCAGACACCCCTGTTGCAAGGCCTGGTCCTGGCTCTGGAACATTCACCAGACTAGATCGATCGCGAGACGACCCGCCAATTTGGCGGCGACAGTAGATTGGATACTCCTGTTCATCCTTGTAGCGTACGTAGTAGCTATAGTTACCGTCTGGGTAGGGTACAGACATATCCGTCTGTTTGAACCTATCCTTGATCTCGTTAAATAACGTCTCCTGCAGATCTCCAGTCTGGTCCATCACCGACTGCGTATACTGGTTTTCTGATTCAAGGTAGGCGATGACCGCCGGGTCGTCTCGGTCACGAAGCCAATGATACTGGTCAACACGAACCACACCATGGGACTCATGTCGTGTCGGTACTCTCCTGGCAAGAGGAGGGGTGAGTGTCATCGCAAGCGGCGGCGTCACGGCGTCTTGACGGGAGGGGAGGCAGGACGGATAGGTAGCGAGCGGGGGTCTTCCCGGATCAACCGCGTAATTTCTTCAATAGCCCGTTCAAGCTGTGGATCACCACCTGCGATCACCGATCTAGGATCGTTCTCAACCTCGATGTCAGGCTCAACACCGTAGCCCTCGATCACCCAGTTTCCATTCCGATCATTGGTCCCAAACTCAGGCACATTCACGGAGCCACCATCAATAAGTGGACCGCGGTTCGTAATACCGACCACACCGCCCCAAGAACGTTTACCAATAAGCGGCCCTAAGCCAGCTTCTCTAAAACGATACGGAAAAATATCACCATCAGAAGCTGAATCCTCATCCAAAAGACATACGAGGTGTCCCGCAAACACGGTAGTGGGGTAAGTGCCTACAGTGTCTTCCGTCCGTGAGAACCGAGTACCCAACAGATCGCGACTTAACCGCTCAATAAGCATTGCCGACACATTGCCGCCTCCATTGCCACGAACGTCAATGATCAAGCCATCTTTGCGAATTTGGCCATAAAAATATTTAATAAATTCTTGAATGCCGGTGGCTCCCATGTCGGGAATATGTAGATAGCCAACCCGTCCATCTGTAGCCTCGTCTACCTTTAACCTATTCGAAGTCACCTCGTCGAGATAGCGCAGACTGGTCTCGCTGGCAATCGGCTCAATAGTCACGTCTCTGGCGTCATCGAAGGTAGGGTTTTGGTTCAAGGTAAGCCGCACAGGGCGATCAGATTTGTATCGTAATAATCGATAGGGATTGTCCCCACCAGTCAGTTCTTCTCCATCGATGGCCATAACATAATCACCCGCTCGAGCATTGACTCCGACCTCTGTCAAAGGCGCTCTGTAACGAGGCTCCTCATTATGCCCACTGAAGACCTTCACCAACTGATAGCGGTCCCTCGTTCGATCAAGCTCGAACACCGCTCCAGGTAAGCCCACATCAGGGCGCGCAGGACTTTCCCAGTCGCCTCCAGCGACATACGCATGCCCGACACTCAACTCAGCCACC
>CEUS01205249.1_pt1 | contig 44520 bp, 43 predicted proteins | sample 427031 | NCBI WGS metagenome assembly CEUS01 (sample SAMEA2622837, study PRJEB7988) | marine metagenome | biome: marine biome (ENVO:00000447); feature: marine epipelagic mixed layer (ENVO:xxxxxxxxx); material: "saline water (ENVO:00002010), including plankton (ENVO:xxxxxxxx)" | depth 140 m | reverse complement strand
TAAATTACCAGAAGATGGAGATCCTTATTTAGAAGGACATAAATGTGAAAATTGCAATTCTATCTTTTTAGGTGAAAGGGAAGTTTGTTCTAATTGCACTACCAGAGGTAAACTTAATGCAATAAAACTTAATAATAAAGGCAAACTTTACTCTTATTCAATAACATTTAGATCCTTTCCCGGAATAGACGTACCATACATTTCTGCAATAGTTGATCTGGACGGCGGAGGAACGGTAAAAGGAAATTTAATTGAATGTGATCCAGATCCAGAGAAAATAGAGTTTGATATGCCAGTTGAAGTGGTCTTTGATGATGCTTTAGGAAGAAAAGATGCAGAGGGAAATTCGTATATTAGCTATTTCTTTAAACCAATTTCTTAAAGGAGAAAATAATGAGTGATGTTTATATTTTAGGTGTTGATATGATCAAATTTGGAAGATTTCCAGATAGATCTGTGCCAAATATAGGAGCAGAGGCAGCTTTAATGGCACTAGATGATGCAGGTTTAACTATTGAAGATATGCAAGCTTTGTATTGTGGCAATCTAGGCCAAGCTAGTGGTATGGTTGGTCAAAGAATTTTGCAAGAGATAGGCCAAACTGGGATTCCAGTTGTAAACTGCGCTAACGCTTGTGCTACAGGAGCTACTGCTTTTAGAGAGGCTTGGACATCTATAAAAGCAGGCTTATATGATGTAGTTTTAGCTGTTGGAGTAGAGCAAATGGGTAAAGGCCTGTTAGGTGGTACTGGGGCTGGAAAAGGTATTCCTAAGGAAGGCCTTTTAGGATCGGGAACTATGCCTGCAGTATTTGCTGAAGCTGGAATGGAGCATTCAAGGCATTATGGTACTACTTTCGAACAATTTGCTAAGATTTCAGTGAAGAATCATCATCATTCAACCATGAACCCTAAGGCGATGTATCAAATTGAGACTCCCTTAGAAGACGTAATGAATGCTGAAATGATTTCTTATCCCAACACCAAGCTAATGTGTTCAGTGAATGTAGATGGCTCTGCTGCTGCAGTCCTCGTCTCTGAGAAGAAAGCAAAAGAATTAGGAATGGATCGAGCCATTAAAGTAAGAGCTTCTGTGATAAGTAGCGATCCTTACCAAGAAAGAGATTTAGTAATGCCAGATGTAAATACTTGCACTAGAAAAGCAGCAAAGGAAGCCTACGAAATGGCAGAAGTTGGCCCTGAAGATATTAACCTTGTAGAGCTTCATGATTGTTTTGCTACAGCAGAAATGCTTCATTATGAGAATCTAGGTTTGTGCGGAGATGGAGAAGCTGGAAGGATGATAGATGAAGGAGAAGTAGAGCTTGGAGGAAGAGTTCCTGTTAATGTATCTGGTGGACTCCTTTCAAAAGGTCATCCTTTAGGAGCTACAGGTATAGCAAATATTTATGAAGTATCTACTCACTTAAGAGGTGAAGCAGGAAAAAGACAAGTAGAAGGTGCTAAACTTGGCTTGACTCATGTCATAGGTCTTGGAAGTGCATGTGGAATTCATATTTTAGAAAAAGTTAACTAAAAGAAGATTACATTTTTATGCTTTTGGGCGTTGTCAGTGATACGCACAATCGCATAAAACATGTCGAAAATATTGTAAAGATTTTTAATTCTTATAACGTTGACTTGGTAATACATACAGGAGATATTACTCAAGCTAAAACTTTAGAGAAGTTCTCACTATTAAGTAGCTCTTTAATAGGGGTATTAGGGAATAATGATCTAGAAGAGGAAGGCTTGCAAGAGGTTTGTCTTCAGAATAATTTTCTAATAAAAGAGCCTCCATTAATTAAAATTTTAGAAGGCAAAAAGATAGCTATTATCCATGATCCAAATGACCTTGAAGACCTCTTGTCAAAAGAAAGTAATCTAGACTTAGTTCTTCATGGCCATACTCATAGGTATACAAATGAAGATATTAATGGCGTTAGAATATTCAACCCTGGAGAATGTGCAGGAATAATAAAAGGCAATAATGCAATTGGTATTGTTGATCTGCAAAACCTAGATATTAAAAGAATCTTCTTCTAATTGTCTTAATAATAAAAAATAATATTATTACTCCAAAAAGGCTCAATGCCAATGGCCTTAGACTACGAAAAGAAAAAGTATTTTCTAAAACAAGATCATAAAGAAAAATAAAAATGCTAGGAGCTAATCCTGAAGAACCTAGCTCTATAGGTGCAGGAGTGATCAAAAAGGTAAATAAAAGTAAAAAAACCCATGACCTGTAATGTTTAAAGATCTGAGAAAATAAGAAACTTACTACAAGAGAAGAAAAGAAATAAATAATCCAGAAATGCATTTTTTAAAATAATCCTTTTCTATTGAACAAATCTGAAATTGGTTCGTTTAATAAATCTGTTTTCCACTTAGGAATTAATTTAAAAGCCTCTTTTAAACCTTTTGATAAAACTACTTTTACGAATATTTTTTGGTTTTTCTTAGAAAAAAGAAGTACCTTGTTAATATTCTGTTCAGTTGAATTCCTTGAAACAACTTTATTAAAATCTTCTAAGAGCCTATTCTCTTCAATTCTATTTAAAGTAAAAAGATTAGAAGAATTTCTAATTTCATCTGAAGTTGAAATTAGAGGATTATTAAATAAGAGCTCAATTTCTTGAGTAAGCCAATCCTGTCTATTAAGAAATTCTAATTTTTTAATAAATCTATTAGACAAATTTAACAAAAACTGAACATCAGAAGCAGCATACCTTAGCTGAGAGTCACTTAATGGTCTCTTTATCCAATTAGATCTTGTCTCTTTTTTATCAATCGCTACTCCCAACTCATTTAGAACTAGATCTTGATAACTAACTGAAAGGGCCCCTCCAATAATGGCGTTTGCGATTTGTGTATCAAATAAATTGGTTAAATCCGATTTAGACCACGAATAGATTGCGTCTATATCTTCTTTGCATGAATGGAAAACTTTCATTACCTTTTCAGAAGACAAGAAACTATTGCTAAAGTCCAAGTCATTAATATTAATCTTAAGGCAATCTACTATATAGGTTTCTTCACTATCGTTTATCTGGATTAAAGAAAGCCTAATGTTATCTCTGCTAGTTCGTCTAAACTCAGTATCTACACCTATACAGGACTTATCTAACAGTTCAGAATTTAGAAGTTTGAAATCATCGAAATTGTCTATCAAGGTAAACATGGTGTAAGTATTATTTTGTTAAGACTTTAGCTTTTGTTACTTAAATAAAGTACATCTTGGATTCCATCTCTCGGCTCATAACCTGAAACAGTACTTTCAAAAATTTCCCTTAGTTTATTGTGATCAGATTTCTTGTGCGCATCTAAAATCTCTTTCATGTGCTCATCTAGAACGCCCCAAGGTACTGATTCTTCATCTGCTTTCATGATTTGAGAATGTCTAGTGCTTGAAACATTTTCTCCAATTAATAATTCTTCGTACAGTTTTTCTCCAGGTCTAAGTCCTGTAAATACGATTTCTATATCCCCCTCCGGATTTTCTTTATCTCTCACCTCCATTCCACTTAACCTAATCATTCTCTTTGCCAAATCAACTATTCTTATTGGTTCCCCCATATCTAAAACAAATATCTCACCTCCTTTTCCTAGTGCTCCAGCCTGAATAACTAACTCAGCCGCCTCAGGTATAGTCATAAAATATCTAATAATTTCTGGATCTGTAACTGTAACAGGCCCTCCTTTCTCTATTTGTTGTTGAAATAAAGGAACTGCTGAACCTGAAGAACCTAAAACATTACCAAATCTAACCATTATCATCTTAGTTTTGTTAGCTAAATTTTGTTCTTTAGAAATAGATTGCAAAATTAATTCAGAAAATCTCTTAGATGCACCCATTATATTAGTAGGTCTTACTGCTTTATCTGTGGAAATTAAAACAATAGTTTCTACATTAGATTTAATTGCCGCTTGGACAGTGTATAAAGTTCCAAAGATATTATTAATGACTCCTTCGAAGGGACTCTTTTCAACAATGGGAACATGCTTGTAGGCTGCTGAATGATAAATAGTATCAACTTCAAAGGTTTTACAAATTGATAGAATCCTATCTTCATCAGTAACGTTACCTAAGACAGCTACTATGGATAGTTCTTCATGCTCTAATTTCAATTCTTCTTCAATTGAATACAGAGCAAATTCATTTGAATCCAAAAGAATAACTAGTTTGGGTTTGTGAATACAGGTTTGTCTAGATAACTCAGAGCCTATAGATCCCCCTGCTCCAGTTATTAAAACAACCTTCCTGTTGATATTTTTCTTTATTAATTCTTTATCTGGGGTAACTCTTTCCCTTCCTAGTAAATCTTCTATCTCAATTTCTTTTAATTCAGTAACAGAAACTTTTCCAAGCGCAAGTTCTTCAACGCCTGGTAAAACTCTTATCTTAATAGGATACTCTTCTACACTTTTAACGATACTTTTGATTTGAGACTTAGTTGCTGAAGGTATAGCTACTAATATTTCTTCAACTCTTTTTCTTTTTATTTCTTTAACTAAATTCTTAGGAGAAATAACTTTTAACCCAGAAACAAAAGAATTATGTAAAGATTTATCTGAATCTACAAATGCTATTGGATTCATCTCTGAACTATATCGAAGGGCATTAGCTAACTGAACTCCAGCTGCACCAGCCCCATAAATTACTACCCTTGAAGAGGAAATTTGCTCAGAAAAGAAAGAGTTGGCCAATAGTCGTATCAGCAAAATAAATAAAATTGAAAAGATCCAATATATTATTAATCCTTCTAAATCTAGGAATGTCTCACCATCAAAAAATTTATACTCTAAGAAAAAGAATATGCTCAAATCCAGAATGGAAAGAAGGACAAGCCACTTGGTTAAATCTAAAATATTCTGGAAATTAATAAATCTTACTAAAGACTTGTAAATATTTAAGAAATATAAAAATGATGTAGCAATAAAAGGAACTAAAAAAACCCTGTAGACAAAGATAGGGCTTTCAAAGATTCCAAAATTATAGTGTATCTTACAAACTAAAAAGTAAGCGAAAACAAATAGAAAGTAATCTGCTATAAACATCAAAAATGTTTTAATTGATCGATTCAGACCAAGAAAATTATTTTTTATAGAGTTAAGGTTCATTTGTGTTTATTCGAGTAAATTTAGTCTTTAGTGGCTAATGAGCAACTCCTTCTCTGTAAATTAACCTCATGAAAGTAAGCCATAAAATATATATATCAAAGAAAAAAGATCTTTTTACAAGGTAATCTTTTTCAAGAGCAACTTTAGACTCTATAGAAAGATCATCTCTTCCGTTTACCTGAGCCCATCCTGTTATTCCAGGCTTTAGTTTGTCGATTCCAATTTCAGATCTAAGCCTTATTAGATCATCTTGATTATATAGAGCAGGTCTTGGACCCACTAAACTCATTTCACCTTTTAAGATAGATATAAGTTGAGGAAGTTCATCAAAACTTGTTTTTCTTAAGAAGCTACCAAAAGGAATATAATAAGAGTTCGGATTTTCTAAAAGATGTGTTGCTACTTGAGGAGTATCTATTTTAAGAGTCCTAAATTTGGGCATCTTAAAAATTAAATTATTCTGCCCTATCCTGTCAGACCAATGAATAACTGGTCCTTTAGAAGAAAATTTGATGATTATTGAAATAAGAATCATTGGTAACAAAAAAATAAGAAGTACCAATAACCCAATTCCAAAATCAAAAGCTCTTTTCATACTTTAAAGGTTTTAAAAATTATTCATTCCACCATTCTTTGTTTTCTAAATACCAATCTATTGTTAATTCAATTCCCTTTTCAAATGAAACTTCAGGTTTCCAATCTATTACTTCTTTTAATTTCTTTGAATCAATTGCATATCTAAAATCATGACCCTTCCTGTCCTCTACAAACTCAATACTCTTCTTCGAATTAGCTTTTTTATAGATTTTATCAAGATGGTTTAAGACCAAATTAGTTAGTGCGATATTTGATCTTTCGTTGTTTGCGCCAATATTAAATACATCATTGACTATATTACTCTGGTGTAATTTAAAGATTGCTTCAATATGGTCGTAAACATAAATCCAATCTCTTATATTTTCTCCATCTCCATACAAAGGTATAGTTTTATTGTCTAAATAATTTGAGATAATCTTTGGAATAATCTTTTCATAATATTGTCTGGGACCAAAGTTATTACTACAATTTGTAATTAAAAAAGGGAGCTTATATGTCCTACCCCAAGCCTTAACTAAAAGGTCAGATGCTGCTTTTGTTGAAGAATATGGTGAGCTAGGTCTAATTCTACTTTCTTCGTTAAAAGGTAAGTCATCTTCATTAAGATCTCCATAAATCTCATCAGTGGAGATTTGGTGGAATAAAAAATTTTCCTTTTTTTTAATTATTTTTAGTGCTATTTCAAGTAAATTATAAGTTCCAAGAACATTAGATTCTAAAAATTGTTTTGATGATGTAATCGAATTATCAACATGGGATTCTGCAGCAAAGTTAATAACTAGATCTGGATTAAATTTAAGGACTTCAGAAGATAAATTAGAAAAGTCATTAATGTCTATTTCCTTGAAATTATAATCAGGAAAATTAGTAAATAAATCTAAAGTCCTGTTTGAAGCTGCATAGGTTAATTTATCTATATTAAGTAGACTGAAAGACTTAAATTTTTCATAAATCTTTTCTATAAAAGCGGAACCAATAAAACCTGCACCACCAGTTACAAGTATTTTTTTATAGTTGTATTCAATCATAGGAAATAGTTATCTAATTAAGTTCACTTAGGTATTTTTTTAAGCTTATCCCCTCTTCATCTTTCTGAGATAGAGTGTAGTTTAATTCTTTTGGCCATTTAATAGATATATCAGGATCGTTCCACAAAATAGTTGTTTCGTCTTTTGGTGAATAATAATTATCTAATTTATAATTAACAATTGTATTGGTTTTAAGAGAAATAAATCCATGAGCAAAGCCTTGTGGAATAAATAAACATAAATTATTTTTTTCATCGAGTTTTATAGAACCATAATCCCCAAAAGTCTTAGAGTTTGGTCTTAAATCAACAAAGTAATCTTGTATAGAGCCTTTAAGAACTGAGATTAATTTTGCTTGAGCTTTATTTCCTTTCTGCAAATGAAGGCCTCTTATAGTGCCTTTCTTTTTAGACATTGAAATTGAGTCTTGAACAAATTCTCTTTTCAACCAAGAATCTCTATATGTTTCTGAAAAATAACCTAAATCAGAAGAATGAAAAGATTTTCTTAAAATCTTAATTCCAAAGAATTTTTTAATTGATCTTTTTGCCATTTCTTAAGTATAAACAATCTCAAAATCTGGGAGAGGAAAAATTAATTTAGTTTTAGCTTTAAATAAAGAATTCGATTTCTCAAGAATCTCAGATTTATAATTCCAAGCATTAACCAAAAAAGTATCGTAGACTTGCTTTTTCATTTCTTCTTCAGAAATTATTGGGATGTTAAAAAGGGGGAAGGTCTTCCCAATCTTAGTTTCTGATGTATCTACGCAAAAATTAATCTGCTCATGATTTAGTTCTAATACAGAAAACATTGTAAAAGCCTTTGCTGGCGCTCCGTAGGCACAAACTTTTTTTCCTTTATTGATGTCCGATTGTATCTCTTGTAGAGTTCTTTCTTTTATTTTTCCTATTTTTTCCTTAAATTCATGGAATATTTTATCTCCCCTTAGTTCTTGTTCTTCACTATGAATTTTTGATTGTATTTCTTTTGAAATAGGATAACTTCCCCTTCTTGAACCAATAAAAACCATGGATCCTCCGTGAATCTCTGAATAGATTATTTCATTCAAATCATATCCATGTGAATTGAAATAATTTTTCATATTTTGAACAGAGAAATAGAACATATGTTCATGATAAATTTGGTCAAACTCTCCTTTTTTTAAAGTATCAAATGCATAAGCATTCTCTATTAAAACTATTCCTTCGTTCTTTAACAGTAGATCTATTCCTCTAAACATAAGGTCAGGATTAGCGTTGTGAGCGAACATATGCCTAGCTATCAATAAATCCACCATCTTTCCTTCATTTCTCAACTTTTCAGCTAATTCTTCCGAGAAAAAATCTACAACTGTTTTAATACCTTTTTTATTGGCTATAGAAGTTACATTCTCCGCTGGATCTATCCCAAAAACAGAATTAACTCTTGGTTGTAAAAAGTTTAAAAGCTGACCATTATTGCTTCCTATTTCCAAACAATCAGTTCTTTTATTAAGAAACCTTCTAGAGAGTAAAAACTCAACTAAAACTTCATAGTGTTTGGTCAAAGAAGAGGAGTTTGGAGTTACATAGGAGTAATTTGTATAAAGTTGTTCTTTATCTAAACAGTGTCTAAGCTGAAATCCTTTACAAGAATCACAGAAATCTAGAATTAAAGGGTAAGAAGGATTTTGATAACCCTCAGATACAAAGTTGTTTGCAGGTGGAGAATTACCAAGATTAACTATTTCTCTTATTTTTTCTCCACAAAGAGAGCATTTATTTTTAACAATCATATTGAATACTAAATAGACTGAAGGATATCTAAATATTTATATTTATTTATTTCCACAGAATAAGTCTCCTCTACAATTTTTCTACCTTCTTTACCTATTTTATTTCTCAGATGAGGATCGTTTATAAGTAACTTTAGAGCTTCTTTCCATTCATTATTATGTTTAACCAAAAAACCTGTTTCTCCATTTTTAATAATATTTTTTGTTGTTCCGAAATCTGTTGCTACAGCAGGTATCCCTATGGACATATATTGTAAAGCTTTCAAGCCGCCCTTACCTAACCCCCAAGAGTCCATAGGTATTGGATAAAGGCCAATATCAATATCATGTAAGTCCCCTATTTCTGTTTTCTTATTCCACCTTCTTACTTCAAGATCAATACCAGGAATAAAGTAATCAAAATTAGTTATGAGAAGTAATTTAAAATCTTCAGTCTTGTTAAGTTCAATTAACATTTCTTTAATTGAATCTAAGAAAGGTATGGCAGAAAATGTTCCTGTCCATCCTAAAACAATCTTTTTATCTGGTTGATGGTTAATATTCTTTAATACAAATCTTCCCAAATCCAAAGAGCAAGGTATATAAGTAGCTGAATGGAATATGTTTCTTTCCCTACAGTAGTCTAAATGGTAAGGGGAACTAAGAATTACATGGTTAGAATACTTAATTAAATATTTAGATTTACTTGACCCTCTCAGAATTGAGCTATTGAAAGACTCAGTCGTCTTTGAATCTAAGAAAATGGCATCATCAAAATCGTAAATTACTTTAGAATTCAATCTTCTTACTATCTTTTCAAATAAGGTGAACCCCAAAGGGGTAACCCACATAGAAATATAGATTAAGTCGTATTTATTTATAATTAATAAATCTCTTATTCTCCTAAAATACCCTTTCATAGTTCCTAATATTTTTTTTAGGAAGTTCTTTTTCTCATACAGAATATGCCAAGTGTGAATATCAAAAAAAGAAGATATTTCAACTGAAAACCCTTTTTCTTTCCATGATTCTAGATACTGTTCGTACTTAAGACGTTGTCCAGCTGCAACCCCTTCTGGATAAGGACAAAGAATTAAAATTTTTTTCATTTGTTCAGTGTTTAGCTAGATAACTCTTTATTAGGTTTAGGTAAAAAAGGAAAAGATATCTTTCTTTCTGACTGATCATAAATCAAAAGAAGATAAAAAAGAAAAAGATGAATATAAGTATATCTATACCTCAATAAAGTATAGTCGCTTTCTACTACAAGTTGATTTAGAACTATTCCTGTGAAAAAAACTAAAAAAACTAAAACATTGAGACTGGAAGAGAAGAATCTACTTGAAAATATAAATTTCAAGAATAGATAAATAATTAGCAGACTCTCGAGGAAGAATATCATGCTAAATGGATCAGAGCTTAATCCAGGTTCAATTAATGCATTAATAAAGATTATAGGTGAAGCTAAAATAACCCTGAATAAAGAGGTATAACCTACAAACTCTTGTTCTGAATGAAGTAAACCTACTTCATTAAGGAAGGCCAGCCTGAAATAATTTAACACATCTAAAATAAACTCATTGAAAATTAAGATAAAAATAAGAATTAGAAAAGCAAATATTCCTAAATTCAAGAATCTTGCATGCGATCTAAAGATAAATACACCTAAGTAAAGTATTGAAAGAATCAAAGCATTCTGTGTTTTTATTGCAAATAGAATTGTTAAAAGAACAGTTGAAATTATTAATCTCCTTTCAATAATAGTGAATAGAAGTAATATTTGAGTAATGAGAATGAGATTATCTCTTAACCCTGTTGAAGAATAGATTAGAATCGTTGGTAGAAAAAAGAAGATAAGAAGTAACCATTTAGCCTGATCATTAATTAATCTTGGTTTAATAAACAGATAAAGTCCTAACAAATACAGTTTGTTTATAACTCCTAAAGAAACAATTGAGGCAGTTGAAGGTATGGGAACAATGCCATAAAGTAGAGCTGTAAAAGGTCTTTTTAAGTTAAAAAAGTTAAAGAGCTCTTTGAGCTCAATTTGCGTAAAACCGCAATCTTTTTCCTGGAAGCTCCAATTATCTCTTAAATCCCTAAGACAGACCATGTAACCATCTATATCAGGAAAAGTACCTTGGTTAATTACAAAAGCAGAAACAAAAAAAACAGAAGCAAACCCAAATAACCAAACAATTAGTTCCGTGAAATCAAGTTTCTTAAAATAATAAAGTAACAGGAGGACAAAACTACAAAAGAAAAAATTAGTTAATTCCGAAAAAATTAAAATAAAAAGGGAGTTAAAATCGTAATAATCGACAAATATGTCGTAAAGCATTATTAGCTTTCAGTTGATTTAAAAATGAAAATATAAGTTTGGTATACCAAAGAACCAAAAAATCCAAAAAAAGTAAAAAGAAGGAAGAGAAAAAAGAAATTAGGATAAGTAGGATATTCAGAAATTTCAAAATCTCTGGTAATTTTGAATTTGTAAGTTGTTCCTGAATCTATCAAAGATCTTTTTAAGAGTTCTGATTGAAGAAGTCTAGATACAGAGTTAATCTGAACCACTTCTTTACTCTTATCAAGTTCATCATAAAGATAACTAATCTTTGCATCTATCTCATATTTATCTCTTGATTTAAAAAGATTATCAGTTTCAATTAGAAGAGTTTCAATCAGTTCCTTAGTAAATGAAGGATTGCTTGATAAGGAAGAAACTACTAGAAAATTGGAAGAAGGAATATATTCAATATTTATAGTTCCTTTTATATACTGATTGAGCATGTATATATTTGGTTTGTATTGATAAGAGATTCCAATAAACCAAAATTTAATTTTTTGGAGAATAGTATTTAAATTGTAAATTTCTCTATACTCTTCTTCTGATTCGTCATATAAATCTCCATAGATTTTAAAAATAACATTCTTTTTAGTATCTAAGTTTTTAGCTGCTTCTAGAGAGTAAAAAGTTTCCTTAAAAGTATGGGAAAATAATCTTGATGAGTCCCTTCCTCCAACTAAACTATTTATAACTCCTGAACCACTTAAAATAGACTGTTGAGATTCTTCATTTGCTTTCAAAATTACTGATACATCATGTTTTGGAGTTTGGATTAGAATGTACAAAAATCCTATGAAAGCCATAATTGCAGAAGAAATCAGTAAAAATTTCCATTTCTTCTTGTAGTAATACCAAAGGGCTTTAAGCTCTATTTCCATTTCGGTTCCAATTATACTTTATTAATAATTTTTGATTTAAACTTAAGTCAATTTAATGATTTAAGTTTTTTTAATTTTTATCATTTATTTTAAAAAAATCTTTAATTGATTCATTTTTTCCTACAAAAGCAATAAATTTATAAAGAAAGAAAGTCACTAAAGCCGGTAAACCTAAAGAGAATGCGTGGGCTAGTGGCTCTGAAAAGCTTGTTAATCCTAATGATAAGAAAATTCCAGTAAAAAAGGAAAGTAAAAAAACCATTACGGGTAAAAAAGACAGATTAATTATCAAAAATCTAATTGATTGAGTCTTAAATGTAAGATAAGAATAGGGGAAAACATACTTTCTGTATAAAAAGAAAGCCACAATCAACCCCACAACATATGCTATCAAAGTAGATTCCAAGAAATCTAGTCCAACTAGATTTCTAATGAAGAGTCTTGTAGACCAATTTGAAAATGCTCCTAAACCTCCAGCAAAAACAAATTTAATAAATTGGGCTGAAAAATAAAGTAAAAGAAGTCTTTTCAAAAGTAAGAACATTTTTTATTTAAAAGGTATTTAAAATACTTATATTATTTGTTGTTTTTTTCTTCAGATTTTGTAAAAAAATTCTTAATCTCCGAAGAAAATCTCAATTTTCCTTGATTATTCCATGATTCAGGTTCATTTAGATTTACTTTATAGATGGTATCTCTATCCGGCCAAAGACCATTATTATTACTTAGATGAGGCCAGATAACAGGGTTATATTTATTTTCTTCTTCCCATTTTTTTACCTCTTCACTCCACAGAGGCCATGTCTCTCCTTTTGATAAGGTTTCAGGTGTGTAACTTATAACTCTTGGGTAGTACTCTATCACACCCACGGAAATTGAAATAATTAATAAAACTTGAGCAACACCGGTTTTAGATTTTTTTTGCTTTCCGTATATTTTCTGGAAAATAAAAAATAAAAGTATAAACCCTGTAATAAAAGAATACCTGAAACCGCCATGCCCTGATAAAGAAAAGTAATTAGCTACTAGACATAAATATAAAAAAGGGAAGATAAAATAGAGCTTCTCCTCTAAGTTTGACTTAACTATTATTTTGAACGAAATATAAATAAAGAAAAAAACAAAAATTAGATTGAGTAAAAATGAAAACTCTTGAGCTACAGAAAGAAGACTCATAAAAATGTTAGATAAAGTAACAGGTAAGTACTCTTGAATAATCAGTATGTAGTTACTCCAATCATCGGTAGAATTGATTGAAATCATGAAATTTCTAAAAATTAAAGAAATAAAGTAGCCAAATAAAGGAAAAATTATATTTGGTGAGACTAAATAATATAATTGATTAAAAAAGTCTAGATCTATAGCGCTTCCCCTATTTTCATTGACCATCCCCAAACTAAGAGAGACAGCAAAAAAAATAACTTGGAAAAAACCAAATATCAAAAAACATAAACAGTAAATAAAGAATTCTTTTTCCTTTTTTTGAATGAATCTTATTAAAAATAATGGCGATAAGAGCAAAGAAATAGGACCTGTTATACAAGCAAAAGAAATAAAGATTGAATAAAAATAGGTTTTTAATTTATTGTTGGTGTGATCATCTATTAATATTAAAAAAGTAATAATAGGTAATATGAAATGGATGTTTGTAGAATTCAACCATATCTCTCCTGTGCTACAAGAAAAAATTAAGATCAAAGAGAGAATAGCTTTTTTCTCCAAGTTGTTCCAGTAACTGCATTTCCCAAAGAAAATTATGGCAAAAGGAATTAAAAGTATAAAGAAGCCAAAATAAGTAGTAATAACTGCTGCATAAATAGGATCAAATAGAGAGGCAAGAAAACCTGCAAACCTAGATAAACCCACATAATAAGCAGGGTAAATTAAAGCATCGAATCCGTGCCACCATTTCTCTGCAGAGAAAAATAATTCGTAATAAAGATTTTCTTCTGCCCACAGTCTTGGTTTTAAGATAAAGGGGGGATATCTCAATGCTATGAGGATAATACAAATAGCAAAACCAGCTAATTTGGCTAACTTATATCTACTAGAATTACCTTGTAAATAAGAAAAATACTCAGAAATTTTATAAAGTATAGACAATTTACTTATCTGGCTTTAATTCAATATTGCTTAAATACCATTCTACACATTGCTTTAAGCCATCTTTTAAAGGATAAGATTTTTTAAAACCAAGCTCTTGAAGCTTTGAGATGTCAGGACATCTTCTTAAAGTTCCTCCTTTTTTAAGATCTCCAGGGATAACTTTGATTTGTTTATTGAAGATCAGAGCAATTTGTTTTGCTAAGTTAGAAAGCTCAATTTCATCATCTGTACCTATATGGTAAATATTCAAATGCTCCCCAAGATTAATAACTTTCATCAGCCCATTTATAAAATCATCTATATAAATAAAAGCTCTAGTTTCTTTGCCACTTCCTTCAATTTGAAATTCAAATTTTTCTTGATTATTAGATGTGAATAGATCATTCATTCTGAGAATAAATTCTGGTATAACGTGTTCCCAACCCATATCTGGACCATAAACATTATGTGGCCTAAAAATAATTACTCTTTCAAAGCTTTTTCTTCCATAATTTAAGGCCATTAATTCACTAATAATCTTACCTCCTCCATAAGAATATCTAGGATTTAGTGGATCAGGTATAAAAAGAGGAACTTCTTCATTAGTTGGCACAAGAGGGGGTGTTTGATAAACCTCTGAGCTTGAAGCAAGAATTAATTCTGGAACGTCATTCTTTATACAACCATCAATAACATTCACAATCCCCTTTATACCTACCTCTAGTACTAACTCAGGGTATTCGTAGAAAAACTTAGTTCCATTAATATAGGCAAGATGGCATACCGAATCTATTCCCTTACAGGCTTGTTCTACTTCTGAGAAATTTCTTATATCTCCTTGAATAAACTCAAAATCCTTTTCAAAACCCTGCAAGCGTCTCAGATTACCTCTTGAATTATTATCAAAGACTTTAACTTGATTTCCATCTTCAATTAACTTTTTTACTAGAGAGCTCCCGATAAATCCAGAACCGCCTGTAACAAGATACTTCTTCATGAAAAAAAATTTTTATACGACTATATTCCAAAGATCAATGACTTCACAAGAATCCTTAACTTTTAGATTTTTATACTGATCGTGAGGAGTTCCTATTATCACTATATCGCATGTATCCAAAACCTCTTCTTTTGTAACAAATTCAGGGTTTGAAACAAATTCATCTGAACACAGGACCTTTGCTCCATGAAACTTAAGTATTTTTAATAACTTAAAGGACAAAGAATCTCTAATATCATCAACATTGGCCTTAAAGGCCATTCCTAATATTCCTACAAGTTTGTCTTTTAAATCATATTTAGATCTTAATTTACTAACTAAATAATTAGGCAAACCTTCATTTATCATCATTGCAGAATGTCCTAAAAGGAACCCATTATTGTAAATACTAGAAATCTGCATAGTGTCTTTCAGTAAACATGGACCTGCAGCAAATCCTGCTGAAGGTATTTGAGAGGCTCTTTCATATCCATCAACCATTGCAAATCTTACTTTGTCATAATCTATCCCCAAATCTTCACAGATCATATAAAACTGATTTGCCATGGCAAATTGGAGATACCTCCAAGAATTGGAAAACAACTTAGCCATCTCAGCTTCATCCATTGTAGTCTTAATAATTGTGCTACTAATCTTTTTGAATAAATCAGAAGCAGATTCAACAGCTTCTTCAGAAAATCCTGAAACTATCTGAGGAAGTTTTTCAAGCTCTTGTACCGCATAACCTTGAACAATTCTTTCCGGACAATAACTTAATTTCCAATCTCCCTTTCCTAAAGTCCTTAATACTTGCTCGCAGGTCCTAGGAGCTACTGAGCTTCTTATAATAATAGTTTGCGAAGGATCTAAATATTGTTTTGTAGAGTCTATAAAATCAATAAACTGCTTTGTCTTGGGATTCATAAACTCATCTATAGGTGTTCCCAAGCAGATAATGACATGCTTTGATTGAGAAATTGATTCAGGAGAAAGTGAAATGGAAAGATTACCTTCTTCTAAAGCTTTTTTTAGTAAAGGTTCTGCTCCATATTCAACAAAAGGCATTGAACCTTTTTTAACTATTTCAGCAGAATCTTTATTTATGTCTTGAAGGCAAACCTTAAAACCCTTTGAAGCAAACACAATACCCAAAGGAAGCCCCACATGACCAAGACCGCCCACTATACATATATCAAAATTCTTTTTCATTTATATAAAACCCAGTTATTTCTTTTTGATAGTTATTCTTTACTACTCAAATAAATAAGAACTGTAAAAATACTATCATAAGATATCTTAGATCAAGCTTAGTCTTAGTTCCTATTATAAACATCCTCATATCTTATTATGTCGTCTTCACCTAGATAGGAACCTAGTTGGACTTCAATAAAGACTAAATTATTTTTACCTACATTCTTAATCCTATGCTTAGAATTCATGGGAATTTGTATAGTTTTTCCTTTGCTAACTTTAAAGATTTCTTTTCCCACCTGAACCTCGCCCCTTCCTTCGACTAAAGTCCAAGTTTCTTGTCTTTTCTTATGAGACTGAAGAGATATTGACTGTCCTTTAAAAATCATAATTTGTTTAACCTTATAACCAGGCTCTTCTTTAAGAGTTAGAAACCACCCCCAAGGTCTTAGATTAAAATTATCCTTTAAGGTAGATTTGTGGAACCGCTTCTTAACTTCTTCAAAGAAATCGTTGTTATTTCCTAAAAGATTTTTATTTGCTAACAAAATGTTTCCTTCATTCTCTATGCACATAATATTACTTAGTCCAAGAATAGAAACAAACTTATCTTTAGACCAAAAGAAATTATCGGATGAATCTTTAATAACAGAATTGGAAGAAATCAAATAATTACCTTCTGAATCTGAAAGCTCTTGATCAACAAAATCAACATAACTCTCAAAAGAACCAATATCTTTCCAATTTGATTTAAAAATTTTAAACGAATGAGACTTAGTTCTTTCCATCAACATCTTGTCTATTGAAATAGATTTAACTTCAGAGAAACTCTCAAAGGACAAAGTTTTTCCTCCCTTATTTATAGATTTTTTAAGGCTTTTTACAAAATTTGGGTCTATAGCGGACAGCTCTTTCATAAAAAAACTAACAGAAGAGATAAAGATGCCTGTATTAATATAAAGTCTAGAAATCTTCTTTAGTGAACTAAGTTTCTCTAAAGAAGGTTTTTCAATAAATTTAGTTGAAGCAAAGATACCGTTCTCTTTTTTAACTCCTAATAGATACCCAAATTTATTAGAAAGTTTTTTAGTGGACTTAACCAAAGAAATGAGAGGAAACTTTGAATGTTTTTTCTCATATAAACCAATTAAATTTTTAATCTCAGAATAGTCAGAAATTATATGATCAGCAGGGAAAACCATAAACATAGAGTCATTACCAAAACGTTTTATATAATCAATAGCAAAAAATATGGAGGGGCCGGTATTTCTTGGAATAGGTTCGCATAAATAATCTATTGGAATTCTTATATCTTTTAAACTCAGCTTTAAATCTTCTTCAAAAGCCAAGGAAGTAACAATAATTAATCTCTCAAATCCACACTTGCTTATATTAGCTACATGCCTTTGAATTATTGACTCTTTTTTGGAATAAGGAAGAAAAAACTTTGGTTTTATAGAGCTAGATAAAGGCCAAAGTCTTGTTCCAGAGCCCCCAGCTATTAAGACTGCAAACTTCTTCATCAAATAAGATTTAAATTAATCAACAATTCTTGGCTCGGGTAAAGGGATTATAAATTTTCCTCTGTAACCATTCTTTTTAATCTTAGGAATTAATTCATCCGCAATATGCCAAGAAAATAAAAGGGCATATTCAGGTTGCTTCTCATATAATATTGTTTCCTCTAGAACAGGTATTCGCGTTCCTGGCATATATTTACCAATCTTATAGGATCCTTCAACTTCAACAATACATTCAATAATACCACCATCTAAGCCTACATAATTAACTAAAGTGCTAGCTCTAGAAGGAGAGCTAATTCCATATATTCTAGAACCGGAAGTTTTTATTTCATTAATTAAAGACATTAATTTAATTTTGGAATTTAAAACATCTTCTTTAAATTTCATTAGCCTTTCAAAAGAAATCAATTCTTTTTCTTCTGCAAGCAATGCTTCGATACTTTTATCAATTGGCCTGTCAGTCTTTGTTGAGGAGTACACTCTTATAGAGCCTCCATGTGTAGGAATCTTCTTAGCGTAAAAAGATTTTAAGTTATTTTGTTCTAAAAGATAATTCAAACTTGAGAGTGAATAATATCTTAGATGCTCATGATATATAGTGTCATACTGAAGTGTTTCAACCAGAGATGCTAGGTAGTGAGACTCACTTATAAAAACTCCATCATCTGTAAGAAGCTTTGAAATAAGATTAGTTATTTTATTAGGTTCATCAATGTGGGCAAAAACATTTGTTGCAGTAATAACTCTTGCTTTTCCATATTCGACTAGTATTTTTTCCACAACCTCTTCATTGAAATAATCTATTATTGTAGGAATTCCTTTTTCAATAGCTAGATTACCAATCTCTTCAGGGGTTACTCCCAAAACTCTATGCTTTTCTTTAAAATTGCTTAATAGATTTCCATCATTTGAACCAATATCAATTATTAAATCATCCTTTTTAAGATCTAATATCTGGCTAGCCTCGTTGTATAACTCTCTAAAGTTTTCTCTTAAAATCTTAGTGGTGCTACTCGTATAAGGATACTCTTTAGGAAAAAGGATTTCAGCATTAACTATTAAACCTAACTGAACTAATTGAGATTCCTCACAATAAAGCAACTCACAGGGATAGCTTGGCTTTTCTTCAGGGAATGAACCAATCTTTACATAGTCATTCACTGGGGGGTGATAACCGAGGAAGACAATTGACTTTAAATCTTTAGATCCCGAAATCTGACACTTATCTACAACTTTTGAGGTACTTTTCTGTAATTTACTCAAAATAATCTCCTTTATTTATTTTTTTAACTTTACTGTCTCAGCCCTTCTTTTAAGCCAGTAAGTTGCTAGTCCAAAGAAATACCACTTTAAATACTTTGGTATCCAGTAAAAAAGTTTAAAGGAGCTTTTTCCTTCAGTTCTTTCAATCCAAGAAGCTGGTATTTCTCCTATTTTCCAACCTAACCTTTGACATTTTACAAGTAGTTCCAATGAATAAGTAAAACCTTCAGAAGATTCTATCTCTATATTCTCTAAAACTTTACTAGAGAATAACCTGAAACCATTACTTGCATCTCTTACAGGAATACTGGATAAATAATAAAGTGTGTAGGAAGCTGATCTTACAAATATAGATTTAATTAGTGGACAACCTATCATTGATCCTCCTTTTATAAACCTACTAGCCACTACAATTTCATTTCCTGCTTTAAATTCAGCATACATTTCATCAAGAATGCCTTGATTTGATAAGTCATCACCAGGAAATACTATTACACACTCAGAATTACTTGCTTCAAAGCCACTTATCACAGCTGAATGTGGTCCAACGCTTTTATTTTTAACAAAAGAAATTGGGAAGGTAAAATTATTTTCCCTTACCACAGAGATAGAAGTATCTTCATCAAAGTCGTAGCATATTAGTACCCTAAACTGAGTATTTACTTTCTCTTCTAATAGCTTTAGAACATTAATTATTGATTTGCCTTCATTAAAGACTGGGATAATAATATCTATAGGATACTTTTCTGCCATTTAATTTAAATATTAAGTTTCTTTGAAAGAGAAAGATTCATAGATGCATCTATAGCAATTTCATAATCTAAATCTTTTATTATTTCCTCTCTAGAACAACTCTTTATATTAGGAACATATTCTCTATATCTTTCATAATCGGACATACGTTTCTCTCCAATATTTATGATCCCTTTAAAATCAATCTCAATTAATTTTGCTATTTTCTTTACTAACGACTTAACCTCTATGCTAGAACTAAAGATATCATCTGCAGAATTTTTATAAGTGATATTCTTACTATCAAAAAACCTTGTCCTGATAATACAGTGATCATTTAATCTACTGACTGCTAGTTCTCCTTGAAGCTTAGTCCATCCATAAAAATTGTACGGTATTGTTTCTGATGTTTCCGAGTATCCTCCTTTTGAACTTTTATAAACTCCATCAGTTGATATGTAGATAAACTTAATGTCTTTATTAAGTTGATTTTGTTTCTTAAGCACTGAATTAACTAAGTTTGAAGTTCCTAAAATATTAATTCTAATTGCTTCCTGAGGGTTAACTTCACATTCACCCATCCTCGCCAAAGCTGCGGTATGAATCAAAATGTCAAAGCTATTATTTGAAAAGTATTCTTTTACATTTTCTTTATTAGAAATATTTAATTCAGTTTTTTTTGGAGATAGTATATTCTGAAAGTCTTCTGAAGACTTTATATTACCACCCAAAAGGCCTGAACCCCCAGTAAGTAAAATGTTCTGATCTAATCTATTCATACTCAAATCGTAAATTAATTATTAGAGCTTTATAGTGTTTTGCAGAGTGAGGCCAGGATCATATCAAAATTTATTAAACGATGTAATAAACATATTGGACTTGCCTACAAGAAAAAAGATATATCTTTAAATCAGTAAATTTGAAGTTTTTTCTAAGAAGATGTTAGGTATTCTTCATACCAAGCAAAGAAGGTTATTGTATTCCATAGGAGATTAGAATAATCAGCATTACCAACCAAGTGCGAATTATATGCTTTTTCGATTTCTTCAAAGTTGAATAATTCATCTAAATTCTTCTTTGATTTATTAATCATAGAAGTAGAGTATTCCCTGAGTTCATTCCTCAAATAAGAGTTAAGAGGAATATCAAAACCTTGCTTGGGTCTATCTAAAAGATCTGAAGAAATGTAGTCATGCGCTATATCTTTGAGAATAAATTTTCCTGATCCCTTTCGATATTTAAAATCAAAAGGTAAAGTCCATGAATACGATATTATTTCATGATCTAAAAAAGGAATCCTTGTTTCAAGGCTTACTGACATACTTGCCAAGTCAACTTTTCTTAGAATATCGCCTGGAAGATAGTCAATAGTATCCTGCATCATTGCCCTTTCAGCATAGGTTAGATCTTTAGACCAAATACTTTCTTTGTAAAGTTTTTCATTTGAATTATTTTTTAAGAAATTATTATGAAATGTTGACAATCTTGTATATAGATCAGTTTCATCTTGGAAATCAAAGATGTTTATCAATTTATCATACTTCCCTTGAAGGCCAGTTATTCTGTTTTTTAGAAAAAAGAAAAAAAAGTTCTTAGTTAATGGATTATTCAAAATATTTAAAACTTTTACGAGATGCCTTAGTGTGAAAGGAATTTTTCCTAAAGAGTTTACTATTCTTTGTCCTAAAAAATACCTGCTATAACCACCAAATACTTCGTCACCACCATCTCCGCTTAGAGACACAGTAACTTTAGACTTAGTTAATTGAGAAAGAAGAATAGTTGGTATTTGAGAAGGATCAGCAAAAGGCTCTGAATAGATTTGAGGGATTTTATAGATTGTTTCTAGTAGATCCTTGTCATTTATATATAGTTCAGTATGTTCTGTTCCTAAGTGATCGGCTACTTTTTTTGAGAAAATTGCCTCATCATAGTCAGGAGAATCAAAACCTATAGAGAAAGTTTTAATTTTCTGCGTTTGGTTCTTCTGCATTAAAGCTACAACCAGAGAAGAGTCATATCCACCCGAAAGGAAAGCACCTAAAGGTACATCTGAGATCATTCTTTCTTTAATCTTTTCTTCTAAAAGATTACTTAAATAATTCTTAGATTCAAGATAATCGCTTTGTATATTAGAAATTGATTCATCAACTTCTTTTTCAAAATCCCAATAAGAGGTTACGTTAGATGATACTATCAAGCCTTGATTAAATTTAAAATTTTGAACTGTTCCAGGTGTTACTTTCTTTATTTCTTTAAAAACTGATCCCCATTCAGGAAAATAAGACTTTCTAATAAAGAAATTTATAGCCTCTTTATTTAGGGTCAACTTTTTCTTAAGAGGTTTTATTAAAGGCCTTAATTCAGAACTAAAGTAAAGACTTCCATGTTCAGAATAAAAATATAGTGGTTTTTCACCCAAACGATCTCTACATAGATGTATAGAGTTATTTTTTTTATCAAAAAGTGCAAAAGCGAACATTCCCTGTACTCTATTTAGAGCTTTTTTTAAGCCTTCTTTCTCAATTAATGTTAAGAAAACTTCAGTATCAGAGGTACCTAAAAATGAAACGCTATATTTTTTATTTAAGAAATCTCTTAATTTATTAAAATTATATATTTCTCCATTAAAGACAATAACAAACCTACCTGACTTCGAGATCATGGGTTGATCCCCTCTTGGTGATAAATCAATAATTGCAAGCCTTCTAAATCCAAAAGCTAAATTTTTATCTATATATACTCCATCAGAATCAGGTCCTCGATGAAGTATTTCATCATTCATCTGATGAATAGTCCTTTTAAGAAAATCATTCTCTGAATGAGAGTCTAAAATAATTCCATTTATGCCACACATTTTTATTAAGTTAGTTTCATTAGAGATCTCTAGATACCTTTCAGGTCTAATCTATCAACTGCTTATATTGATTTGCTATATCCTGAATAAGATACCTTTGTTTTATATCTTGTACTATAAGCTTTGAATCAAAACTTTCTAAATTTTTTTTCATAGCTACTATTTTTTTTGCTAAATCTTCGTGATTCTCATTTTTAAATGTTAGTCCATTAAAATTATTAGAAATTATTTCTTCATTGGCTCCTGGGGACCTTGAAACAATACTTGGCAATCCAAAGGCTAAGGCTTCGATAAGAGAGTTAGGGAATCCTTCATACCTAGATGGTAAAATGTAAGAATCCATTTTTCTTATTAATGGATAAGGGTTATTTACCCATCCTAGGAAAATTATATTATTCGACAAAGACATCTTCATTACTTCCTCCTGAAACTTTGGTAAAAGCTGTCCTCCTCCGCAAATATAAAATTTCATTGATTCAATTTCATCTTTAGGAATTAGATTTAAAGCATTAAAAAAGATGTCATAGCCCTTTTGAAACTTAAACGAACCATTTAATAAGAAATTTAAGAATTCTGGATTAACTTCAGTTTTATCTTTTTCTAAAGAAAACTTTTGTATCTCTTGAAAATCAATACCATTATTTATTACTACATACTTAATGTCATTAGAAACTTTTAAGGTTTTTAAAGCGTCTTCTTTCATTGCTTTAGATTGAAAAACTACATAATCTGCTACCTTGAATATAACTCTGTAGAGGAAAAAGAATTTGTAAAAATTCCATAAATTATTCTTTATCTCAGAGCTAAGAGTGTTTCCTATTCTTGAGATTAATAGGAATTTTTTAAGAAACAATCTACAAAAAGTGCTTGGTACTATTGAATTTACTGTTGCAAATACAACCGGTTCTCTTTCAGATTTACTGATTAATCTATAAATCCTTAATACTCTAGATAAAAAATTTAGATTCTTTTCCGAAGTTAGATTTTCAATAAATAACTTTTTCTTTCTTACTTCAAAATTATTAAATAACCTTTTAAAGAAATTCTGCGCACCTCCAATTTCAGAATTAGGAATGATAAAAAAAACTTCTTTTGTCATTTTTAAAAGTTAGAAAAAAAGAAAATCTTCTCATTTAATGACATATTTTCAACCCCTCTTCTACTTGTAAGGGTGGAGACCAATCTAATTCACTACAGGTATAATTTATATCAATTTGTAAATTGCAAAAAAGCCTGTTTATTAACTCTTCTTTTCCTGTGGTCTTTAATAAGAATTTCATTAAAGGTAAGGGAATATTAAATAATCTAGGTGGCTTATTTATAGCCTTACCTATTTTTCTTATCAACTCAGCTGTCGACAGATCATACCCATCACTTACTAAGAATGTCTTATATGCAATGTCTGGTTGATCTATGCATTTAATGATTAAATCAACCAAGTTTTCAATGCCAACAAAACTTCTTTTATTTCCATCTGCTTTCCCTAAAGGTAAAGGCAACCCTAAATTAAGAGCTTTGAATAGTAATGAAAGATTCCCCTTTACACCTGGTCCATAAATCAAAGGTGGCCTAATAATTACTGTCTCAAGCTCTGACTGCTTACATACATTTGTAAGTTGAATTTCAGCTTCATACTTTGATGATGCATAAGCATCACAAGGATTAGGTTTATCATTACTTCTAAAGGGGCGATTATTAGTAACTTCACCATTTACTTTAATGGTGCTAATAAATATGAATCTTTTAACTTTTGCTTTAATTGCTTCTCTGGCTACTTCTAAAGTTAGATCAACATTTGCTTTTCTAAATTCGTCTAAAGATTCTTTAGAATCTTTTTTAGCTACATGTGCCATTCCTGCGCAATGAATTACTACGTCAATTTTATTCATTACTTTATTCCATTCAAAGCTGTTTTCCTCCTCAGGGATCAGAAATTCTTTATAGGTTTTTTCTCCTAAAGATCTTTCATTTCTTACTAAAGAAGTTAACTTATAATTACTTTTTCTAGTTAAAGTTTTTAATATAAAACTTCCTAAAAAGCCATTACCTCCTGTAACTAAAATATTCAATTTAAAACTTGCCTCCAAAGTTCGCTTACCTGATTTGTGATCAAATCTTCAGAAAATTCTTTTAAGACCATTGCTCTTCCTCTTTCACCCATATCTTTTCGAAGATCGCTGTCAGTTAATAGCTTCTTTAATGCTAGCACAAGACTATCTTTGTTCTTAACTTCTACTAATAAACCAGTTTGGCCATGTGAAACAACCTCCCTACATCCGGGCACATCAGTAGTGACAATAGGTCTCGCACAACTTGCAGCTTCTAGAAGACTTTTGGGTAAACCTTCTCTATATGAAGGTAAACAGACAATGGAAGATAGATTTATTGCTTTTGACATATCCTCTATAAAACCCCAATTCTCAATTAGACCTTGTTCAACCCATTCCTCTACTTTAGAGAACGGGATATTTTCTGGATTTTCTTCATCATGTTTTCCAGCCAAGACAAATCTTGCCTTTATACCCTGCTCCTTTAGTATTTTTGCTGACTCGACAAACTCGCCTATACCTTTGTCCCATAAAAACCTCGAAGGCAATAGAACAATAGGAATTCCTTTAGGAATTTTGTCAGGATAAAAAATATCTACATCTACTCCAGATCCCTTAATTAATCTTGTTCTTTCTTTTTTAATAACTTTAAAAGACAAGAGTTTCTTTCGATCATCAGTATTTTGTAAAATTAAAATACTACTCTTGCCCTTTAGCAACAATCTAAAAGATGGAATTAAAAAAGATCTTATTATTCTTGCTAATATCTTTTTCGAACTAAAAATAAAACCCAATCCTCCAAGTGCATTTATTCTTGCATGCACTCCCAATAGCTTACATACGATAGATGAATAAATAATGGGTTTAGATGCTACAGAAAAGACTAAGTCAGGAGAGAATTTTTTAACTACTCTAAAAACTTCAAAAATAGATTTAAGCTCTAATAAAGGATTAGTACTACCTCTACTAATAGACCAATTAAAAACTTCTAACCCTTTTGAAGAAATAAACTCTTCATGGACAGTCTTCTTTGTTAATAAACCAACTTTATATCCTTCTTTTATAGCTTGTTGAGCAAGATTTAGTCTATGAGAAAGAAAGTACCAATCTTCTGTAACAACAAACAGAATTCTTTTAGTTTTTTTTGACGGATTGATTTTCTTTCCCTTAATCTTTTACTTCTATTTAACTTTAATTTTTTTAGTAAGTTTATGCCGAGGTCTAAAAAACTTAGTCTTGTTCGAGTAGTTTTAGTAAATAATTTCCATAATAATTTGAAGAAAATAATTCTGCTCTTTCTTTCAGTTCTTCATTCGTTATCCACCCTTTTTTAAAAGCTATTTCTTCTGGGCAACCAATCATTAATCCTTGACGAGTCTGAAGACTTTTTACGAATTCAGAAGCTTCAAGAAGACTCTCATGAGTACCTGTATCTAGCCAAGCATAACCTCTACTCATAAGTTCTACAGAAAGAGAAGCTTCAGATAAGTAGCTTTCTAATAAATCTACAATTTCTAACTCTCCTCTTTTTGATGGCTTAACTCTTTTTGCTCTTTCAGGTGCAGTTTTATCAAGAAAATAAAGCCCAGTTACTGCAAAATTAGAAGATGGTTTACTTGGTTTCTCTTTTATTGAAATTACTTGTTGATTTTTACCAAATTCAATAACTCCATATCTTTCTGGATCTGTAACCTGATACCCAAAAATGGTCCCCCCAAGATGTTCATCCCTAGCTTTTTCGAGAAGACTAATCAATCCATCTCCGTAAAAAATATTGTCTCCCAGAACCATAACTGAGTCAGATCCATCTAAAAACTCTTCAGAAATTATGTAAGCTTGAGCCAAACCATCTGGAGAAGGTTGCTCAATGAATCTAAATGAAACTCCCCATTGACTGCCATCTCCGAGAACCTTTTCAAACTGAGCTCTTTCATCAGGTGTATTAATAATTGCTATTTCTCTTATCCCAGAAAGCATAAGTATTGACAATGGGTAATAAATCATTGGCTTATCGTAAATAGGCATAAGTTGTTTAGAAACACCCAAAGTTAAAGGATAAAGTCTAGTACCAATTCCCCCAGCAAGAATAATTCCTTTTCTTTTATTCATTTAATTTCTCCTAATTCTAAAAGGACCCTTCTAAGACCATTTTTCCAATCACTCATAGGAATACCAAACTCGGAACTTAAATTACTACAATCTAATCTTGAATTAAAAGGTCGACTGGCTTTTAAATCAATATCTTTAGTTTTAATTCTCCTAATTTTAGTTGAATTATCTATTTGGCTAAATATCTCTTCAGCAAATTCAGCCCAACTAACGTGTGGAAATCCTGAGAAATGGAAAATATTTTGTGCAGGTTGTTTTTTTACTAATTTCTTACAAATCTCTATTAGAGCATTAGCGATATGATTGGCATAAGTGGGACCTCCTATTTGGTCGTCTACTATTGAAAGTTCTTTAGTTTTCTTAGATTTTTGAATAATGTTTTTAACAAAATTATTACCAAAACTGGAAAAAACCCAAGAAGTTCTAAGAATCATAACCTTATCTCCTAAATCTAATGCTCTCCTTTCCCCTTCTAGTTTAGTTCTGCCATATGAATTGATAGGACTAGCTTGAGCATCTGGTTTTATGGGAGTTTTTCCAAAATCACCAAAAACATAATCTGTTGAAAGATGTATAAAAGGGATGCTTCTTTTCTTACATTCAGAAGCCATTATTCCAGGTGCTATTCCATTAATCTGCATAGCTACTTCTTCTTCATCTTCAGATTTTTCTACATTAGTGTACGCAGCTAAATTAATTACAACATCAGCTTCAGTTTGGTTAATCATTTGAATTAAAGATTCAGGAACAGAGAGGTCTGCTTGCTCTCTATTCAAACAAATTATTTTTATGTCTGAATTATTAAGAAGATTTATTTCTTTTGATACCTGCCCAGTCTTACCAAAAACAAGAATCTTCATGTTAATAAATCATTAGGCTTTTTAGATAGCAGTCCAACCTCCATCTACAACTAAAGTAATACCAGTTACATAGGAAGAAGCATCAGAAGCTAGAAATAGAGTTGGCGGTCCAATCTCATAACTTTCCCCTAACCTTTTTAGAGGTACTTTATTTTCATAATTCTCAACGAAAGTAACCTCTTGACTATCTGATGAACCGGCAACATGACCTTTAATTCCGCCAGGACAAATAGTATTCACTCTTATGCTATGCTGCCCATAATAAGAACACATAAGTCTAGTAAGATTAACAATGCCACCTTTAATAAGAGCATATGATGCGTTTTCTTTCATAGATGTGCCCTTGTATATTGATAAGTCTTGACCTACTAAACCGTATGTAGATCCAAACTGGATTATGCTCCCTTTTTTATTTTTTTTAGCCATAGCTTCTGCTAATGAAATCGCTAACCAAGCGTAACTGTTCATATGTATATCAACGTTTTTTCTTAAAGAATCAAGTTTTAAATCTTCAAAATTACTCTCAGCATAATCCTTTGTTCTTGGCCAAGAACAGTTAACAAAAACATCAGGACATCCGTATTTATCAATTAAAAGGTTTAAATTCTTATCAATTTCATTAATCTCTGAACAGTCGAAAAATTCATAATAAGATTGAAAATCCTTGTTGATTTTTTCTACAAATTTTTTACCTTCTTGATTATTTATATCCAATATAACGATCTTTCCTCCGGCTTCTGCTAAAGTTTGGACTACATCATTACCAATTAAACCTAGTCCACCAGCAACAAAAACTAATTTTGAATCTAACCTAAATTTATCTATATATTTAATTTTACTATTCATTTATTACTCAAAAAGAACTCTATAAACTTCCAATCCGCTTCGCTGTCTATATCTACAGACCTCTCTTGTGGCATTTCATATAGTACAGTTTTTTCAGTTAGTAGAGTCTCATAATCTATTTTAACTCTTGTTCTCCATCCAAAAATTGCTGTATTCATATCAAAAACTTTAGGGGAATCTTGTCTTCGCACTGGTCTAGTCTGCTGAATCTTTGAGAGCCTAGGAACATTATCAATAATCTCGATCATATTAAAATAGGGGTTCTTTCTAGATTCACAAACCGAAATAACATTATCACCATCTTCATCTATTAATTTCTTATAAGCTCCTAATATATCTTCCACCCTTCTTAAGGGTGCTGTCACATCTAAATCAAAAATCACATCGAATGTTTTTTTATAGTGTTCCTCCGACTCTCTCAAAACATGTTGTATTACAGGAAGCTTACCAGAAGTATCAGTTGCTAGTTCATCTGGTCTTAAGAACCAAGATTCAGCTCCAAAATTTATAGACTCTTCTTGAATCTCTCTTGAGTCTGTTGTAACTACGATATGTTCAAATAACCCAGATTCAATGGCCTGTTCAATTGTATAAGCTAAAAGTGGTTTTCCATTAATCTTCTTGAGATTCTTATCCTTAACTCCCTTTGACCCCCCTCTCATTCCTATAGAACATAAATTTCTCATGTCGAAAACTTCCTGATTTTATTAATAATTTCCATTACCTCTAAACCTTCTTTAAAAGAGCAAATATTTTCGTCTCTTCCATATAAAATATTTGAATGAACTTCTTGAAAAGATTGATCTCTTTGATAATCAGGAAAATCTTTAGTTTCCTCTTCTCCTTTTCTCCAAATTCTGAGTGAGTTATTTATCAAGTCAGCTATTAGAGAGATATCTTTGCCATCTATAATCATTCTTCTAATAGGAATATTAGAAAAATAGTTTAGGTCTAGGTGTAATCTAATATCGGAACTTAATAATCCATTAAGGCTAAGGAAATCATCCGTCTCTATCTGTAAATGTGAAATTTTTGTATTCTCAGCATACGTAACTTCCAATTCTCCAAATATCCATCTTAGATAATCCAGTTCATGACTTAATTCAAGAAGGACTCCACCCCCTAGTTTTTTTAAAGCACTCGAAGAGTTATTATAAGAAATATTGTTTCTCCAGGTCCTCAAATCAGAACCGCAAAAAACATTAACCGAGTATATAACTTGGTTTCTAATTATTTCTTTAACACTTTGAATAACAGGATTAAATCTCAAATTGTAGTCAATATAAACTCTATTATTTTTAATTTCTAAATCTTCTAAGGTTGAAAAAAGAGGTTTCTCTACAAGAATCTTTTTACCCTGCAAGTTCTTATCAAGAAATTTTAGCTGTTCATAGTGAAAAGAGGTAGGGGATGAAACTATTACATAATCTGGGTCTATCTTTAGGATACTTTCTATATTTTTAATAGCTTCACACGGAACTTTTTTTTGTTTACTTAGAACAAATAATTCTTCCAATTCGTCCATTTCAGATAGGATCTTCAGGTGTTTTCTACCTATAGAACCATATCCAATTACTACAGCTTTAATTTTCAATTGATGAATTACTAATTATTTTTTCAGTCTAACTCAAATTACGGGGAAGAGAACTAAATTAAAGATCAATTTAAACTTCCTTAAGAAGAAAAAACATAACAATTCCTTCCAATAGGTTTTAATTTTATTTGTGAATCCCAAAAAGAACATGCTGAATTATTAAGATCATTGGCCAAGGAAAAGAACTCTGGATCAAAGTGTTCCATATACATAAGATAATTATTTCTTTTTTCAGTAAAAAGAGGTCTTATAAAGTTTTTCAATGCTTCTTTAAAATAAAACTTTCTAAGACTTTTATTTAAATTTCTAAAAACTATTTCTTCTTTACTAGCGTAGTTGATAGATGATTCTGAAGCTAAAGAAACAATCTCTTCAATGGAATCTAATTTAGAAATTGTTCTAGACCAAACTTTTAGATCATCAGCTTGAGGATCATTTATTTTGTTTAAAAGTTCATCAACAGAAGAGAACTTTACACCTAGATCATTTGGTAAAGCCATAGTTCTATCATCATTTCTCTTAAAGGGCACAAAGGCAAATACTTTCTTCCCAAAGATTTTTGCCTGTAAAGCAGTACTGCTTCCATTAGAAATTAAACACTTACATCTTCTGATCCAAGAAGCTGCTTCCCCTCTTTTAACAATATTTACATTTTTACAATCTATTAAAAGTTTCTTATAAAGTTCAATATTTTCTGCAGGATGTGGCCTTAATACTAATTGTTCATCTGGAAGCTTTTCTGATAGCTCTTGAATAAGTTTAATGAATGAATAAAGTAGTTGTCCGTCTGCTACGAATCTCTTTGCAATTTTGAGCCGATCATCTATTTTTGAAGATGATCTGTTTTCTCCTAACAACATATCCACAGTCATTGTTCCATTGCTATGAGAAAAATTTGAATTCAATAAAATAAAATCTTTCAAGCCTTCAGTTTGTCTATCATCAAATTCTGACAGATGTATTGCATATTTCTTTTGAAATAAATCAAAAAGAGGAGATCCAACTATTCGTATTTCTGCTGTTGGTTTTTTTGAAGAAAATGACTCAGCTTGCCACTCTCCCCATGTGAGGATCTTATCATTAGAATCTAAAGAAGTTGGATCTAACCTTGTAGCTATTCTTTTTTTCCATTCTTCTTCATCTCTTCCATAAAGTATTCCTCCTTCTTCGTCTAAATGCCACAGATCTACCCCTGAGGATTTCATCTTTTTGTAGTACTTTAAAGAATAAGGCCATTCTGTTCTAAAACAGTTTTTACCTATATAGACCCCTGCAGAAGGCCATCCCGTTGTATCTAAAATATCTGATCTGAAAATAATAGGAATATGACCTTCTTGAGCGAGCCTATTTGCTAAAAATACTTTAGCAGTCAATTCTCTTGTAGAATGTTCTATAGGTAGATAGAAGACAGTCATTTTATTATTGTCTTCTTTTTAAGACTGCACAATTTCCTTGTCCACATTCTTTGATTACTTTAATAGAAAAATCAGATAACTTTGATTGATGTTGAATCATATTATTCCATTTTCTAAAAGAGACTGGTTGATCGTGTTTAGGCATCCAAGCATCAAAAGTATCGCAAATCGACCAGCTCTTAGCATCTTCTAGGGAAATCTTTCCTTCCAAAAATAAATTTATACCATAAACTGAATTTGGAGATCTATTTAGAATATATCTAAAAACCTTAAATATACCTTTCTTTCCCTGCAAGAATTTAAGAAAAAATAACTGTACTGGAAATACTAAATTAACAAAATTTTCTACTATCTTAATTTTTATATTATCGTCCTTTACAAAAGAAAAAAAAGGTCTTATAGCGTAAATCCATGGATTAAGATGCTTTATGCTATTGGAGTAAATATCAATCAGTAGAATTCCCTCTGGTCCGACAAAGCTAGAAAGAGTTTCTAAAGAAAGCTTGTTATTACCTGTATGTTGAATAACTCCGTAACAAAGTACTATATCAAAAGAATTTTTCTTAATAGGTAGGTTAAATAAATCAGCTCTAATACATTGTAGATTTCCTTTTTTAACTTCTTCACGATGATTAGAAAAATTTGCGTTAATTGCTTCTGAATAATCGACTGCTATAACTTTAGCTCCATAGCTCAGCAGAATCTCAGTAAACCTTCCATTTCCTGCTCCTATTTCTAGTATCAATTTATTCCTAAAGTCTTTAGCTGTTAATTCACTTTGATTGTGTAACCTATCTCTAGACTCTGTAGATCCATTGTAAGAATCTAATTGTAATTTACTAAACTTATTCCATTGAAATCCAAAATTATCATGATATTGATCCTCAATAAATGATAAAACTTTGTCACCTTTAGTTTCTACACTAATAAGTTTTAAAAGTTCTGCCTGAGCTTTCTTGGTCATTTTAAGATTCAACAAATAGAGTTAATTAATTTTTAATTCATTGATATTCTTTGTATATTCTTGGAAAAAAGTGTTGTTATTTACTAGGTCTTCAAAAGTTCCCAAACCTACTTTTTTTCCTTTCTCCATAACAAGTATCTGATCGCAATCTTTTAAAGTACTTAGCCTATGAGCAATTAATATCATAGTTTTTTTGTCCTTTAAACTGGTTATAGAATTCATCACTTTTCCTTCAGTAATATTATCCAATGCACTTGTTGCTTCATCAAAAACTAAAAAGTCTGGATTGTGGTATAAAGCTCTCGCAATTCCTATTCTTTGAATCTGACCTCCTGAGAGTCTTAAACCTCTTTCCCCTATCTCGGAGTTATAAGAATCTTGTAGTTCTTCTTCTATGAAATCTTTTATTGAAGCTAGTTCAGCACATTTAGTAACTCTGGTTAAATCAATCTTATCTTCTTCAATACCCATAGCAATATTAGATTTAACACTAGAATCTGTTAAAAAAATATCTTGAGGGACGTATCCAATATTTGCTTGCCAATTTCTTATATTAGCATCAACTATTTCAACCCCATCGACTTTAAAAATCCCTGAACTAGGTCTTAATAAACCTAGACATATATCTGCTAAAGTTGTTTTACCAGAACCGGTGCTCCCAACTATTCCAAGAATAGAACCTGCTGGAATTTCTATTGTTAGATCATTTATGCCAACACCTTCTGAATTAGGATAAAAGAAGGTTAAATTTTCTATATTAATGTTCTTTTTTAAGGGAAGTCGGACAACTTCTTCCTTTTCAAGCAATGGAAGATCTTGGTCATTTTTCAGATCTTTATAAATATTATCTATTGCAGGTGACCAGAATTCGGCTTGTGTTAACGAAAAATAAATAGATTGAATTGCGGGTAAAAGCCTATACCCTGCAAAAGCATAAAGTGCTAATAGTGGTAAAACCTGGCCCAAAGCATTTGCTTCATGACCACCATAGCGAATCATAAGAATAAGGCTTAAAAAAAGGATTCCTCCGAAAGCTAAAGCTTCTATTGTAAATTTGGGGATTTGAGCCAATACCTGATTTATAGATATATAGTAAGCCATATCATAAGAAGGTTTGATAAACCTTTGTAAATACATATTCTCTCTTCCCATGAGTTTTATAACTTTAATTCCTCCTAAGACCTCTGTTGTGGCTTCAAATCTTCTTTTATTTCTATCTATCTGCGCTTTTCCAATTCGGCTTTGAAAAGCTTTTATTAAGAAAAAAATTAATCCATAAGCAGAACCTAAAGAAAGGCCTGCTATTAATGCTACCAATGGATCTACTATTACCAAGAAAAAAATTAGAGCCACTAAAGTGAAGATCTGAGCTATCATCGTAGCCATTGGTTGAAAGTAACCTGCTATAACTTGATCTATTTCAGAAAGTATACCTTTTGCTAACTCCCCTGAATGACGACCTATAAAAAACTCATATGGCTGTCTTAAGTGAATTTCTAACAACCTTGCAGCAATAGAATGTCTTCTCATTTGTGCAAATCGAATTACCACATACAGTCCTAATGTCCTTATAGCAGAAGCCAAAATAATGAGAATAAAAGCTGAGATTCCTAAAAAATATAAGAATTGATCAATATCTTCTAGATCTAAGATTAAATAAAGCTTATTAAGTAATTCATTAGTTTCAACTAGTGAAGGATTAGACAAAACGCTCAAGAAAGGTAAAACTGAAGCTACTCCAACAACCTCAAAGATTCCAGTAAATGCAACAATGAGTAAAACAAGAATTCCCCTACGCCTTTCACTGGGTGTTAGAAGAGATAAAGCTTTAGAGAAAGTCTCCATTTTTTTCTTAAATTATTTATTCAGGAAAGATAATAAGATTTGTACCATTTTATAAATTCCTTAACCCCTTTGCGAAAAGATGTCTTTGGATTATATCCAGTTTGCTGAGAAATCATTGTGAGATCAGCTAAAGATTCAGGAATATCTCCTTGCTGAAGAGGTAAGTATTCCTTAATAGCATTAATTCCTAATTCTTCCTCTATAGCAGAAATATAGTCTTCTAAAGGTACTTTTTTTCCATTACCAATATTCATAACTCTATAAGGACAAGAGCTAGTAGAGGGGTTAGGTAGCAGACCATCCCAATATGGGTCAGGTTTAGAAGGATTATCAGAAGAGAGCAGAATACCTTCAACAATATCATCAATGAAAGTAAAGTCTCTAGAATGTTTACCATTATTAAACACTTTAATAGGCTTTCCTTCGATTATATTTTTAGTAAATAAAAATAGGGCCATATCAGGCCTCCCCCAGGGTCCATAAACTGTAAAAAATCTAAGACCTGTAGTAGGAAGGTTGAATAAGGAACTATAAGAATGAGCAAGCAATTCATTTGCTCTCTTAGAGGCTGCATATAGCTGAATAGGGTGATCGCTTGGTTCTTTTTCAGAAAAAGGTAATTTAGAATTAAGGCCATAAACGCTACTAGTACTAGCGTAAGTTAAATGATCAATCTCATTGTATCTGCATGCTTCTAATATATTTACAAATCCAACTACATTACTATCTATATAGGTTTGTGGCTTTTCTAAGCTCTTTCTAACCCCAGCTTGGGCTGCTAGGTTTATAACTCTTTGAGGTTTCATTTTAAAACATTTATCTAAATCCTCTTTATTTGCTAGATCCCCTTTTATAAAGGTAAATGATCCTTCAGAAGATTCATCAATTTTTTTAAGTTCCTTAAGCCTGTCTTTTTTTAAAGAAGGATCATAGTAGTCATTTAAGTTATCGAAACCAATAACTTCATCGCCTCTAAGAACACATATTTTTGAAACATGAAAACCAATAAATCCTGCAGCTCCGGTAATTAAAATTTTCATTTTTTCTATTTTAAGAAAAGAGATTATCTTTTGGTGCCCAGGGCCGGACTCGAACCGGCACGAAGTTTCCTTCGAGGGATTTTAAGTCCCTTGTGTCTACCAATTCCACCACCTGGGCTTTGAGTAGAAGATTAGATTTCATCTTTTTTTACAACTGCTCTTCCAAGAAGATCTTCCCAATCCTTTTCTGGTCTAACAGATAAGTTAGTTTTCCAAGCACCTTTTAAAACAGATAAATCAATTCCAATACTATCTCCAAAATTAATCAGTGCCTGAATATCTTTAGGAAAACAACTTCCCCCAAAACCAAATTTACCATCAGGTCCTGGTACTTGAGTGTGAGAATTCCCAACTCTCCCATCTCGGATAAAACCCTCTAATACATCATTCCAATCAGCATTAACCTTATCTGACAAAAGCTTCATTTCATTTAAGAAAGAAACCTTTGTTGCAAAAAAGGTATTACAAACATATTTGATCAATTCAGCTGATTCAAAGTCTGTTTCTACTATACTTATTGAATCGCCAAATCTATCTTTATAAAGACAAGAAACTTTCTTTACATTATCTTCGTCCCCTCCAATTACAAATCTGGTTTGACTAATAAAATCAAAATTTGCTGATCTTTCTGTCAAAAACTCAGGATTGAATACAAACTTTAATTTGGGGTACTTATTCTGTAATACTCTAGTTGTTCCTGGTACTACAGTAGACCTAATAAGATATATAGGATCAAATCTACCTAATTCTTCTGAAACCTTATTAATCTCATTAATACAATTCTCTAAAATTTCTAAATTATTAGAGCCATCAGGGTTTGATGGAGTGGGAACAGAGATAAATACAATTTCAGAATTTAAGATTAAATCCTCCAGAGAGTTAGAAGACCTCTTGGGATTTTTATCGAATATTCTAATTTCTGACTCGTAGCCCACTGCTGCTGAAAAGCCATGAGCTACAGCTGATCCTACAAAACCTCTACCAATTATTCCTAGCTTATACATTTAGAAAGTCCAAAGGGGCGTGATTATAATAAAAAAAAGTTATCAAAGCAGATAATTTAGTAATGCTGGAGGCTGGGGTCGGAATCGAACCGGCGTCCAAGGATTTGCAATCCTCTGCATAACCACTCTGCCACCCAGCCAAAAAACCATCATTGTATGATCCTTCTAGACAAAGTCCTAATCTGAAACTAATCAAAAGAAGATCTGATCCAAACTCTTGCATAATCAAACATTGAATATAAGGTGATAATAGACACTAACCATAAAAATGATAAGCAAAAAAAGTAAAAGTAATCACCAAATTCAGGAGATATTAAAAATAAAGAAATACAAATAAACTGCATGGTGGTTTTACTTTTTCCTAAATAAGAAACATTCAAGTTATTATCAATACCCTGTCTAACTATAAACTGTCTTGCAGAAGACATAACAAGTTCTCTGGCTATGATTATTAAAACTGGGCAAATAAAGACTAAATTTAAATTCAAAAAAATAAGCCATATTAAAACTAAACAAACCAATAATTTATCAGCTAATAAATCTAAAAGAGCACCTAAGTCCGTAACTGAATCAGTTTTTCTTGCTATGTATCCATCAAGATAATCTGTAAAACCAGAAATAAGAAATAAAATAAAAGCTAAGTAATTGAATATCGATTCTTGTAAATATGATAAAAGAATTATTGGAAAAATAAGAATAATCCTAGTCAAAGTTATATAAGAAGCTAAAGTCATGAATAATGAAAAAAATTATGAATCTCTTTAGCCAACTGAATGCCTATTCCTTCTACTGACTTAAGGTCATTTACATTTGCCCTTTCTATTTGATCAACACTACCGAAATATCTTATTAGAGATTTTTTCCTTTCTCTGCCAATACCTGGAAGGTTATCTAGAGAAGACTTGGAAGCTGACTTAAGGTATTTGTATCTTTGAGAGTTAATAACAAATCTGTGGGCCTCATCCCTTATCTCTTGGATTAATAAATGAGAAATAGAATTAGAATCTATTTTTTTCACACTCCTGTCTTCCGTATGAATAGAGTCAAAACTTCCTTTTCTTCTTACCCCTTTTGATATAGCAAGTATCTTTATCCTAGAAAGACCAATTGAATTTAGTTCTTTTTTAATGTTCTTCAGATGGACTTGCCCTCCATCTAGCAGCAATAATTCAGGTAATTCTTTCTTGTTATTTACGAGCTTCGTGTACCTTCTCCTTACTACTTCTATCATCGAATTAATATCATCGCCTGAATTCGTTTCACTTATGTTGTAAAGTCTATAACGGTCTTTCATCCTCCCCTTTCTACTATAGACGACGCACCCTCCAATCGCGTTTTTTCCTGAATGATGGCTTATATCAATACAATCTATAAAATTAACTTTCCTTCCAAGGTTTGTAATTTCATTTAATTTACAAAATTGAGTGTCTAAATTTCTTTTCTTCTTTGCCTTTCTTAAAGAGAATTTTGTATTGGACAAGGAAATCTCTAAAAGACCTTTATCTTTTTTAGTCGGTCTGGTAATAATTCTTGAGAAGTTATTGTGAAAGGAAGAAAGAGCTTGTTCAATGGATCTCTTATTTTTAATGGTTTCTTTTAGCACAATTGTTTTTGGAAGATTATTAGCTTTATTTATATAGTGATCTAAAAGAAATATTTCTAAAATATTGTCATCATGGATATTCCCTTTAACGGAAAAATTTCTATGACCTGTTATCCATCCACCTCTTACTTGAGTTAAACCTATCCTAAATTCTTTATTTGTTTCAGCAAAACTTATTGCATCTACATCTTTAGAAAAACCAGCTGAGCTTTGATTTCTTTGTATCTCTCTTAAAGCTGAGATCTTATTCCTGTAGAGAGCAGCCTTCTCATAGTCCTGCTTTTTAGATTTTTTGTCCATTGATAAATACAAGTCTTTGATTAAATCTTCAGACTTACCTTTAAGTAGTTTTTTTACTGACTCTACTTCTTTTAGATAGTCCTTTTTGTCTATTTCGCCTACGCAAGGAGCCGAACATCTTCCTATTTCAGCTTGAATACACGGTCTTGATCTATTTTTAAAGAAAGTCTCTGAACAATTTCTCAACTTAAATACCTTCTGTATAATTTCCATCACTTCTTTTAAAGCATAGCTACTAGGGTATGGACCAAATAAAAGGTCAGTTCCTTCTTCCTTGCCACGAAAGGATGTGACAGAAGGAAACTCCTTTGAGATATCAATCTTGATCCATGGGTAACCTTTGTCATCTTTAAATACAACATTATATTTTGGTCGAAATTTTTTAATTTGATGTTGCTCTAGAAGCATAGCTTCTAACTCATTGTTGGTAAGTGTTATATTTAAAAAAGTAGCCTGTGATATTAAATTATCAATCTTCTTTGACCTACCCTTAGTTTTAGAAAAATAGCTATTTATTCTATTACTTAGGTTTTTAGCCTTACCAATATATAAAACCTCTTTTCTTAGATCTAAAAACTTATAAATACCTGAAAATTTGGGAATTTCCTTTAGAAAATCAGCTCCACTATTATTTAGCTCAATTAAATCTTCCATTCAATCAAGAGTTAAAAAATACCTTAGTTATTTTAATTAAGCGTTTAATGCGAACGAACGCCATCAAAGACACACACAAAATACAAATTTTCTTCAGAATTATTAATGACTTGATGAAATTTACCATCTTCTATAAGTATTACATCACCTTCTTTTACATTGAAGATATCTTCATCTATTTTCATTAAACCTGATCCTTTAACAAAGTTATATACTTCTTCTTGTCCGGGATGGTTGTGACCAGAAGTAGATTTCCCTGGTTTCAGGTCAGTACTGCTAACAATTAAGTTATTAAGCATAGAGTTATCTTTAACTACATATCTATCATCGTCTTTAACTACCTTTCCACCTATATCTAAAATATTAAATTTCATGAATTGATCTCTTCAAGTATATCTGCCGTTGATTTTACTGGATTAGGACTTTGAGTTATAGACCTTCCTACAACAATGTAGTCTGATCCTTTCATTAGAGCCTCTTTAGCTGAATCAACTCTTCTTTGATCTTCATTTGCTTTACTTTGTCTTATTCCTGGAGTTACTGTTATAAAACTGCTACCACATTCTAGTTTTACTAAACCAGCCTCCTTAGGGGAGCAAACTACTCCGTTTAAACCGTTTTCTTTACTTAGTAATGCTAATTTCTTAACCGTCTCTTCAGTATTATTTTTAAATCCTATTTTCTTCAATAAGGAATCCTCAAGACTTGTTAATATAGTGACACCTAACAATAAGGTATCTTTTTGTTTGCTTTCTTCCCTAGCTTTAACTGCAGCTTTAATCATTTCTGGTCCACCACTGGAATGAATATTAATCATCCATACTCCCAAGTCTATTGCACTAGATACAGCAGAAAAAACCGTGTTAGGAATATCATGATATTTAAGATCTAAAAAGATTTTGAAACCCATTTCTTGAAATCTTTTAATACATTTAGGTCCTTCGGAAGTAAATAATTGATGGCCAATTTTTAACTGACAATCTTTAGGGTCTAATTGCTTTGTTAAGGATATAGCTGAGTTTAAATCAAGATCTAGAGCAATAATCAGAGGGGAAGTCATTTAATTTTCTTGTTTGCGATTTTTCTTTAATAAAAAATATAAAAATTCTGATAAAAGTGCAAAAAGAAGGCCTGAAAAGAAAGCAATCAAGGTAATTCTTCCCTTTGATGTTTCTATTTCAAGAAAAAGTAAATCAAAATTGATTAACTCTTGATTTATTCTAAGCAAGAAAAAAGAGCTGAGGCAGACTAAACAAAAAACTAACAAAAGGAAGATATGATTAGATTTCATTTTTACTATGAGATGTCTAAAAACCCTTCCTTTTCCAACAAATTTTCAGCGTATTGCAGAACAGCATGGCCAGCGGTTATATGGGATTCTTGAATTCTAGGAGTTGAATCACTCGGAACAGTAAAACTAAAATCGCAGTATTCCAAAGCTTTTCCACCCTCCCTACCCAAGAAACCTATAGTTTTAATTTTTAAATTCCTAGCCTCCTTAAGGGCTTCAATAATATTTTTTGAATTACCAGAGGTACTTATAACAAAGAGAACATCTTGACCATTGGCTAATGTTTTTAAATTTCTACTAAATATGTAATCAGAACTAAAATCATTTATACAGGCAGTGAAAGTTGAAGGGTCTTGAACTAACGAAAGAGCTGGTAACCCTTGGCGGTTTACATCTGAAGTAAGTCGAACTAAGCATTCTGCAGTAAAGTGTTGAGCATCTGCTGCTGAACCTCCATTTCCACAAAATAGAATCTTACCTCCTTTAAGAATAGATTGGGTTATGACATCTCCTATTTCTACAAGAACTTCAAAGATTTCAGATTTAATAATATTCTGCTTTAGGTTTATAGACTCCTCAAATGAAGACTTAATTATGTAAGATATTTCACTAGACATTTCTTTTCCTTGATAAAAAAAATAACACAACAGTCCTTAGTCATTTATTTAGATTTTGTTTTAAGGATTTGGAAGCTCTAAAGTAAGGATAATATTTAGAGGAAACACTTATAGATGTGCCTGTCTTAGGATTCCTACCTAACCGATCTCCCCTTTTGCGACAAGAAAAGGATCCAAAACCTCTAATTTCTATTCTATCTTTATTTCCTAAAGAGCTTGATAGCTTATCCAATAATACTGAAACTCCTTCCTCAATATCTTGTTTCTTTAAATAAGAAACTTTCTTAGAAAGGTTACTTACAATTTCAGATTTATTCATTCTCCTTTTCTTGCATTTCAGCTTTAATGATATCACCTAAGTTAGATTTAGAAGCTTCTTCAATTTCTTTATTTTTCATCTCATTATCTTTCAAAGCACCTCTCTCTTCCTGTTTCTCAAGAGCCCTTAAAGATAGAATAATCTCTCTTTCTTTGGAATTTATATTAGCAATTATTACATCTAATTCTAACCCTTCATTTAGAGGTTCATTCGCAGAAGAGTTTATAAAATCCTTCTGAGGAAGTGCTCCTGTAACACCTTCAGAAAGTTCGAGTGTTATTCTATTTTCATCAAAATTAATAACTTTTCCAGATACCTTGGCTCCTTTCTTATTGCTTGTGGTAAATTCATTAAAAGCATCAGACAGTAATTGTTTTATTCCTAAAGAAATTCTTTCTCTATCTTCATCTATTGAAAGTATGATAGTTTGAATTTTCTCACCTTTCTTTAAAATTCTAACTGCCTCTTCATCTTCTTCCCAGGAAACATCATTAAGGTGCACAAGACCATCTATTTGTCCTTCAAGACCAATAAAAACGCCGAAATCTGTAATAGTCTTAATTTCACCCTCAATCTTATCTCCCTCTTTATATTTATGAGCAAAAACCTGCCAAGGATTTTCAGTTAATTGTTTCACCCCTAAAGAAATTCTTCTTTTCTCTTCATCAACTTCTAAAATCATCACCTCCAAAGTGTCACCCAGTTGGACTACTTTAGATGGGTGAATATTTTTATTAGTCCAATCTATCTCTGAGACATGGACTAGTCCTTCTACTCCTTCTTCAATTTCTGTAAAAAATCCATAATCCGTTAAGTTAGTTACCTTACCCATAACTGATGTGTTAATAGGAAACTTACCTTCTATGCCTTTCCATGGGTCTTGGGATAATTGTTTAATTCCTAGAGATACTTTGTTCTCTTCTTTTTCAAATTTTATAATCTTTACCTTTAAGGTTTCTCCAATAGTTAAAGCTTCTGAAGGATGATTTATTCTACTCCAAGAAATATCAGTTATATGAAGAAGACCATCAACTCCCCCAAGGTCAATAAAAGCACCATAATCTGTTAGGTTCTTAACAGTGCCTTCAAGAGTTTGGCCTTCTTCTAAATTTGCTAAAAGTTTTTCTTTTTCTTCCGAGAAGACCTCTTCTATAACTGCTTTTCTAGAAAGAACTACATTATTTTTTTCTTTATCTAATTTAATGACTTTAAATTCTTCATATCTTCCTTCTAAATGACTCAGATCTTTTGTAGGTACAGATTCAGCCAGAGAGCCAGGTAAAAAAGCTTTAATTCCTTGAATATCTACTGTCATTCCACCTTTTACTTGACCAGTAATAAGTCCCTTGACAATATCTTCTGAAGTTAAACAAGTTTCTATCCTTTTCCAAACTTCTTGCTTGATAGCCTTCTCTCTAGAAACCCTTGTATTTCCATGACCATCTTCAATAGCTTCTAGAATTAGCTGAATTTCCTGTCCAACCTTAAGATCAACTTCTCCAGATTCGTTAAAGAATTCATGAATTGGTACAGCTGCTTCAGATTTAAGACCTACGTGAACTATCACATGGGATTCTAAAATATCAATGACTATTCCGGTAACTAAGCTACCTATATTCATATTAACGGTACTTAGATTTTTATCTAATAACTCATCAAAATTTACTGACATTTCAATTTTTTTTAATTCGAAAATCTGTTAACAAAGTCCTAACGTTCTTCAAAACCTCTTCAGCACTAAGTCCTGTTGTGTCTATCACAATAGAGTCTTCGGCAGGTCTTAAAGGAGAAAGATCTCTTTCAATATCTTTTTTATCCCTTGCTTCCAACTCGTCTAAAAGGATGCGCATGTTAACCTTGGTTCCAAGCCTTTTCAACTGGATTTCTCTTCTTTTGGCTCTTTCTTCTAATGAAGCAGTTAGATAAATCTTTAAATCTGCTTCCGGAAATATTACTGTGCCCATATCTCTTCCATCTGCAATAAGTCCAGGAGGTTGCTTAAAAGCTCTTTGACATGGTCTTATAAAGTCTCTTATTTCTTTTAAAGATGAAAAAGCTGAGGTTTTCTCAGCTATTTTTTCTGTTCTAACAAGGCTTGTAATATCTTCCTCTTTCAAAAAGATACTAACAGGCTCACCTAAAGAACCTACTTCAAGAGAAACCTCAAAGTCCATGAGAAGTTCATCTTTCATTTTAATAAAGTTATTAATATCTATTTCTTTTTTTTCAATTAAAAAAGTTAAAGTTCTATACAGAGCACCGCTATCTAATATATTCCAACCTAACTCCATACATAACATCTTAGAAATAGTCCCTTTGCCTGCTCCACTCAAGCCGTCAATTGTTATCACTGGCACTTTCCCCATTTTTATACCTTCTTTAGACTCATTCCTATTCTATTAGATGAGTCGATAAAGTCTGGAAAGGAAGTATTAATATTGCTGCAGTTTTTTACCTTACAGAAGCCTTTTGACCTAAGTGCGCCAATTATTGAAGCCATTGCTATCCTGTGATCTCCAAAACTATCTATCTCTCCAGAGTTGAAAGGTAGTTCAGTTTTAGATTGATCAACACCTTCTATATCTATTCCATCTTCAAACATTTTATGTTTAACCCCAAACAAATTTAAAGTTCTAGCCATAGATTCCAATCTGTCACTTTCTTTAAATCTTAATTCCTCCGCTCCTCTTATTCTGGTAGTTCCTTTTGCTAAAGCGGCAGCAATGAAAAGAACAGGCATTTCATCAATTAAATTAGGCACTAATTTTTGATTCAAGGTAACTCCTTTTAGTTCAGATGCCCTTATAGATATATCTGCGCAAGGCTCGTATTGATTAATCACATTTGAAAGTTTTATATCAGCTCCCATTTCTTTTAAGACTTCTAGCAGTGCTATTCGAGTTTTGTTAATTCCTACATTGATTAATGTTAGATCTGAACCTGGAGTTATTAAAGCCCCCAGTATATAGAAAGCAGCAGATGAAAAGTCCCCTGGTATATTAATATTGGTTGCATCCATAGATTTAGGAGGGGAAACATGGATCTCTTTTAAACCTTCTGCTTCTTCGATGGAGATATCTACACCAAATTTCTGAAACATAAGTTCAGTATGATCCCGAGTCTGTATCTTTTCTTTTATAACAACAGGACCGTCCGCATAGAGACCTGCAAACATAAGGCATGACTTAACTTGTGCGCTTGCTACAGGTAAATCATATGAGAAAGCTTTCAACTTCTCAGAAGGATTTATTTGTAAAGGTGGACAACCTTTGCTACTCAGTATATTTGCCCCCATAGTTTTAAGTGGTGTAACTATCCTTTCCATGGGTCTAGAAGATAAAGAAGTATCTCCTTTTAAAGTAGTTGGAAAAATTTGTCCACATAACAAACCGCTCATTAAACGCATTGATGTTCCCGAGTTACCTAGGTAAATATCTGAGTTTGGTTTTTTTAAGCCTCGTAGACCAACCCCATGCACAACTATTTGGTTGTCATACTGACCAATATTAACCCCCATTTTAGAGAAAGCATCGAGTGTCGCTAGACAATCCTCACCTTTTAAGAAGCCTCGTATTACGCTATCTCCTTCAGCAACTGCTGCACACATAATTGAGCGATGAGAAATAGATTTGTCACCAGGTATTAAAATCTCACCTTT
>CEUS01072837.1_pt1 | contig 45068 bp, 40 predicted proteins | sample 427031 | NCBI WGS metagenome assembly CEUS01 (sample SAMEA2622837, study PRJEB7988) | marine metagenome | biome: marine biome (ENVO:00000447); feature: marine epipelagic mixed layer (ENVO:xxxxxxxxx); material: "saline water (ENVO:00002010), including plankton (ENVO:xxxxxxxx)" | depth 140 m | reverse complement strand
GCTTTTTTGGCAGCACTCAACATATTCTTAAATCCTTCTGGTCTTTGCAGGTCGTAACCTCTCACACGGTGATCTCTGCCAACTGCATGATGGTGAGTAACTGTTCCTCCTTCAGCTATACATATCTCATTAGTAACTAACTTAATCTCTTTCCATACGTCGATCATAGTAGAAGGAGTAGCAAAAGCAGTATAAGAAAAGTAAGGAGCTAAGCCGTCTGGATAAGTATGGGTTAAACGACAAGTTACTGTAGTTTCTTTACCTGTAATTTCTTGAATGGCTTTAGAAACATTTTCTTTTAAACATTCAATAAACTTATAACCCTTATCCCAAGTTATAGAAGTTTCAAAAGTATCTTGGATAATTCCTCTTCTAACAGAGGCTTCTCTGTAATAAGGAGCCCTTATAAAACTATTTCTCCAAGTTCCAGAAGCCCCAGATTTATGAGCATCTTGTTTTTCTTCTCTAGGTACTTCATATTGTCCACCAACATCAGAAACTATCTCTAAAGCTCTGTTTAACCAAGTATCCAACTCATGATCTGCAGACTCAAAAGATAGTATCAAAAGATGCTTTGAACCATCCCCCGCCCCGTTAAAAAGAGCTTCCTTAGCATCTAAAAGTCTACAGTTAGATGGAAATAATGCTGATTGGCTTATTAATCGAGTGGCTTTTAAAGCCTTTTCATAATCATCAAATAAAACTGGACAAGAAGCTCTGAATTGTGGTCTCTCTTGTAATCTCATCCACGCTTCCGTTATTATTCCCAATACCCCTTCAGAACCAATAACAATACGATCAGGGCTAGGGCCCGCACCTGACCCAGGAAGTCTTCTTGACTCTATAACACCCTTAGGAGTAACCATAGTGGTGGACTCCACAAAGTCATCTATATGAGTGTACAAAGTAGCAAAATGACCACCTGACCTAGTAGCAATCCAACCCCCTAATGTTGAATGTTCAAAACTCTGTGGGAAATGTCTTAAAGTTAGATTAGATTTCTTAAGTTCTTCTTCTAAAGCTGGCCCGAGAATTCCTGCCTGGATTCTTGCAGCTCTACTTTCTTTGTCTATTTCTAATACTTGGTTTAAATTTCTTAAATCAAGGGAAATAACTCCAGAATATGTATCACCCACATCTGTTTCTACTCCGCCACAAACACTAGATCCTCCTCCATAAGGAATTACAGCAATATTGTTTTGGTCTGCCCAATCAAGGATACTAACAATATCGTCTTGATTGTTAGGAAAAGCAATAAGATCAGGGGGATTAGGGAATAAGCCCAACATAGCCCTAGCAAGATCAGGAAAGGACTTTCCATAGCTATGATTTAAACGTTCTAAATGATCCGAAGATAATAAATTTTGTAAACTGCTTGGCGGAGAAATTTTAGACTTATGAAGTTCAATATCTTTTGCCTTTGGAATGGGTATAGTTTCAACTTCACTTAAAGAAAAGTTATTAAGTATCCTCTGCTCAATATTTTTATCCTCTTCATCAGTTAAGAGTTCATCAGAATAACCCCAACCCCAAAATTTTCTCTCTCTCATCCTTGCAGTGTATATTAAAAAATTGAAAATTTTAGTTCAAGCTAAGAGTTTTTTGTTATTATTTTTTTAATTACTTAAATTGAGGAGCTAGATGAGAAATAACAACAGGCAATGGATATTAAAGAAAAGACCCGTCGGAGATATATCTAAAGATGATTTAGAATTAATTGAAAGTAACATTCCAGAACCTAAGGACGGGGAAGCTCTTTTACAAAATGTCTACTTATCACTTGATCCTACGAATAGAATTTGGATGTCAGATATGGATCAGTACATGCCTCCAGTCGAATTAAATGAGGTAATGCGTGGAGGGGTTGTAGGAAAAATAATTAAGAGTAACCATTCTTCGCTTCCTGAAGGAAGTTTTGTGTCATCTTTTACATGCGGGTGGCAAGATTATTGTTTAGTAAAACCAGAAGAAGTTAATATTTTACCTAGGGACTTACCTTTGCCTCTTACAGCTTATATGAGTGCAGCCGGTTTAACAGGATTTACTGCTTATTTTGGCTTCCTTTCTATAACTAAACCTAAAGAGGGAGAAACTGTTGTTGTATCGACAGCTGCTGGGGCTGTAGGATCTATAGTTGGGCAATTAGCTAAAATGAAGGGTTGCAAAGTCATTGGCTTAACGGGTAGTGATGAAAAGTGTAAGTGGTTGCGTGAAGAGTTGTGTTTTGACGGCGCTATCAATTATAAAACTGGTGATGTTTTAGAAGAACTGAAAACTGCCTGCCCTGAAGGGATAGATATCTATTTTGATAACACAGGAGGCATAATACTTGATGCAGTTCTGAAACTTATTAAACTAAATGCACGAATCTCTGTTTGTGGTCTTATCTCAACCTACAACAGTAAGGAACCTGCTCCAGGTCCTTATAATTATGGAAATATCTTAATGAAAAGAGCAAAAGTTGAGGGCTTTATAGTGTCTGATTTTGCAGAAGAGTTTCCAAATGCTTTAAATGATCTTAGTAATTGGATTCTAGAAGGGAAAATAAAATATAACGTTGATATCCAGAAGGGTCTGGAAAATGCATTAGTTGCCTTGGATAGACTTTTTACTGGAGACAATACTGGAAAACTGATACTAGAAGTTTCTAAAGAAGAAGGATAAGTAAACTGCTCTATTTGCGTAACATTTTCCAATCTCCCCTTATAGCAAAAGTTCTTCCTGGATCTATCTGTAAATTTACAAACAAAATACTGTTATCAGGAGAAAAACAAGCACCTGCAAACTCTGAACTTGACCCAGGGTTATTAGCTAACTTATAGACGGTTCCATCAGGTCTTATTCCTAAAATTCTATTAGAACTAGATACAGAATAATTATCTTCACAAACGATTAAATCTCCCCAAGGAGATACTGTTAAATTATCTCCCATAAAAAACTCTTCTTTACTTCTTGATTCATAAAAGAGCTCAATGTACCCAGGAGTAGATTGCTCATTTTTCTTTCCTTCAAGCTGGCTGGGAGAATATTTCCATATTTGACCCAACCTGTTATAACCACCTTCTGTACATATAAAATAAATTCCATCTGTTGCTACTGTAATGCCCTCACCTCTTACAAATTGAGTAGCTCCTAGTTCATTAAACCCATGTTCCCGTAGTTTGTAGTTTTTAGCTTCGTAATCTTCAATGTTTACCCATTCAACTTCATATCTAATCCCTTCTCTGATTTCTGATGAAGAATTTTGGGTATTAAACTTCTCCTTATTTTTAATCTTTAAGGCTTGAAGTTTTCCTGAAAACTTAGAATTTTGGGGAATAAATCTGTAAAAAAGCCCCAGTCGATCATCTTCTGTTTGGTAGATGATATTGTTTCTAGGATCTACAGCAATTGCTTCTCTTTTAAATCTTCCTAGGTTTCTTAAAGGCTCAGGTGAACTCAAACCATCATTTAAAGGATCGACTTCAAAGGCATATCCATGATCTTTTTCTACTCTTAGATCAAATTTATTAGCCTGCTCTTCAGAAAGCATTCCCCACTCTACATATCTTGTTAGATCTATCTTGTCAAAAGCTCTATTTTCATTCTCTTCACAGCTTATCCAAGTATTCCATGGGGTTGAGCCACCTGCACAATTCCACTGCGTACCAAGAAGGCTGTAAAATTCTCTCTTCTTTTCAAGGCTTTTAGCATCAAGAATAATTGTTGATGTACCTCCTGCTAGCCTTAAATCAGAGTCTACAAAGCCATCATATGCTTGCTCTCTAGGAACATCTTTTAGTTTAGCTGAGTTAGGAATGAAAGGAGTCATCTCTGCTAAAATTTCATGATTCCTAATTAAAGCAATATCACCATTCGGTATGCTAAAAGCGGCCATTCCATCTGGTCTTTCGGGAACTTTGAATCCTCCTTCCATATCCTGACCAGTTTCAGAAATCATAGAATATGTAAATCCCGGGGGAAGATCTAATATCCCCTTGGGGTCAGGTATTAAATCATTTGAAACTTTTTTTCTAGAAGATGAACAACCTAATGAGCTTGTAAGTCCAGCAAAAGCAATGCTTGTCATTCCCATCTGAAAAAGGAACCTTCTTCTGGTAATTAAATTATTCATTGGGTATCAATAAAACTAAGTACATTTTAATTCTTTACTGATCAAGAAGTTAACTCTTTTTGATTTTCTCTTTAGAAAAAACAAAAAAGCCCTGCTTTCACAGGGCTCTTTTGAGAAGAGTATCTCAACTACTTCTCAACTACTGAATATAATCTTGATCAGCAGTCGGAATCGGGTTTACCCCGTGTCAGAAGGTAACTCCTGTCATTCCTGCTAATAAATAAATACTAATTTGGATCACCTCCTTTCAAGGGTAAAGGCCAACCCAACTATTGATCCCCCTCTTTTAAATCAACGTGGGACATGAGCCATCAGAATATCAACTTTTGTGGAACACCCCAAGTAATATTTATAAAAAAAAGAGCAGGGAATCACCAAGATTTCCTACTCTCTTTTAAAAAGAATTATCTACTGAAAATAATAGTTAATGCTAGCAGTAACTAATCTAGGCTGCCCTAAGGTTCCTATAATTATGTTATCACCGGCATCATCTAATAGATAAAGATTAGAAAGATATTGCACATCGACGTAGTAATCTTCATCTGTGATATTTTCAACATTAACCATAAACTCCCAGTTATCTCTAGATAAGCCCATTTGTAGGCCGGCTATAGTAAAGCTAGGATTCGTTACGCCATCCCAAGCCTGAAGCCCTTCAAACTTCCCGTTATGACTTATCTGAAAATCAAAGATAAAATTGGATCCATTTGCTAAAGGACGTAAATAGCTAGTAGAAAATGTTGCACCATTGTCAGGCACTACAGGTGGAGTTTTTCCACTTAAGTCAACACCAGCTAAAGTAGTTCCACCATCCCATTCTGCTTCTATAAACCCTGCTGAGGCTGAGACAGTTAAGTAGTCTGAAGTTTTAACAGATATTTCAAACTCCATACCATACTGTTCGGAATCACCAGCATTTAAAATACCTTCAATTATTCCAGCTCCTCCAGGATCAGGTGCTTGGAATTCAATTTGACGTTCATCATAGTCAATCATAAAGGCCGCAAAAGAAGCGCTAGCTCTTCCATCCATAAGTCTGCCTTTCCAACCAAACTCATACTGAACAGCTTCTTCCCCTTCGAAACCCCATAGTGAAGATGTACCAGCAAAATTAGCTAAGTTATAGCCCCCTGGTTCATATCCCATAGAGCCAGTGAAATAGATTATAGAACCATCTGGACGATTTTTAGTTAAGGAGATTCTTGGTAAAAACTCAGTATCACCTTGAGATCCTGATAATCCTGAATCAAGGTTGTCGGTATTATTTTCCCACTTATCAATCCTACCTCCTAAACCTAACTCCCAGTCATTATCCATATCGTAGGTAATGTTAACAAAAGCAGCTTGATGGGTTTTTTCTCTATTTCTCATCTCAAAAGGTAGTCTAAGAGTGTCTTGTTCCTCTGCTAATGTTGGAACTAGACCAGCCCAAACACCTCCACAAGCTGGACTTCCAATAGCACAACCCAAGGGTCCGCTAATGTTACCTGCTGCGTCTACTCTGGCATCCCACCATATTTGTTCTGATCTCATCTCTTCATCAAAAGTTGAGAAGTACAATCCGGCTATCCATTGAAGTCTGTCGTCATCAGTTGAAGTAAAGGTAATTTCTGAAGTAGTTACCTCCATACTTTCTGGACGGATTAAATCCAAGATAAATTCGGGCATCAAATCTACGTCAGTGTATCTAGCACTAAAAGTATCAGTATATGAAGTTCTAGCAGTGACGTCGTATCCATCATTTTCCCATACCAATTCTAAAGTATAAGAATCCGTTTCTCTATCATGCCAAGAGTTTATACCTCCTTGAAATATCGCTGGATATTTTAGAGGTTTCCTTTTTTCTCTAGTCCACTGATTTACAGGACCAAAATACTCATTAAATCTGTAAGCAAAATAAACTTGAGCATTACCCACAGGTCCAGCTAAAGATAAACGATGTCCACTCTGGTCATACGCTATGGCATTAGGATCTTGATCTCCTGTACCTCCATTAAGTCTTGGGGTATTAGGATTAGTCATATAACCGTCATCCTGGCGGTCAAAACCAAAAATACGCATAGCCCATCCATTTTCTCCCATAGGAAGGTTAGCGCTTATCTCTGTATCAGTTATCCCTTGTTCACCTGCTAAGAACTTTATTCTGCCCGTGGATTCATCAGGGCTAGGCCTAACGCTAACATACTTAACAGCTCCACCTATGTTACTACCTCCGTAAAGAACACCCTGAGGTCCTTTAAGTACCTCTATCCTTTGGAGATCTCCAAAGCGAGCTGATGCATCACCAAAAATTTGGACATCATCTAAGTAAAAACCCACACCTTGTGTATTTCCAAAGGAACCTAAACCTCTTACTGATACATTAGGAAAACCATCAGCCCTCATAGAAAGGTTAAGGTTTGGTATAAGGAATCCTACATCTTCTAAACCTTTGATATTCTGTCTATCAATATCCGTTGAAGAAATAGCAGTTATAGACTCAGGAATATCTAAAAGACTTTCTTCCCTTTTACGAGCAGTAACCAGAATTTCTTCTACAGTTGCTGACTGTCCCTCGTCAGCTGAAAAAATAAAAGGACTTGTTAAAGCAGCAATAAGAAAAGAAGCAAAAAAGTAATTAACTTTAAATCTCATATCAATCTCCCCTAAATTTTATTAATTTTCAGCACACTTTACCTGAAAATTTAACCTTATACTACTTCAAAAGCTCACTTTTAATAGTTGCTATTATGTACTAAAGTAAAGGGTAAGTTTAAAAAAAAGGGATTAAAAGATGACGATAAAAGAGCTTGATAAACCGAATTCCGAAGGGACAGAAGAATTTATTATGAATCAAACTATGCTGAGGATAAAAGATCCAGCTATTTCATTAGATTTTTATGTCAATGTGCTGGGAATGACGCTAATTAAAAAATTAGATTTTCCAAGCATGGACTTCACTCTTTATTTTTTAGGGTATTTACGAGAAAAAGATGATCCTGTACCTGATGAACCAGAAAAGAGAGCAGAATATGCATTCTCTCAAAAAGCTATGATTGAACTGACCCATAATTGGGGGACGGAAAAGGATGATTCATTTAGCTACCATGATGGAAACTCAGATCCAAGAGGTTTTGGTCACATAGGTATAACAGTCCCTGATGTTTATGTTGCAAGTAAGAGATTTGAAGACTTGGGTGTGGAATTTGTGAAAAAACCCGATGATGGCAACATGAAAGGTCTAGCTTTTATAAAGGATCCAGATGGATATTGGATAGAAATCCTATCAGCATCCACTTCTTCACAATTTTAGATCTAATATTTCATGGATATTGAAAACTTGGTACTAAGATTGGAGCGCTTGGAATCTAAAGAAGCCATAAGAGGCTTAGTCTCTGAATATGCTGAGGCTTGCGACCAACAAGATTTAAAATATTTAGAAGAACTTTTTACTGAAGATGCAGCATTTGATTCACCTAATGGGATGTTAAAAACTACTGGAAGGCAGAATATTATAGATATGTATACAGAAGTATTTCAGTCTAGAGGTCCTTCCTTTCATTGGACTCATGACATTAGAGTAAAGCTAAATAATGAAGATACAAGTAAGGCTACTGGAACAGTTTATAGTCATGCAGAGACTACCAGAGATGGTGTTCCTAGTTTAGCAGCTATGAGATATGATGATGAGTACTCTAATAAAGAAGGAAAGTGGAAGTTTTCTAAAAGGGTAATAAATTTCTTTTATTATGTTCGGACTGCCGAATATGTAGAAGACTTAACTGAAACTTTAAGAGTTAATGCTGCAGAAGGTAAAGTCCCAGCTGATATACCAGAATCAATTCCTGCATGGATAGAATTTCAAAAAAAATTCAAGAAGTGAAAAAAAATAGTAATAATTCTGAAGAGATGATGGCTTTAGTGCATAGGGCTTTACTACATTATAAAAATAAGACAACAGATCAAGCCAAAAGCATTATGACCATGCCTATAGAAGCATACATAAACGAAGAAAGATATCTAAAGGAGAAAGATAGGATCTATAAAAAATTACCTTTAGCTTTGTGCTTAAGTAAAGAAGTACCAGAGAATCAAACCTATCGTGCTATGAATGTTATCGATACACCTGTCTTAATAACTAGAGGACAGGATTCTAAAGTCAGAGCATTTCTAAATGTATGTAGACATAGAGGTTCAAAAATTTGTGAAGAAGGAAGTGGAAAAACAAGAGTATTTTCATGTCCATATCATGCCTGGGTATATAACCACAAAGGAGAGCTAACCGGTCTATACGGAGAAGAAACTTTTGGAAAGATTGACCGGGAAAAATTTGGTCTTATCGAGTTAGAGTGTGAAGAAAATGCTGGCTTCATATGGGTAATATTAACCCCAGGCAAAGAATTAAATATTACTTCATGGTTGGGTGATTTTGGTCCAGAACTAGAATCGTTGAATTTAAAAGATTGGTATATATTTGATCAAAGAGAGTTACAAGGACCTGGGTGGAAAGTAGCGCTTGATGGTTATTTAGAGGCTTATCACCACAATCAATTGCATGGTAAAACTGTTGGTAAACATACTGTAGGGAACTTACTGGTATTGGACACATATGGTCCCCATCAAAGGCTTACTTTTGGAAGAAAATCATTAGGAAGTCTTGAAGAAACTCCTGAATCAGAATGGCAACCCCTTGAAAATATTCGTTTAATTCACTCAGGTTTCCCTAATCTTTCTGTCTCTGGAGTACTTGGAGATCATTGCTTAGTAAGTCAAATATTTCCTGGAAACACACCTTATACAACAACTACGAGGCAAACTATACTTTCAGCTAAAAAACCAAAAACAAAGGAAGAAATTGCTTATAGTAAGAATTTCAGCGACATGGTTTTGCAGGCAGTGAAAGATGAGGATTACAAAATAGGAATGGAAATCCAATCTAATATAAAGAAACTTGGTGATAATAATTTTGTCTACGGGAAAAATGAACCAGCTGTACAAAATTATCATAACTGGATCAAAAGGTTTATGAAAAGCCAAGGAACAGCCTGGTAGTTAAGAAAGGTAGCAAGAATGAATGTAATTGATGTGCATGCTCACATAGTTATTGAAGAAACATTAAACACAATTCAAGGTTTTGGACCAGAAATAGGAGGGAATCTTGAAAAGCCCTGGTTCAGAGTTGGAAACTACAAACTTGAAGGCGTGAGGTATAAAAATACTCCCTTTATGGATGTTCAATTAAGATTAGAAGCTATGGAAAAAATGGGAATAGATTTTCAAGTTTTATCACCTAACCCACTTACCTATTTCCATTTTATTGATTCTAGATTAGCCCTAGACTACTGCAGATTGCACAATGATAACCTGGCAAAAATTCTATTAAATAATAATAAAAAATTAGGTGGTTTTGCTAGCCTTCCCATACAAGATCCCCATTTGGCTTCAAAAGAATTAGAAAGAGCTGTTAAACAACTCGGCTTAATGGGTGCCTATGTTGGGACAGATTTCCCTTCGGGATTTGACGACTCAAGTATGGATGAACTTTATCAGACTTGCATAGAGCTAGATGTTCCTCTATTTATACATCCTGCACCTCAAGGAATTGAAAGCCAAAAAAGAGATGAAAGACTGGAAAAATTTAGTTTAGATCTAACTGTAGGATTCTCCAATGAAGAATCAATTGCAATAGGCTCTATAATCTTTGGAGGGGTCTTACATAAATTTCCAAAACTAGATATATGTATTAGTCATGGTGGAGGAAGTATTGCATTTCTCTTTGGAAGAATGGAACTGGCTGCAAAACAAAGAAATAGCTCTCCCGAATGGTTAAGACGAGAAGGTGAATTTAAAAAACAAATTAAAATGTTGTGGTTTGATAATCATGTACATCAAAAAAATTCTTTAAAATTACTGGAAGGTATAGTGGGGAAAAAAAGGCAGGTGTTAGGAACAAACTTTTCTGGCTGGGATCAGCCAAAAGAACCTCTAATGAACACTCCTTCTTATTTAGCAAAAAACGCAAAAAAACTCTTGAGAATCAACTGATTAGTCTTTTATTGCACCTAACCCCAGACCACCATCAACATCTAAAATAGCTCCAGTAGTCCATTGAGCTGTAATTAAATATTCTATGGCCTCGCCTATTTCTTGACTTTTTCCTATCCTGCCAAGGCGATGTTCAGAGATTAGGTCATTTAATCGCTTCTTTGTTTCTTTTTCATTAAATAAACCTGCTCTTTGATTTATCTCACTAGGAACCGCACCTGGGACAACACAATTCACTCTTACTCCGCTAGGACCTAACTCTGATGCAAGAACTCTTGTTAACGTTTCAATTGCTCCTTTTGAAGCAGCATAAGGAGATGCTCCACTAAAAGATCTTCTTGTATGAACTGAACTTAAAAAAACTATTGCTCCTTTTGACTTTTGTAAGTGAGGTAAACAAAGACTTGATAGCATCATGCTAGAGATAACATTGCTTTGAAAAATTTCAATTAATTTCTCTTCTTCAAGTTTATCTAGTGGAGCCCTGTACATATTTGCAGCATTATTTACTAAAGCATCTAGGCCATTTCCATGTTTAACAGCAAAAGATACAGCGCGTTTACGATCCTTTTGTTTAGTTATATCAGCTTGAATATAACTGCAAGCTGATCCTATTTCCTTCTTAACTTTTTTAAGCTTCTCTTCTCTTCTTCCGCAAATGACAATCTTAGCGCCCTTTTCTGCGAGATGAATTGCCGTGCCCTTTCCTATACCAGACCCTCCACCTGTAATAAGAATAGAGGTATTTTTCAAATGAATCATTATTAATTCATGACCTGATTTAAATAATTTAATTCCTGCTTATGTTGGATAGAACGGTATTCATTACTCCACCATCTACCAATATGTTTTCTCCATGTATATAAGAAGAGTCTTCAGATAATAGAAAAAGTGCAACCTTAGCTATATCTTCAGCCTTTCCTAGTCTTCCTATTGGTACCATGCTTTCTCGTTTCTTTCTTTCTTGGTTATCCTTATAGTGGGGAGCTGACATTCCTGTATTTATAAAACCAGGAGAAATTGCATTAACTCTGATACCATCTTTTCCCCACTCAAGGGACATTTGTTCAGAAAGCATAACAATTCCGGCTTTAGTTGCAGCATAAGCTCCTGTTCCAATAGCTGGATGTTTACCACCACTTATGGAACTTACATTTACTATTGTTCCAGAATTGTTTTTGACCATTAACTTTACTACCGCACAACTTACAATGAAGCATCCAAGTAAATTAACTTCAAAAACTTTTGTAAAATCCTCTGGGTTCTGTTCAAGAAGACTTCCATAACGCACTATACCTGCACAATTAACAAGTGCATCAGGAATTTCAGAGAAGTTATTCAGTGCTGTTTTTATAGACTCTTCACTTGTTACATCAGCTAGTAAAGGTACGGAATTATTAATCTGCTTAGAAAGAGAAGTCAACTTTTCTTCATCTGTATCAATTAGCCCCACTTTGTAGTCATTAGCGCTTGCTAAACGGGCTATTTCGGATCCTATGCCTCCTGTAGCACCTGTAACTATTAATTTTTTCACTTTAGTTAGTTTTTTTCTTATTGATTCTTTCTGAATAAGAGGAAACTCTCCAGCCATCAGGGTCTCTTTTTCGAGAAGGACGGGGCGTAAGATCAACTAATTCTCCATCTAAAATAATATTTTGAATTAAATCCTTTCTACCTAAGACACTCACATCTTTTGAGGGGTCACCATCTATAATTACTAGGTCTGCTAAGTAATCTTCTGCAATTAGACCTAATTCCTTGTCTTTACGCATAGAAACAGCTGCGTCTTTCGTAGCGCTTTTTATTGCTTGTAAAGGGCTCAGACCAAGTTTTTTTACAAAAACCTCTAATTCCTTGTAATGCCAATCGCCATACGGTGTTACAGAAAAACCTGATTCACTACCACATAACAAGGGAACTCCTTCTTTATAGGCCTTCTGTAATATATCAATATTGTCATCTATTTCTTTTTGAAAAATCTCTTTATAATCTTTTGAAGCACCCATTTCATCTGCATATTCAATTAAATTAGCTTGAAAAGTAAAAGTAGGGACAATAGGAATTTTCTTATCTACTAAGATTTCTAACCCTTCTTCATCCATATAGGTTGCATGCAGAATCATATCCATGCCAGCTAAAAGAGAGTCTTTCACGCTATCTGCACTTCTACAATGCCCTACAACAGGTATGCCTAACTCATGAGCTGTATCGCAAGCTATCTTCAATTCTTCGAGGCTCCAGGCTTTTAATTCGCCTTCAGCTTTTTGTCTTGGTACTAAGCCTGAAACATGAATCTTTATCCAGTCGACTCCTAGTTTTATTTGCCTTCGAATTTCAAGAATTATTTCATCTTGATTTCTAACAACAGCTCCATACCCTCTTTTTCCTTCGTCTGGTATTAACCTTCCAGCGGTTCCACCTACTGAGGTAAGTAAGGCATTACCTCCAACGGCCATTCTTGGACCAGGTATGACACCGGCCTCAATAGCATCTCTTAAATCTACTCCAACATCATAAATACTATCTGCATCTAAAAAACTAGTAACGCCAGATTGAAGGACTTTAAGGGCATTGGTTCCTGCTACTATTGCTGCAAGACTTTCCCTTCTATGAAAAAAAAGCTCATCATTGGATGAAGGCTCATCAAAACTTATATGACAATGGGCATCAATGAGACCTGGCAAAACAGTTTTCTGTTTAGCATCAATGGTTTTATTTACTTTAATCTCTTTACTTAAAGATTTAGTATCTTTAAGAACTGACGCAATCTTATTACCTTTTATTAGGATAGACCCTAAAAATGGCTCAGAACCACTTCCATCAATTATTTTTGCATTATTAATGAGAAGCGTTTTCTCGTCCCTTTTGTCCATCCTAAATAGATAACTTTAAGTAGTAAAAGCTTGGAGTTTTATGAAGCCTCCCATGCCCCTTGAGCATCTTCCCAAGTTACTAATGCTAAAGTATTTCCTTCTTCATCAATGAAGTTTAAAGGACCCAAGAAAGTCATATAAAACTCACTATCTACAGGAAAATAAGTTTTGTCATGTCTAGCATTACAAGGTTCATATCCATACCCTGGTGCAATAGCGGTTGACCCTCCTTCGTCGGTTCCTCCTCTCACTTCCATTTTGCCTTTAGTTAAGAAGTATTCGCCGGGACCAATGTGTATATGTCTATTAAAGGAAGTGCCTTTAGGACAATCAAAGTAAGCTGTCCAAGCACCCATTTCAGGTGAAACATTAAGTAACTTCCATCTTATAGGACCTTCACACAAAGGTGCTGGAAAATCAACATAATCCGTGGTATCCATTTGGATATATCTTCCGTCTAAAGCATCTAAATGTTCAGTTGGTTTATTAGCCATAATCTTCTCTCCCTCAAAAAAATTTAAGTTTTTGTATGCTTATATTACTTTACTATTTAACTAAGTGCATTTAATTAATAAAAGAAGAATATTGATTAATTTTGTGTTCTAAGTGAAGAATAGACAAGATTAATAAATCTATTATTATTAAAATCAAGAGGTTCGCTAGTCGAATGATAATTAGAATCCTTTCTTATTATGCTTCCATCTCCCATTCTTGTGTAATTACTAAATCTCAAAACAACTAAATCTTGTTTTGGGAATATTGCTAGTATTTGTCCATGTATACCTAGGGCTGTAAGTCCTTCGTTGCCAGCAGGCCACCAATAAAAACCATAATTTCCTGATATAGCTGATGAGGTGCTATTTTCTACCCAATCAGAAGATAAAACTTCCAATCCATCCCACTGACCTTTCCTAGAGAACAACAATCCAAACCTCGCAAAATCCCTTGGGGTGCTATCTAAACAACAATATGTCAAAACATGATCTTTTGGATCTTTCCACCACTCTGAGTCTGCACGAATTAAACTTTCAATCTTATCACTTAAATATTGATCTGCATTTTTTCCTGTTGCTTGTCTTATCACTTCTCCTGCTATCATTACATCAGCATTAGAATAATCATAAAGCTTATTGCCTGGTGTTCCTATTAACTCCCGTTGTAAAGCTATTTCTAATTGATCGTCAGCATTATACAAATCTGAACCATCAAGTAGATTTAGTGCTGTCCTAACAGTTAAAAGCTGCCTAAGAGTAATGTCTTCTTTGGTTGTGCCTTTCCAAGAGGTTATAAAATCTGAAACCCGCTGATCTATGCTAGTTATTAAACCTTCGTCTAAAGCTGCTCCGATTAGAGCACTAGTAAAACTCTTTGCAACAGACCAACTCGTTACTAAGTCAAGAAACATTTTGTCTGAAGCATACTTCTCTGCAACTATAAAACCATTTTTAATTATTAATACTGCACCAGTGCTATTCCCTTCCTGAAAAGCATAGTCCATTGCTTGATTTATTTCATCTGGACACAGGCCCAGAGATTCTGGATTAGCTATTTCCCAATTTAAACCTGGCCAGGCAATTAACTGAGAACTTTCTTCTACCAAGACCGAACAGTCACTAACTGTAGTAGAGGTAGAAGAGCTATTTTCTTGAGGAGCAGGCGACATCGAAGATCCCCCCCCTCCTCCACCGCAGGCATAAAGGAAAACAACCATTACTATGCTTAAAGTTCTTTGCATTTTTAGTCTTTTGCTAAGTCTAACCAGAGCAGTTCTTTTTTTGTCAGTTTTATGTTGCATGCATTAATAGAACTCTCGGTTTCTAGTATTCTTCTAGATCCAATTAAAGGAAAACAAGGAAAATCTTGATTTAGAACAAAAGCTAGAGCAATTTGTATAGGTTCAACTCCCTTAGTTTTAGCTAAAGTAAGGCATCGAGCTTTTCTTTTATTGTTTTCAGAACTTTCCCACACTCTTTCTCTTTCTTCCCTTGTGGGGTCAGATATATGTATAGGTTGGTTAAAGTCCTTTGAATCTAAGAAGAATCCTCTTGCTTGACTAGACCATGGAAAAACAGCTACCTGATTATTTAAAATATATTCCTTAAAAAGTACGTCGGAGCAGCTATGACATCCTGGCCAAACAGGCTGATTCATTCTTGCAAGACTAAAGTTATTACTTAAGACCCCAAATCCCTCTTGTCCTTTACTAATAGAATATTCTTGTGCTCTTACAAATCTTTCATAACTCCAATTGGAAGCTCCTTTAACTCGAAATAAATCTTGATCTTTCAACTCATCAAGAATATCTACAAACTCCTGTTCTGGTATATCTGGGTTATCTCTATGTAAACAATAAATATCTAAATAATCTGTTTGTAATCTTTCTAAAGAAACCTCTAATTGCTTTCTAATAGACTGAGGATTACAGTGAGGAGTATGGGCACCCTTACCTAGAATAACCACTTGATCTCTGATCCCTCTATCTTTTATCCAAGAACCTAGGTATTCGTCGCTTTTGCCTTTGTTGTATATAAAAGCAGTGTCAAAGACATTCCCTCCACAAGAAAAAAAGTGGTCAAACATTTCAAACGCATGATCAACATTAGATTGGTTATCACACCCCAAAACTAGACGCGAAAGATCTTTATTTAGACCTTTAAGTTTCGCTCTTAGCATTAATTCTTAAAAGAATTAACGTCTTAGAAAGGCTAGGACTGATGATTCAAAAGCTTCTTTTTGTTCAATCATGGACCAATGTCCACATTTGGGTAAAATAAGTACTTCACAATTTGGTATTAGTCTCATAGGAATAAGCATCTGATCTAAAGGAGTAACCCTGTCATCTCTACCCCAAGTCAATAATGTGGGTGCTTGAATAGATGATAGGTGGGCTATTCGATTAGTCGCATCTGGACCTCTAAAATTTTCTGCCATAGCTTCTAAACTAGTCTTTGCATAAAACTTTTTACTTGTTTCCATTTGAACAGGGTCAATGGCTTGTTCATATCTTGATTCAATCATTTGTTCATCTATAAGACTCTTGTCAAAAACCATTGAATCTAACCATTGCTTCAATCTGTCTTTGCTTGGGTCCTCAACAAAAGCTGAAAGTAATGTAATTCCTTCTCCAGGAAATGCTGAAAAAATATTTGTACCCAAGCCGCCAATCGAAATAAATCTATCAACCCTTGTGGGGTGGTAAGCTGCAATAAGCCCTCCTAAAACAGCTCCAAAAGAATTTCCAATAATATGAGTTTTTTTTATATCCGCTTTATCTAAGAATTCAATTATAGATTCAACAGAAGCCCCAATGGGATCTCCGTCTACAGGGTCGCTTTGCCCATACCCGGGAAGATCTAATACAATACAGTGAAAATTAGTAGAAAAGGTTTGAATAGACTCTGAGAAATTTGCCATTCCAGTAACTCCCGGTCCAGAACCATGAAGGAATAAAAGAAAATCACCTGAACCCTTCTCGTGATAGTGAATTTTCCCCTTCTCTAAATCGATGAATTTACTTGTTAATTTACTATCCATAAAAATCTCCTTAATTAATAGATTTTACTAATTTAATTCGAGGCTATTTTCTTTGTTTCTATCTCTTCAGCTGGAACAAAATCTGAATTGTATAGATTAAATAATTCTTCTTGTCTCAGTAGAGCTGTCTCAAGATTCTGTTCTTTAACTACATCGAAACCTCTTATAAACTCAGGGATAGAAGCTATATCTACAGCTATATGGTACTTATCACGGGATAAGCTTTTTAATACTTTTCCTATGGTTTCTTCATAATCATCAATAAGCTTCCGTTCTAGTTTTCTATGAGCACTCCATCCAAAAAAGTTTAGCGGACTTCCTCGTAAAAATTTTAAATGTTTAAGTACATTAAAGAAGAAAAAGAAAATGGAGGGTAATTGCCTTTTCGGATACCTTCCTGTCTTTGAGTCCCTACCCCCAAAAACTGGAGGTGCTAGACTATACTCTAGTTTGTAATCTCCTTCTATTTGTTGATCTAGAATTCCTTTAAATTCTTTACTAGTTAATAATCTTGCTACTTCAAATTCATCTTTATAAGCTAAAAGTTTGAAATAATATTTAGCTACTGCTTGAGACAGAAAGTCTTCTTTAACTATTTTTTTCTCTTCTCTTTGTACATTTCTGACAAATTCTTCGTATTTATCTGCATATTTTTTATTCTGATATCCCTCTAGGAATGTCTTGCGTTGCTTAATAATTTCATCTAGTCCTATTTCTTTTGAAGGTTCAATCTCTTTTTTAGGCAAGGCCTTTTCCCTTACAAGATTAATATTTACTGCAGCAAGTCTTCCCCAAGACAAACTTTGCTTATTCATCTCTACCGCGACTTCATTTAACTCAATAGCCCTTTCAACTGCGTCTACTGACATTGGTAGCAGTCCTTTCTGCATGGCATAACCTACAATAAATAAATTAGCTGCTATGGAATTTCCCATTAAAGCTGTTGCTAGTTTTGTTGCTTCTATGAAATCTAAATGACCTTCTGAAGTTGAATCTTTTAAAGATTTCTTCATTCTAGCAGAGGATAAATCCAAGTTAGGATTAGATGCAAAAGCACTAGTTGGAGCTACATGGCTATTTACAATAACATTTGTTAATCCTGGTTTAATCTTAGACATAGCCTCTAATCCAGTAGTAACTACAATATCGCATCCTAAAATTAGGTCTGCTGCACCAGAAGCTATTCTTGTAGCATGAAGATCTTCCGGATTATCAGCTACTCTTAAGTGACTAGTTACAGGACCATTTCTTTGTGCTAAACCAGCTACATCTAAAGTAGAAGACCCTTTGCCTTCTAGGTGTGCAGCTGTTCCAAGCAGCGCTCCAAGAGTTATAACTCCTGACCCTCCTATACCAGTAATTAAAATATTATAAGGTTTGGAAGATTGTACTGTAGCTGGCTTGGGTATGTCTTTCAGATATCCTGCTAACTCCCCTTTATCACTATTTTCTGGTTGACTATCAGCTTTCTTTCTTAAAGAACCGCCTTTAACTTTTACAAAACTAGGGCAATAACCTTTTACGCAAGAAAAATCTTTATTACAAGAAGATTGATTGATCTGCCTCTTTCGACCGAAATCCGTTTCTAGAGGTTCTATGGCTATGCAATTGGACTGAAAACTACAATCACCACAACCTTCACAAACAAGAGGATTAATGAAGATTCTTTCTTGTGGTTCGTCTGCTAAACCTCTTTTCCTTCTTCGTCTAAGTTCAGTAGCGCAGTATTGATCATAAATAATTACTGATACTCCCTTACACTCTCTAAATTCAGTTTGAATTTTATCCATTTCATCTCGATGATGGACAGTAACTCCTGGAGCAAATTTACTTGATGAAGGATATTTTTCAGGATAATCCGATACAACTGCTATCTTCTTTGCTCCTTCAGAATAAACCTGCCAACTAAGGTCATCAACTTTTACTTTACCGGTTATCTCTTGTCCTCCAGTCATAGCAATAGCATCATTAACTAAAATTTTGTAAGTAATATTAGCTCCAGAAGCTATAGAAGATCTTAAAGCTAGAATTCCAGAATGATAGTAAGTGCCGTCTCCCAAATTCTGAAATAAGTGATTGGTCTCAGTAAAAGGAGCAATACCAGTCCACATTACCCCTTCTCCTCCCATCTGGCATAGGGTTAAAGTTTTCCTTTCTGGTAAAAAAGTAGCCATTCCATGACATCCTATCCCTCCAAAGGCAACGCTTCCTTCTGGAACTTTTGTTGAAGTATTATGGGGGCAACCAGCACAAAAACTAGGTAATCGCATCAAATCAGATCCACTTGAAGAATTTAACCCCTCTATAAAACTCTTAATACTAGAAATTTTTTCTTCTAAGTCATTGTCTTGTGTTAGCCTAGTAAGCCTATTCCCAATAACTAGGGCCACTAAGCTTGGAGACAGTTCTCCATCAGAGGGAAGTAAGTCTTTGCCCTCTTCATCACTTTTTCCTACTAATCTCGGTCTTGAAGATTTATTAAAAAGAATTTTAGCCAATTGATCTTCAATAATAGGTCTTTTTTCTTCAACAACTAATACCTCTTCATGACCTTCAAGAAATTTACTTATCTTAGAGGGCTCTAATGGCCATGTCATACCTACTTTAAATAACGAAATTCCTTTTTCCTTAGCCTTTTTTTCGTCTAGTCCTAATTCTTCTAAAGCTTGTCTTACATCCAAATAAGCTTTTCCAGCTGTTACGATCGCGAGTCCCTTTGTGCTCGGAAATATTTCTTTATCTATATCATTATTTCTGACAAAAGCTTCAAGAGCAGGTAAGCGAATTTGAAATAATCTTTCCTCAGATGCAGCAGGAGCAAAACCCCATTGAATATGGTAGTTCTCTTCAGGTAAAGAAAAGTCTTCTGGGATTTTTATGTTTAATCTATTTTGGTTAATATCTACAGATGCACCACTTTCAACAGTATCTGTAACGCACTTCATGCCTATCCACAAACTTGAATATCTAGACATTGCCCAACCGTACATACCAAAGTCTAGGTAGTCTTGTACTGTTGCGGGATTTAAGGTGGGAATCCCATAATGGATGAAAGCATGATCACTCTGATGGGAAGTTGTTGAAGATTTCGCTCCATGATCATCTCCTGCTAATACTAAAACTCCTCCATGTTCTGACGTACCTGCATAATTACCATGCTTCAGAGCATCTCCAGATCTATCAACACCAGGCCCCTTTCCATACCACACACCAAATACACCGTCATACTTCGGGTTATCAATTAAATTAGATTGTTGGGAACCATGGACAGCCGTTGCTGCCATATCTTCATTTATACCTGGTTGAAATACTATATGATTCTCTTTAAGTAAATCTGAAGCTTGATTTAATGCATGATCGTAACCTCCTAAAGGGGAACCAGTGTAGCCAGAGATATAACCTGCTGTATTTAAACCTTCAGATAGATCTTTTTGACGTTGCATAAGAGGTAATCTAACTAAAGCTTGAGTTCCAGTTAAAAAAACTCTGCCAGATTCAAGTAGATACTTGTCTTGCAGTTGGTACTCTTTATTAACTTTACTCACTCTGCACTACCATCTTGCATTAGTTCAATAAGGTTTCCATCAGGGTCTTTTATTATTGCTACCCAAACTTTGGGTCTTATTTCCATGGGATCATTCACAACCTGAACATCTGCAGAAACGCATGAATCAACCACTTCCTTTAAGTTGTTTAAATTAAGAGAGCAATAACGAAACCCGGAAGATGTAGTAAAGTCTCCTGTTACATTTTCATGTTTAGGAGGTTCCTCTAAAGCTAGGATTTTTATCTGACTTTTTCCACAATCAAGTTTATTTACCACTCCTAGGCCAGGAAATGGTACCTCACCGATTTTTTTAAAACCTAAAGTGTCTGAGTAGAAGGCTATCATTTTGTCTATATTGTGAGTAACAATACCCAAATCTATAGCACCACTATTTAATTTAACTTCTGACATAAAACCTCAATAAATTATTTTTTTTGGTCTAAACTGACTTCCTCTACCGATTCCATGATTCCATGGTGACCCCAAGTATCTCCCTCTACAAACTGATTGGGAGTCCAGAGATCATCATCATAAATCTTTATCACTTCCGCTCCAACTTCTATATCCCATCCATCTGGACCTTTCATGTAGAAACTAAAAGCTCCATCATTAACATGCCTTCCAACGGAAGCTGATATTTTTATTCCAGCTGATTTAGCTCTATCATATGCTTTTCCAACATCATCAATTGTATTTAATTCAAACATAATATGATGCACTCCGTTAACATCCCCATACTTAGCTAAAGCAATGCTGTGGTGTCTAGGATTACACCTAACAAACCAAGCTCCATCACCTCCTAAATAACTTATATAGTCACTTAGCTTAAAACCAAGTGTTTTAGTATAAAAGTCATAGGTTTTTACCAAATCAGAGGCGTACACCATGAGATGTCCTAAACCTAACCTGTCGGCTACAAATTCTTGATCGGGTATAGGTGAAGAAAATTTGTAATCTATAGTGGGTTCATAAAAGAGCTCTACTTGGTTTCCTGCTGGGTCTTCTAATCTAGCTAGTCCAGTAACAGCTCTAGAATTGGCGTCTTCTTCAGAACCTTTTGTAACTTTAATTCCTTGAGACTCAAGTGATTCTATTGCTTCTAAAAGCTTAGTCTCACTCTCTACTTCGAAACCTACATAAGCTATGCCCTCTTCTTTAGAAGGATGAACTCCAACACGCCATTGATGCTTATCTAATTTGAGATATACAGAGCCATCATCTGCTATGCCTGTTCCTTTGCTAGCTATCTTGAAATTTGGATCCGCTGGCATACCCCAACTCTCTCCAGGAACAGCTCTTGCAGGCATCATCCCTAAAATCTCTGTTGAGAACTTTAACCAAGACAAAGGATCCTTGGAATTTATACCTAAATAACCTAGTGATTTAATCTCCATACTCGCCCCCATTGTTATTTTATCGCTTCTTTACTAAATTCTCTCTCTCTTTGGACAGCTAAATCTAAATCTGTACTTAATTCTTTATTAAACAGCCCTTTGGCTAAGGAATTTATTTTCTGATTACTGTTAATTATTTCTTGAGAAATTCTATCTAAAGACTCTTCAAGTTCATTATGACTAACAACTTTATTTATTAGGCCTATTCTACAAGCTTCATGTGCATCAATAGAGCTTCCAGTTAATATAAGCTCTTTTGCTTTAGATGCCCCTACTAATGCAGGAAGAAAATAACTACTTCCTAAGCCAGGCAAAATACCTAGCTTAGTAAATGGAAAACTGAATGAAGCATTTTCACTAGCTATTCTGATATCGAAAGGGAGAATCATTGTTACCCCTATTCCTACTGCTATTCCATTAATACAAGATATTAAAGGTTTTGGGCAATCAGATATCTCTTTAACAAATGAAGTAATAAATTCGTCTTCCCCTAGTTTTATGCCTTGCTTGCTTAATTTCTTATTTTCAAGAAATTCTCTGTCAGCTCCAGAACAAAAGCCTTTTCCTGAAGCTCTCAGAATAATTATTTCAACTTTCTTGTCTTCAGAGCTTTCTCTAAAGGCAGTGATAATCTCATCACCCATATCAGGAGTATATGCATTAAGTTTAGAAGGTCTATTGAGTGTAATCGTAGACTTCCTATTTTTAATGTCGTGTATTATTTCTGAATAAGACATTTATATATGCATACTAAAAATCTAAAGGCTTCCATTTTGGAGGTCTTTTTTCTATAAAAGCTTTTCCACCCTCTTCAAAATCAGGATGAACATTTTGTTCTGAGATCAATTTCCAAGCATACTCTAAAGACTCATTGAGTCCCTTCTCTTTTGAGTGCCATATTGCTTTCTTGGTTCTTGCAAGAGCTGATGGGGAATGAACTTTGATCATATCTGCTACTTCTCTAGCTCTTTCCATCAACTTATCTTTAGCAACAATTTCTCCAATCAATCCTATTTCTAAAGCTCTTTGTGCTGACATTCTTTCTCCTCCTCCTACTAAAGACATACGGAGTACAGCTTCTAAAGGTATTTTTCTACTAAGACCAACAGGCTCAAGTCCAGCAACTAAACCCACTTTTACATGAGTATCAAAGAAAGTTGCATTATCAGATGCAATGATAATATCACTATCAGCTACGAAATGTAGTCCTCCTCCGCATGTTATTCCATTCACAGCACAGATTACGGGTTTCCAAACATTATTCTGTAAAGACGTCCATCTAATGGACTCTAAAGAAGCCTTACCTGGCTCATCATTCATGTCAGGAAGATCAGCTAAATCTGCGCCACTACAAAAGGCCTTAGCACCAGACCCTGTAATGATACCTACTGTTGCTGAAGAGTCTTCTCTAAATTTTTCCCATGCTAAAGGAAGCTCTTGTGACATTACACTATTGACTGCATTGTATTGATCTGGTCTGTTTAGAGTGATAATCGCTACCTTGTCAGATACTTCATAATTTATTGTATTAAATCTCATATTTTTCTTTCCTTAAGCTTTTTTATTATCAGGACTTTTAACTCCTTTTGAGAAAGGATAGGGAATTGATAACATTCCTATAGGACCAAACTCAGGTACTAAATCTTCCAATAAGTGTTTTTCTATTTCTTCTATAGTCCAGCCCCCTTCTTTAGTAAGAGTTTTACCATAATGTGGATGAATCATAAGAGCTAAACGGTCTCCTCCACATCCAAATATTTGTCCACTAATTGATGAAGATTTCTCACTAGATAGAAAAACAACAAGAGGACCGTTCAAAGTTGGGTCTATAAAGTCAACTTCTGTACCGTTAGCATTAGCGCTATCATTAAAGGTTTCAGACATTCTAGTAGTTCCTGTCGGTCCTATAGCATTAACCCTAATGCCATATCTTGCTAATTCAATTGCTAAAGTGTAGGTCATGGAAGCAATAGCTCCTTTAGCAGCTGAGTAATTTGTTTGACCAAAGTTACCAAAATGAGCTCCAGAAGTAGTGTTAATTATTGATCCTCCAGTATTTCTTTCTTTCATAATCTTACAAGCAGCTTGAGCGCACCAAAAGGTTCCTTTTACATGAACTCTCCAAACATCATCAAACTCTTCATCTGTCATTTTCAAAAAAGTCCTGTCTCTGAGAATTCCAGCATTATTGACAAGAATATCTACAGATCCATGCTCATCTGCACACCCTATTATAAGATTTTCTGAACCCTCTCTAGAAGATATATCACAACTATAAGGGCTTGCCTTTCCCCCCTGGGATCGGATTTCTTCAACTACGCTTTCGCTTTTTTCTTTATCAATATCATTAACTATTACTGTAGCCCCAGATTTGGCTAAGTGAAGACAATGCCCTCTTCCTATACCTCTTCCTCCTCCAGTCACTATAGCTATTTTTCGTGAAAGAATTTTCATTATCCTAAAACCTCCTTGGATAACTGATTTCCTAAATAACTATTATCCCAAAGACTATTTTGGAGATGTTTAGCTCTTCTGAAGAAAAGCTGAGGATCAGCCTCTACAGTAAAGCCCAACCCTCCGTATATTTGAATTGTAGTAGAAGCAACTTCTCGAAAAGTTTTACAGCTTTGCATCTTAGCCATTGGAGCAAGGCGTTTTATGTCTAATCCATTTTTCTTTGCCCAAGCCGCTTCGTAACAAAGCAATTTACTGGCCTCAACCTCTACTAATGCATCTGCTAAGTAATGTGCTATTGATTGAAATCCTCCTATAGGTTGTCCAAATGCTTCTCGTTCTTTTGAATATTCAACCCCCAAAGATAACACCTTCTCAGCTCCACCTGAAGCCTGTGCAGCAATAAGAATTAGACCTTCATCGACAATCTTCTTCCATTCTGACCAGAAGTCTAAACCGTTCCCTAATTTCATTTCTTCTTCTAACTTTACATTTTCAAATGTAACTTCAAATAAACTCTCCCCAGCGTGATTAGGTTGATATCGTGAACTAATTCCTTCGGTTGCAGAGTCTAGTAAGTAAGCTTCTATCGATCCCTTTTCACTTTTGCAGAACACAATTAATTTATTAGATTCAGAAAAATAAGGAACCATATGTTTAGATCCACTAAGAATATTAGATTCCTTTTCTTTTTTAGGGGAAATGCCTATGCCTGTTTGGTGAAAACTTGACCCTGGCTCTAACCAAGCTATTGTCAAAATTATTTCGCCACTAATAATCGAAGGTAAGATTGTCTTCTTCTGGTCACTTGATCCGATTTTATTAATAATGTTTGCCCCTAGGAAACAACTAACAAAATGGGGAGAAAAAGCTAGATTTTTTCCAAACTCCTCGTAAATAATGCACAAATCTAATAGATTCATCCCAAGTCCATCATATTCTTCTGAAATAGCAGTGCCTGTTATTCCCAGCTCAATAAGTTGATTCCAAAAATCCATAGAAAAACCTGGTTCCTTACCTTCTATCTCCCTTAAAGTATTGAGACTGGAAAACTGAGAGCACATACCACCTACAGAATTTCTTAATAATTCTTGATCTTGACTAAAGTCTAGGTCCATTTAAGTATTTATTCTGGTTCTTCGGATTTGTAGTTCAGTGCCTTAAGAATAAAATTAAATAAATTAGTTAGGACCTCTTCGTCTATGTTAGTTTTCGAATAAGAAACCATAGTTAACAAAGGGCCAACTACTATTGATTGGGCAGTTTCAAGATCTATATCTTCTGGTAATTCCTTTTTTTCTATCGCCCTTTCTATAATGGCTCTGCCAGGATAATAACGCTCTTCTAACCAAGGTAATAGCTCCTCTTGAAGCACTTCATCATGAGACATCTCTCCGGTAAGTATCTGAAGTACAGGAAGTACATAGGTGCTTGTAAAAAGAAAATGCAGTTGATCTAATAAATCTTTAAGATCTCCTTCTAAGCTTCCGGTATTAGGAACCTCCAATTTAGGAAGTGTCTTAAATGCATCAATAATTAAAAACCTTTTAGAAGGCCACCTTCTGTATATAGTAGCTTTACTAACACCTGCATCCTTTGCAATTTCTGTAGTGCTTAAAGCTTCATAACCATACAAGGTTAAATGTCTTAAAGTTGTTTCTATAATAACTAGATCTCTTGAGGTATCTCTAGGTCTGCCTAGTTTATTAGTGCTTTGAATAACTTTAAGTTTACGTTCTTGGTTCATTTGTAATTAATTCTTTTATAACTTCTATTTATATTCTTTACGAAACTTATAGTATCGCAATAAATTAATAATGTGTATTATTTAGTTTAAAAGGATAATCACAAACTCAATGAACTTAGATAACAGCCATCAAATAATTCTTGATAGGATTGAAATACAAGAAAAACTAGTGTCGTATGCTATTGCATTAGATCAAAGGGACTGGAAAGAACTGGATAAGATCTTCGTTAACGATGCGAAGGCTGTTTACGGAGACAAAGAAATAGGTGCAGAATACAAGTGCAATTCTAGAGAAGAAATAAGGCAGATGTGTAAAGATAACTTGAATGGATGTGGACCCACACAACATTTATTTGGAAATTTTAGAATTAAAATTAATGGGAATAAGGCTAAAAGCAAATGCTCAGCACAAGTTGGTCATGTAGGAAAAAGTCCCAATAAGAATGAAACTTATGAGATGTGGGGAGAATATCAAGATAAATGGAAGAAAAAAACTGACGGATGGAAAATTATTGAAAGGAGACTGATAGTGTTAAATGAGTTTGGAAATAGAGACAAAGTTCTTGGTCCATAGTTTAGTGTTATGAATTTCGATTTTAGTCAGGAAGAAGAAGATTTCATTAAAGAAGTGAGGAACTTCATTAAAGAAGAAAAATTAAAAGATAATGCAGAAATAGTATTTGCTCCTAATAGAGAGGCGGATGCCACTACCAAGGTAGATAGTGCTCCTAGAAGAGCTTTTATGAAGGAACTAGCAAAAAAAGGTTACTTAGGCATGTCTTGGCCTAAAAAATATGGGGGTCAAGAAAAAGATGGTATCTACGATTACCTGTTAAATGAGGAACTAGCGACCGTTGGGGCACCTGCACCCGGAAAAGGAGTGGGTTCAATAGGACAAACCATAATAAGACATTGTTCAGAGAAACTTAAGAAAGAGTTTCTTCCACAAATACTTAATGCTGATATCGAATTTGCCCTTGGTTATAGTGAACCTGGAGCGGGTTCTGATTTAGCTTCTTTAAAGTTAAAAGCAGAAAAAAAAGAAGGAGGCTGGCTTATAAATGGGCAAAAAACTTGGACTTCATCTGCTCACTTTGCAGAATGGTATTGGTTAGCAGCCCGTACAGGGCCTGACCAACCTAAACATAAAGGGATTAGTGTTTTTCTGGTTCCTATGGATGATCCGGGTATTGAAGTTCACCCTATTGAAACCATGGGAGAACATCACACCAATGGAGTATTCCTAACAGATGTATTTGTGCCCGATGAATATGTTGTTGGAGAGGTTAATAAAGGTTGGATTTATATTTGTGAAGCTCTAAATTATGAGAGATTTACTTTTTATACAATTGGGCCTCTAGAAAATAAATTTGAAAATCTTTTGGAATTAGTTAATAACCTCAAAAGAGATGGAAAAACCTTAAAAGAATTTCCCGAAGTTAAAAATAAAATCATAGAATTAGCAATAGATGTAGAAAAAGCAAAGGTTCTTCAAAGAAAGGTATTGTCTGTAGCAATAAAAGATGAGGTTCCCTCTGTAGAAGCTGCAATATTTAAATTGTTTAGCACCCAATTGAGCCAAAAGATGGCCAATACCGCAATGGATATTTTGGGAAGAGAGGGTTTATTCCATAAGGATGGTAAAGACGCTATTGCTGAAGGTAAGTGGGAGTGGTCTTATAGAGGAACGGTTGTTGATACCATTGGCGCCGGTACCTCCGAAATTCAGAAGAATACAATAGCCAAGAAGGCCTTAGAACTTCCTTTGTAAGTTAATGAACGATCTACCACAAAAGGTTAAAAGTTGGATAGGTAAAACTGTTATCAAAGAAAATAATGCAGTAAAAGTTCAAAGAGGCCTTTGGCAAAATTTTTGTGCAGCTGTAGAGGATGGTAATCCCCTATATTGGGATGATGAAAAAAGCAAAGTCTATACCGATGAATTGATTGCCCCTCCAGCAATGCTACCTTCTTGGGTAGTTCATAATGAATGGCATCCAAATAAAGTAAAAAAGAATAGACCAATGGAACTACATTTCTTGCTTAAAGAGGAGCTTGAACTTCCTTTAGGAATAGTAACCAACATAGAAATGAAGTTTTATGAACCAGTCAAAGAAGGAGATAGTATATCTTCAGAACAAAAGTTAGTAGAAGTTAGTGGAAAAATAGAGACTAAACTAGGACCAGGTAGAAAGTGGAATATAGAGGTCACATATAAAAATCAAAGAAATGTTATAGTTGGCCTACAAAACATGCATTTCTTAGGTTACAAAAAAGATGAGTAAGATTAATCTAGAGAAAGGTAGTTTTCTACCTGAGTTGAAATCTGTCACTTCAGTTAAATCTGTTCAGATGGGAGCTATCTTCAGTAGAGATTGGTCTCCATTACATTCAGATCAAAAGTGGGCAAAGGAGAAAGGCAACCTTCCAGATATTATATTGAACAATTACACAATCAATGGATGGATAAGCAAATATCTTACTGACCTATTAGGTCCAGATAGTCGTCTAGGAAGTATCCAATTCAATATGAAAAAACCTATTTGTCCTAATCAGACTATGGTATTCAAAGGAAAAATTACAAAGAAAGAACCTATAGACAGCTATAGAAGTTGGCTATACATAGAGGTAAATATTAACGTTTCAGATGAGATTGCTACTTCCTCAGCTGTAAAAATTGCTATCAATGAAAGTGATGAAGAGAGATATTCACCTTGGCGTTTGTCTTCTGAGAAATGGTGTCCCTAGTATTAAGAGGGATCAAACTCAATAGGCATCTTTATATAACCCTGCAAAAATTCTCCAAACATTCTTTTGGCCTCATTTTCTATTAATACGAAATCAGGAATGGCATTAAGAATTTCTTCAATTATTATTCTTCCTTCCATCTTTGCTAGATGATGACCTAAACACTTATGCGGACCATGTCCAAAATTTAGATTTCTAGGTGGAGTAGGCCTAGTAATATCAAATAGATCTGGACTCTCAAACTCTCTTTCATCTCTACCTGCAGATTGGTAAAGATAAATAACTGAATCTCCTTTTTTCATCTTTTTTCCATGGAGATCCATATCTTTAGCTAACTTTCTACCTAATATATTTGTTGGATGATCAAAACGAACACATTCCTCAAACGCTTTTGGAATAAAAGAAAAGTCCTCTCTAATAATTTTAAGTTGATCTGGGTGTTGATTTAAATAAAAGAATAAGTTTGCGATGTTATTGGGAACCGTGTCTGAACCAGTAATAATTAACATACCTGTATTACCCACTATCTGTTCATCGGTCATCCAAGTATCATCTCTTACCTGCTTATTTATCCAAGCTTCGATATGTGAAGGTGAAGGAGGAACGTTTTTCCTCCATTTTTCAGCCATCTGTATTAATAACCCCATAACTTGACCAAATGCCTCCTCTCCTCTAGGAGTTACTCCCACCACATCTGGATCTCTTTCATAAAAAATATCTATAAAATGCCTTGCCTTCAAAGCAACTTCTCTATCAATCCCGATCATATCAGCGACGGTAAAAAGGGCGACTCTTCTAGCTACCTCATGGATATCCAGTTTTCCTATTTTTAATGCTGGCTTTATTAAATCCCTAGTTAATTGACGAATATTTTTTTCCATCTTAGAAACTGAAGGCTGGGTATATCTATTGGCTATAGTATTCCTGTAATCACGATGATCTTGCCCATCCATTGTTGGTATAGAGACATGTCCGGGGCCAGAATCCTCACCCAATAAAAGAGGAGGTGGAGAAGTGCCAAATATAGAAGTGTAATCTTTGTAGGAATTCAGATGGGCATCCCAAATATCTTCAAATCTACTCAGAGCCCATGCACCACCGAAATCTTCCATACAATGTACTGGGTCATCATCTCTAAGTTGCTTGTAGATAGTCCATCGATCTTTCCAAAATTTTGGGCTGTAAGGATTGTAATCAATAGTCATAATAACCTTCTGTCTAAATCACCCCATAACCCAATAAGGTAAACATATTTCTTCAGATATTTTTTGAAAAGATACTTGCACTTCTGAACCGATTATAATTTCTTCAAAATTATCTTCGTTTTGTTCATTATTAAATTTAAGTCGACCTATCATTCTTATTAGAGGATACTCCTTGATAGATACTAACCCAACTGCATAAGGGCTGATTTCTTCAAAAACTGGTAAGAGAGGTGGTCTCGGTACTACAAATGACCAAATTTCCCCCTCTCCGGATACCTGATTCCATGTATACTCTAAACAGTGGCATTGAGGACACATTGGTCTTGGAGGAAATCTTGGTTGATCACAATCATGACAATGTTGAACAACAAGTTTAGATTCTAGTGCTGCTTCCCAAAACCCTTTTTCGTATTCTTCTATACCTGGAACTGGAATATTTTTTATCACCTATTCACCTTTGAATAAAATTGCTCCATTAGGAGTAGCGTCACATGTTGTTACCAGAGAAACTTTAGCATTTGCAATTTGAGAAGTAGACACACCTCTAATTTGTCTTACACCTTCGACAACTAAGTTCATTCCGTGCAAGTAAACTTCAGATAAACTGCCTCCAGAGGTATTTACTGGTATCTCACCATTCTCAGCTATTCCCCCCTCAGATATAAATTCTAGGGCTTTTCCCTCTCCACAAAATCCATAAGCTTCTAATGAAAAAGGGATCATAGGAGAAAAGGCATCATAAATTTGTGCAACATCAACATCTTGTGGAGAATAATCTGATAGTTTCCATAAATTTTCTGCTGTGACATACGAAGAACTTTTAAGGGGGTCTTTCCCATGATAATCGGTCATAAGTTGGTGTTCAGAAGACATTCCTTGAGAAAATGAATGAATCAAAGCTGGTTTATTGTCTAATTTCTCTGCTCTCTTAGAACTAACTAATACGACTGCGATAGCACCATCACTTTCGAGACAATTATCATAAAGACAAAGAGGGTCTGAAATCATTCTTGCATTCATATAATCTTCTTGAGTTAGTTCTTTTTCGCACATATAGGCAACACTATTCTTGTTTGCATACTTTCTTAAAGTTGTAGCAACAAACGATAAGTCTTCTCTTGTATATCCATATTGATGCATATACCTTCTCATCAACATAGAACTTTCGTCGGCTGGTCTAACTAATCCTGAAGGTCTGGACCATTTCCAGTGATCATCAACCTTATCTTCAGTATGTGACCACATTCTACTTTTCGGATCACCTCTCTTTCTAGCCCTCCAAACTACACCTACTTCAGAAATACCACTAGCTATCGATAATGCAACTTGCCCTATTGCACAACAACTTGCTCCACCTCCATAAGGTGCTTGACTCCAAAAATGGAGTTCACCAAAACCCAAGTTTCTTGCAACTTCAAACTCATCATTTTCTTCAAAAGTAAAACTGCCCAAAGCATCTACTTCTTTAGCTTCTATTCCTGCATCTTCCAGAGCATTATTTATTGCCCTACAGGCAAGCTCTAATTCAGATTCTTCCAGTCTTTTTGCAAATTCCGTTTGCCCTATTCCTACAATTGCCGTACTGTCTTTTAGCATTTCCCTACTTTGGCAATTGCAATCTATTGGCTATATTATTTTTTTGGATAGCCGAAGAACCACCTAATATTGGCATTGCTAACATGTCTCTAACATACCTTTCCATATCAAAATCTCTTACATATCCATAAGCACCTAAAATCTTCTGACAATCAAGTACTATTTCTAAAGCTGTTTCTGTAACAAACAGCTTAGCCATGGACATTTGCACTGTTCCTTCTATTTTCTGATCTGCTAACCAAGCACCTTGATAAGTCATTAATCTACAAGCTTCTAATTTTGTTTTTACTTCAGAAAGCATGTGTCGCACAGATTGGTTGTGACAGATAGGCTTCCCAAATTGGACCCTTTCTTGAGAATATTGCCAAGCATCCTCAACTGCTGCCCTTGCTATACCTAGCGCCAAAGCCGCAACTTCTATTTTTTCGACATCAAGCCCCGTACTAATTATCTTACTCCAGCCACTATTCCAGCCTTCCTCACCTCCAACGATATTTTTTAAAGGAACTCTTACTTGATCAAAAGTTACATCACATGTTCCACCAACACCCTTTTGACCTAAAGTACCCTGCGGTTCTATCGTTATACCTTCAAGATTTGGAGGAATTAGTATTATGGAAAGATTTTTATACCTTTCTTCTTCTGGACCACTTCTAACAAGGGTATAAATAAAATCTGTTACATTTGGACCTGAACACCATCTCTTTGAACCATTTATAACAACCTCATCCCCTTCAATAACAGCCCTTGTCTTAACACTAGCAACATCTGCTCCAACATCTGGTTCACTAATCCCATATGAAAAAAGGAGTTCACCTTTTGCCACTTTAGGAAGGAGTTCTTGTTTCTGCTCTTCGCTTGCTGCCTCTGATAAGTTAAGTCCTGCATAACAAGCACAAAATATATATCCTGAAGCCACTCCTAAACTACGAGTAGATAGCTCTTCTATGACAGCTATGGTGGCCAACATGTCCTTTCCATTTCCTCCATATTTTTCAGGAACAGTTAAAGATGTAAGTCCTAAATCAGCTAACTTATTAAATACTTCCCTTGGGAAGTGATCTCCTTTATCCCATTCCCTCACTTTATCTCTAGGCATTTCTTTTTCAATAAACTGCCTTAAGGTATCCCTCAACATTGTTACGTGTTCTGGTTCTTGGAATTGATTCATGTTTGTAAGATACCTAAATTTGCATGAATTACAGAGCCATTTACTACTGAATTTTTAGCACAAAATAAAATAGTAGAAGCTATCTCAATTGGTTCAATTAGTCTTTGTTCACTGAGTGTTTCTGCTATTTGTTCTAAAGCAGTCTCATCATTATTTACATATTCCATTATCATCTCTGTTTTTGTAGCTCCAGGGCAAACACAAGTGGTATGAATAAATTTACCAAATAAATCCTGACACGTGCTTCTCATTAGTCCTATCATGGCATGCTTGGAAGTTACATATGAAGCCATTTGAGGTACAGCCTTCTCAGCGAGTGTCGATCCTACATAAATAATAGAAGAACCCTTCTTCATCAAAGGAATTAAGGTTCTGTTTAAAATGGTTGGAGCTACAATATTTACTTCAAGGACAGACCTTAATTGAACATCTTCTAGAGCTTCAACATTATCACTAGTCATATAAGAGGCATTGTGAACCAAACAAATCTCTTCAGAGTCTGAGACTAATTTATTCAATTCATTGAGTTGATTGTTTAGCGCTTGATTATCAGATAGATCAGTCTTTAAATGGGTGGCATTGTCTAATGGTATTTCAGTTCTTGAGAGGTTAACTATAGAGTACCCTTCCTTTTGAAATAGTTTAGCAGCCTCTAATCCTATACCGCTACTAGCACCAGTTATTACTAGAGTCTTCATTCAATCTCACTCACAATCAAAAAGAAATAAACTTACTTTTGCTTGAATTTTGGTTTTTCTTTCTTTGAAAAAGCTTCTAGAGCTATCTTATGGTCTTCCATCAATTGAGTTATATTTTCAAAGGCTGCTGCTCTGTCTATAATCGAATTAGCCATGATCTTAAGGCCCGCATTAATGGAGGTTTTTGTCCATCGAATAGAATACTTTGCTCCATCTCTAAGTCTTTCAGCTAAAGCTTGGACTTCCTGATCAATTTTGTCTTCTTCAACAACCTCAGTAATAAGGCCTATATCTCTAGCCTCTTCTGCGCCAATTTGTTCTCCAGTGAGAAGATATTTCTTCGCCCTAGCATAACCTATAAGTTGGGGCCAAATAACACATCCTCCATCACCTGCTACAAGTCCTACAGAAACATGTGGATCAGCAAATTTAGATCTGGGAGTTGCATAAATAAAATCGCAAAATAGTGCCAAAGAACAACCCAAACCGATAGCAGGACCATTTACTTTAGCTATTATAGGTTTCTCCATATCCAACATAGCATTTTGTATCTTTCTATCATGGTTGATGGTGTAAGCAGTCTCAACTGGGTCTCCGTGCACTCTTAGTAACCATTTTAAATCTCCTCCGGCACAGAAGGCTTTACCAGCACCAGTTAATATCACTATATCGATTTCATCATCATACTCAGCATCAATAAAGATAGTAGATAAATCCATGTGCAGTTGTTCACTCACCGCATTTAGGTCATCTGGCCTATTAAAAGTTACTGTTAAAATCTTATCAGCTTTTTCTACAGTAATATCTTTATATTTCTTGTAATCCATCACTTCCTACCTATTTTCTTTTTTATAATAATTAGAAATCCATTCTTATAGAAACTCCATACTCTCTGGGTCTAGAATAAGTAGCTTCAGCGTGACCAAAGGAATTAATATTAGAAGTTCCTCCAACTATCACTCTTTCATCACTTAAATTAGTTCCAAAAAGAGCTATAGTCCAACCTTTAGAAGATTCCAAAGACCACCTTGCATTAATCATGTCATGAGCATCAATCTCAAGTTGAGGTGTATTTAACATATCCACAAAACTCTCATCTTGATGGGTGTAATCAACCCTGAAAGTTGATACACCATTTTCAACTGGTGAAGAATAAATCAAACTCAAAGCTGAGTTATTCTCTGGAGTATAGGCGTTCTTGGTATTCAGCGAAATTTCAGCAGAAGTACCTGGATACAATTTTGTTATTTCAAAATCAGTATTGCCTAAGGAAGCTTGCATGGAAAAATTCTCTGATAATAGAGCTTGAAGTTCTAGTTCATAGCCATCTATTTCTGCTTCAGCAGCATTTCCAACTAATAGTTCTACAGTTCCCGTAGTTGGATTAAATCTATTGATAGAATACTGTAGATCTTTGTAATCACTAGAGAAGAATGCTCCATTTAATCTTACCCTTCTATCAGAAAACTCTGATTTAAAACCTATTTCTAAAGTGTCTACATTTTCTGGTCCAAAAGGAGCCATGGTAAAAGCGCCTACAGGTCTAGGGTTAAATCCACCGCTTCTAAAGCCTTCAGAAAAGGAAACATATGCCATAAGATCTTCATTTACTTGGTAATCTACAGAAAACATAGTTGAAGTTTCTGACCAATCTTCTGATTGCGTCATATTGACAATAGTAGACTTACTTGCAGGTTTGTAATGATTAGCAAATACAGTTTTCTCTTCTTCAGTTACCCTGACACCAGCTGTGAGATTCAATTTGTCACTCATGGCATAAGTGAATTGAGAATAAAAGGCAGTACTCTCAGTATCAACCTTATTAGTAACATCAATTTGAATATCTAAAGCTACATTAATAGGGTTCCCAGGACAGCCTGGAGCTAACCAAGGAGGTGCACAAGGGAATCCAGGTAATTGAACAGGTATCATCTCTAATACTTGATACATTCCGGGTCCTTGATAAACGTCATTGTGGTCGTAATAAGACTCATCAAAATAAAAAGCACCAACAATCCAGCTTAGATTTCCATTTTCACCACTAAATTGAAATTCTTGGCTTGTTTGGTCCTGATTATTAATATCATAGGTTTGAGAAAAAAGGACAGGACCGTCTCCATCCCTACCAAATTTGGCATCCATATCTCTTTTTGAAGTTATAGACTTGAAAGTACCCCAACTTTGTTCACTTGTTATGGTCAAGTTTGTTCCAGTAACTTCTAATTCATTAGGGAGGGTCGAGCTATAAGTCACATCAGGATCTCCAGATATGTAACCTGGTAAAAGTGGCTGTCCGCTAGGTATGCCGACTAAGGCTAACCACAAGCCGCCTAAACCAGCCCCTGCTGCAGGATCTAAGAATACCAATCCATTAACAGACTGCGGGTCATCTCTATCAGTGCTATCATAAGTTAAATCTACAGTAGTATTTTCTGAAGCTTGAAAAGAAAAAGCCGCTCTATAGGAGGTGCCATTCTTACCGCCAAGGTCAGCAACTTTTGCTTTAGTTGCATAGTCTAGTGCTTTACCCCAATCTCCTCCTTGTTGAGAAGACACTGAAAATTTAGCTGATACATTATCTGAAAGGGATACATCAAACGTTCCTCTGACATCATGTCTATCACCACTACCTAAAATAAGATCAACATAACCAGAACCATCTCCTAAAGGCTTTTTAGATACTAGGTTAATTGCACCACCTATAGTATTTTTACCAAAAAGAGTTCCTTGGGGACCCCTCAAAATTTCTACTCGCTCTAAATCTACTAATTCCATTGCAGATCCTACTGATCTGCCAAAATAAACACCGTCAATATATATCCCTACTGCTGGATCTAGGTGGGGAAGGAATTCTGTCTGAGTTAGTCCTCGAATGGTTATCGCAGAACTATAATTTCCTGCACCTGCAAAGCCTGAAGTACCTATATTCAGGTTTGGAGCAAATCCACTTAAATCTACTAAATTAGTAATGCCTTTCTGATCTAACTCATCTCCAGTGAATGCAGTAACAGCAACAGGAGTGTCTTGCAGACTTTCTTGTCTCTTTCTAGCTGTTACCACTATCTCTTCTAAAGTCTGATTTTCTTCTTCTGAAGAAATACTAAAAGATATTGGTGACACCAACAAAGAAAGATAAACAATTGATAAACCTCTTCTTAATATTCTAGATTTCATATTTTTTCTCCCCTAAGAAATATTTATTGTTTAATCATACACAAATTAGTACCTTTTCAAAACTACTAGTTTCGTATAAAAGAATTCTTATTATTCTTCTAACCCTAGTTTAGAAGAATATTCTTCCTGTAATTTATATTTCTGTATTTTTCCAGAAGGAGTCATAGGGAAATTCTCTTGAAAGAATATATATTTAGGTATCTTCCATCTTGATATTCTATCCTTACACCAGGCCCTTAATTCTTCTTCATTAGTTAATTTGGAAGCATCTCTTCGAATAACTGCACAAGCTTCTTCGCCGTATTTTTCATCAGTTAGTCCTAGTACAGCAACTTCTAGGACTCCGGGATGTTCTAACAAGTAATTTTCAATTTCTATAGGGTATAAATTCTCCCCTCCTCTTATTATCATTTCTTTGGCTCTACCTACAATATTGAGATACCCCTCTTCATCCATTGTGGCTAAATCACCTGTAGCAAACCAGCCCTGTTCATCAATGCCTGAGCTGCCATCTGGCAGGTTCCCATAACCTTGCATTAAACCTGGTCCCTTATAAAGCAGTTCGCCTGCAATATTGTTAGGAACGGTTTTTCCTTCCTTATCAACTATACGAACTGAAACACCTGGCATAGGTAATCCCGCTATAGACTTCTTTTCTGGAGAGTCAGAAGGTAAAGCGGTTGCTGTAACACCACAGGTTTCAGTCTGTCCATAACCATTTATCATATCTACACCAAAGGCCTTCTCACATTTTTTTAATAACTCTAAAGGCGGATTAGCTCCTCCTACTACAATACATTTAAAATTTGAAAAATCTCTATTGTCAAAAGAAGGGTCTTCTAACATGGCTACTAACATAGTTGGAACTCCAATAAATACAGAGCACCCTTCTTTTTCAATAATATCTAAGGTTGCTGAAGCTTTAAATATATATAACGGTAAAGACACTGCTCCAGATACTGCTGCTCCAAGTGTCATACAAGCTGATCCACCAATGTGAAACAAAGGAAAACCATGGCACACTTTATGACCTTCTCCTATCTGCCATCGTTCATGACTATTCTTTGCTGTTGTGACCAGAGCAGAGTGTGGCATTTGAGCAGCCTTAGGCTTCCCAGTTGTACCAGAAGTATACTGGATCATAAAAATATCTTTAGAGCTGACTTTAGGAAGATTCAGAGAGCTTTTTTTACCAGATTCTTCTATTTCAGATAATCCAGAAGAAAAAGAATATATACCTCGCAAGGATTGAACTTGCTCCTTAACTTCTTCAATTTGAGGTCTAACTATATTAGCACCTATCTGATCGGCATGAATTATTGCTACCGCTTGTGAAGAATTAAGTGCATATTCTAGCTCTAACTTCTTATAAAGAGGATTAAGAGTTATAAGTTTTAAACCTGCTTTAGCTAAACCATATTCCGCAAGAATCCACTCCGGATGGTTAGGACCCCAAATAGCTATAGCATCTCCAGAAGTATATCCAGCTTCTAGAAAACCTTTTGCTATGTTAGATGTTCTATCATTTAGTTCTTTATAGGTCATTCTAATATCACCTATTTCAGGCTGAAAAGAATAAACTAAAGCTTCTTTTTTAGGCCATTTATCAGCAGATTCTATTAACATATCTCCAATAGTAAGAACTGATGGCGTCCTTAGATCATCTGTGATCCACTCTGAAATAGTTAATTTAGAAGTAGGCATTTAATTCTCCTCAATCCCTTCAAAAATATAAAAATCTGTCTTACCAGTACTATTTCTCAATTCTAGTAAGGGTTGATAATCTGGATCTTCATACCATTTTTCAGCAGATTCTAAATTAGGAAATTCTAATAACACATAAGCCGCCGGCTGTTTCTGTCCTTCCCTCATCTGAGGATTATTTCCTACTGCTAAATATTTGCCTCCTTTACTTTCAATCAGCTTTAGAACCTCTGGACGATATTCCTTTAACCATTTCCAGTTGTCGTGATACATCACACCAAATGCATATCCTTTCATTTCCTACTTCCCCTGTTTAAAATTTATCAAAAATATTTACTTCTTTTAGAAAGTAACTTCCCCTCCATTCACATCTATTCCAGCTCCAGTAATAACTTTGGATAGATCAGAAGAAAGAAAAAGTGCAGCATTAGCACAATCTCCATCTTCAGGAATAATGCCTAAAGGGATGTTTGCAGTTATTCCGGCTATAATATCATCTTCAGATATTCCCTGTTCTTTAGCGCTTTGAGAGACAAAACCTTTGACTCCAGGACCCCACATCCACCCCATATAAAGTGTATTTACTCTAATATTGTATTGTCCTAATTCATGAGCTAAGGAGTTAGCTAGCCCTCTCATTGCTGCCTTTGCAGTTGCATAATCAGAGTGATTTGCGAGTGGTTTCCTAACTACCATACTATTAATCATGACTATTGACCCTCCTCCATTAGCTTTCATTGGTTCTATAACTTGCCTTGTTGTGTTGTAAGAACCATAGAGCATGATCTCTATGGCCTCTTTCCATTTATCTAAATTTGATTGTTCAAAAGGAAGAAATTCATACCCTGCTATCGCGTTATTAATTAATCCATCAATCTTGCCGAATTGTTTTAGAGTTTGATCTACAAAATTTTGAGTTTGTTCTGGATTTGAGATATCAGTTTTAACTGAACAAACCTCGCCTCCTAAATCTTTGATTTCTTGACTCAATTCATCAAGAAAAGCCTGAGTACGACAAGCGATAGAAACTTTACCACCTTCTCTAATAGTGCCTATAGCCATTTCTCTTCCTAAGCCTGGACCTACTCCAGAAATCATAATAACTTTATCTCTTAACATGGTTCTTCATCTCCAATTTCTATCTAATAATGGCAAATATACCAATACAACGAAAGTAAATCATATATACGAAACCAATGGTATCGCAATAAAATAAAAATGTGTATATTGACCAATAAATACCTTCAAAAGGAGTAAATTATGAAAAAGACAATAAGTGAAATAAGAGAAAGACCTCTTTTCCCAGAAGGGTCAGCTCTTGTAATAGGAGGTAGTGGAGGTATAGGAGAGTCAGTTTGCAAAAATTTTATTTCTCATGGAGTGCCAGTAATATTTACTTACTTTAAAAATAATAAAAGTGCTTCTAAATTAGAAAAAGAAATTAAAGATAATGGAGGGAAGGCAGAAGGACACCAACTTTCTCTTACTGATAAAACTCAAGTAAAAAAGTTCTTTGAAGAAATTAATTCTTCTGGAACTAATATTCATAGCATTGTTAATGCAACTGGAGCTGATATCAAAATGAGGTGGATAAACTCATTAACTTATGATGAGTGGAAAGATGTAATGCACAATGATGCAGATGGCTTCTTTAATCTTGTGCAAAATAGTTTACCTCTTTTAAAGAAAAAGGGAGGATCTTATACAACCATTAGCTCTATAGGTTTATCAAGATGGCCAACGAAGGATATTTTGTCTGTAGCCCCAAAAGCTGTCATAGATGCTTTAATAACAGGTTTAGCTAGAGAAGAAGGAAGGAATGGTATTAGAGCTAATAGCATACAGTTAGGAATAATAGAAGCAGGATTATTTTTAAGACTTAGAGGCAATGATTACGATGAGAGATATATAGAAGCAGCAAAGAATAATACGGCTTTAAAAAGATTTGGATCTGCAGAAGATGTATCTGACGCTGTTATCTTCTTATCATCAAATAGAGGAAATTACATCACAGGACAAACGCTTTTTCTGGATGGAGGTTTCCGCATTTAAAAACTTATCAAGGAGATAAAAAATGTCAGAATTAAAAATCGCAATTGGACTTTTTGGTCTAGAAAACTTTTCTGGTGGAGATCCAAAGTGCTATTTCGAAGTTGCTAAATTAGCAGATGCAAAAGGTATAGACTACATAACTATTACTGATCACGTGGTAATGGGAGAAAGAACTGATAAGTATCCTTTTGGAGACTTTCCCGTGCCTTATGAATATCCTTGGTTTGAGCCTCTCACGGTCTTATCTGGTATAGCAGCCGTAACAGATTCAATAAAGTTAAGTACAGGAGTAGTAATAGCACCACTTAGGTCTGCCGTTCTGTTAGCGAAGATTTGTGCAACTTTAGATATGCTATCTGGTGGAAGATTAGAGTTAGGAGTAGGAATTGGTTGGCAAAAAGAAGAATACGATGCCTCAAATCTTGAATTTGATAATAGATCAAGTGTTCTGGAAGAACAATTAGAGATATGCCAAGAGCTTTGGTCTAATGTGCCTACTAATTTTTCAGGTAAATATACTTCACTTAAAAATATTTATTCTGTTCCTTTGCCAAAACAGAAGGGAGGAGTGCCATTTTGGTTCGGTATGGCTGCAACTAAGTCAAACGCTGACTTAATTGCTAAATTTGGACTTGGATGGATACCGATTCAACCTAATCCTGACTTCATTAGATCTGGAATAGATATAATCAAAGAAGGTTACTTAAGAGTTGATAAGGATCCAGATCTTTTGAGGGTTAGAGGTCAACTAAGAATGGGTTTTGATGCAGACAACAAACCTAATATTGAAAAAACTCTTGAGAGCTTAGATCAAGGAGTAGAAGCTGGAATTACTGACCTAGAGGTATTCCCTAGTGCTTTTATTGAAAATTTGGATCAATTACCAGACTTGTTTGATCAATTAGTAAAGTTAAAATCCTAAAAATATTGAGATTATGACCATGAGTCCAAGGAACTTAATGTTTTCCCTGCAATAAAAGCAAAAGTTAAAGCTGGACCGATTGTCCCTCCTCCGCCTCCATAACTTGTTCCTGGAGAACCAACACCCGAATTGTTTCCTGAGGAACAAAGTCTCTTTATTGGCCTATTTAAAGTATCAATTACCTGGGCTGATTTGTTTACCTTACATCCTCCACATGTACCTATATCCGCAGGTGCAGCTTCTGCACCATAAAATGGTGGTTTATCTAGAGGCTGCATAGCTAATTTAACATCATCCGTTCCCATTCTGTCATAAGCAGTCTTGCCTCTTTGAAAATGAAGATCTTCTCCATTCTTTGCAAACTTATTATATTCATCCACAGTTTGTTGAAGGGCTTGTGGATCAATTTTTAATTTCCTAGCTAACCCTTTGATTGTAGGTGACTGAGAAAACCATCCTGGTATCTTTTGATTTGCTGATTTACCAGCTAATGTACCTTGCTCTCGGACTTTCTGATCATAAATTTGATATGCAGGAATATTAGTATACTCGAGACTTCCCCAATTCTCTTTTTCATGAAATGATCTCCAAGTAGAATCATAATCCGCTTTCTCATTTGAAAATCTTTTTCCGTGCTTATTCACTAGGATACAACTAGGATAATATTTTTTTTCTGTAACACAATTTAAGGAGATAGCTGTATTATTTTGTACAGCTAATTCTGCTTCATCTTTATAAACTGTTGTCCCCCAGGCTTCATTCATATTTTTTAGATCTGCTCCAACCTGCATAGCCATTAAAATACCATCGCCAGTATTAGTTTTAACTCCAATGCTATAGGGTGCGGGTCCTCTCAGGAACTGTTTCTTCATCTCTAAATTATGGTCAAAGCCCCCAGCAGACAACAGTACTCCTTTTCTAGCTTTTATAAGAATTTCTTTATTATTTCTTAAACAGCTAACTCCTAAAATTTCTCTAGATCCATCTTCTAGTTCCCTCGAAATGAGTCGAGTGGCTGGGCATTTAGTAATTAACTTTCCACCAAGTTTATAAAAGGACTGGAGTAAATAAGAAATTAAATGACCCCCAAGAAGTACACCTGGCTCAACTCCAGATACATCTGGTTCTATACTTCGGCCTTTCTTTACACTTCCTTCCCAATCAGTATGGTATTCCCCTGCTTCACCCATAATCTTAGATACTCTCCATTTTAATGAAGAATTTTCTTCTAAAAAATTTACCATTCTAGGTCCTTCATTAGCAAAGGCTTCGATTAGTTCATCTGTTGATTGCCCTTGAGATAGTTGATTAAGGTATTTAAGGGTCTTTAGTTTTGAATCCTTGTAGCCTTCTCTTTTCATTACCGGGTTATTTGGTATCCAAGCTACTCCACCTGATATAGCAGTATTTCCTCCTGGAGATGAAGCCTTCTCTATTACAATTACATCCTTTCCTTGAGAAAGAGCCCTTATAGCCCCTATTAGCCCTGTTCCTGAACCTACTACTAAAACATCAGTTTCCATATCCCAAGTAGTAACTTTTTGGTCTTTAGTGTTGGATTGTTTATATCCAAAAAGAAATCCAAGAGAAGCAAGCCCTAAGATACTCTTAATAAAAAACTCGCGCCTATTCATAACTTACTACTATACAGAATTTAATATTTTAGTCATTTGATCCAGCAATATGCCTTCCTGCAATATACCCAAATGTCATAGCTGGTCCTATAGTAGCACCAGCTCCAGGGTAAGTTGTTAATAATGCGGCAGTTGCATTTCCTGTTGCATATAGACCTTCTATAATTTTATTTTTATTATCTAAAACTTGTCCTTTTTCATTAATTGTCATACCTCCGCAAGTAGCAAACTCTCCTGGATCTATTCTCATAGCATAAAAAGGGGCTTGCTTAACCGGTCCTAAACAAGGGTTTATAAAAGCAGGGTCACCTGCAAACCAATCTCTTTCATTTTCTCCCCTTTGAAAATCTAGGTCTTTGCCAGTTTTAGAGAACTTATTAACTCTGCTAATAGTATCTTTTAATCCTTTCTTATCTATTCCAGTTTTCTCAGCTAATTCATCAATACTGTTAGCAGATGTTAGAAAATCTCCATTAAACCAGGTTCTATGGACCATCTTTATTAAAAAATCAGGAAAAAACTTTCCGGGCATAAGAGGTCCTACTGGATATTTTTTTCTATGATCTGAATCAAAAATCATATACATGGGTGAGCAAGATTCACCTAACTTTTGTTTTTCTAAAACTTCGAGCATAAAAGTAAGATAGTTCTGAGATTCGTTAGCAAATCTTCTTCCAGTCATATTAACCGTATAGTTACCAGGTAATGATTTCTCTACTTCACTTAATCTTGGAAAATCTTCATCTGGAGCTTTAACAGTTGTTACCCACCAAGCTTTATTCATGAATTTTAATTGGGCACCTATTGTCTCTGCTGCCTTTATAGGTCCTCCTGTATTTGTTGCAGGTTCGCAGCCCCAGTCTTTATTAGTAGGTTTAGGGAGATACTCTTCTCTCATTTCTTGATTCTGGCCAAAGCCACCTGAAGCGATGACAATACCCCTAGACGCTTTGACCCTTAATAATTTCCCATCTTTCTTGATAATTGCTCCAATAACTCTTTCTTCTTGAGTTATAAATTCTAAAAATTCCGTTGATCTCCAAATTTTTATACCCCTCTTTTTTAAAGAAGTAATTAGTCTTGTAATTGCAGCAGCTCCAAAGCAAAGTCTTCTAGATCTTTTTCTTTTTATTCTCCATGGCAAATCAAGCCAATAAGTCAAAAATGTCTTTATAAAAAGAAAGAGCCATCCTGGAGATTGAGTGGAAAATGAATGAGACTCTTCAAAATTCACTCCATATCTTCCAAACATTATGGTTTGAGGTCCTGAAGGATGTAGGTTATCTACGTCATTTCCTAGAGTAGCCGCAGAGACCGGTAAGGGCTCAAGAGATCTATACCCTTGTTTCACTCCAGGAGCATCTTGAAAATAGTCAGGATAATGTTCAATAGTTGTATATCTGACATCAGTATTCTCTTCTAGAAAACTAACCATCTCAGGACCTTGCGCTAGATATGCATCAATTAAAGGTTCATCGAACTCTTCTTCAGGAATAGTGGCCTTGAGATATTCTTTAGCTTCTGCCTGAGAATCCTCTATATTAAGAGATCTAGAGTGATGGTTATCTGGAATCCAGATGACTCCTCCTGAAGTAGCGCTAGTGCCTCCAATAAGTTCGTTTTTTTCTATTACTAAGACCTCTGTAGAACCTGATATGCTTGCTGTTAAAGCTGCTGTTAGACCACCACAGCCTGTACCAACTACTAAAACGTCTACTTGTTTATCAAATTCTTTCAACTTTTAATTCACAAAAAAATTATGCCTCAATTTCTACAAGTTTTTTAAACTTCTTGGGTACCTGATCTCTATCAACATAAAACTGGTTATACCATTCCCTAAGTTTATGTAGAGGCCCGTCTCCATCGCACATTAAAGGGTTATCTACTCTGATCTTATTGTGCCATATATCAACATCCTGCTTGAAAGATAACTGTGTCATTTCAGTATATTCAGCAATGACGCCTTTATTTTCTTCTTCACTTAATGTTGGTATATTTTGAACCATTACTCCATGTCGAAGGAGGAAATTATCTCTATCAATAGGAACGTGGCTTACTAATTGTATAGAGCTATGTGAAAAACCTGCAGCTTCGTTATCAATCGCACTTATCATGTATGCTGGGCCGTAATAGGTAGAATTAGCTATCATTTGTCCACCTTCTCCAAACTCTGAACCAGAATCATTTTTTGCATGCATTATCTGAGTTAATTTGTGACCTTCAAATATATTCTTAAAAAGAGTTGGAGGTTCTAATCCATGAATTGTCATGAAGTGAGCTTTATCTGACATATTATCTATGAGCTCTCTGCAATTAATATGAATTATGTTTTCCTCAATTACCCAGTCAGACCAGTCTTCAGCAAAACACACCTCTTCCCTTGGAACTATCTCACCAGGCTCCGGAGGATTGCCTTCTGGGTCATTCCAAATAAAGAGCAATTTATTCTCTTCGCAAACAAGCCAACTCATTATTCT